>Ga0209189_1000299_pt1 | contig 42259 bp, 45 predicted proteins | sample C_130820_EF_Meta_FD_187308 | JGI IMG/M metagenome (GOLD analysis project Ga0209189, IMG submission 187308) | Freshwater microbial communities from Lake Croche, Canada to study carbon cycling - C_130820_EF_MetaG (SPAdes) (version 3) | ecosystem: Environmental > Aquatic > Freshwater > Lake...
GGGCTGACAAGAAGCTCTCGCTGAAAAATGCGGCGTAGATGCTGTAAGTGTCGTGGCATTCGCCTACGACTCTTACACCAACCCCTCAAAAAACAACGGGGTGCTCCGCGCAACGCTTACGTCGCAGCATCCCTGGTTGGCAATTCATCCTTTCCAGAATGACCCAAAAAACGCCTCACCTTCGGATTCTCGAGGTGGGGGTTTTCGAAGGTCGCTCCACCTGTTGGTTGCTCGAAAATTTCTGCAAAACGTCGGAATCCACCATCGTGGCGCTTGATACCTTTCAGGGTGGGATCGAGCACAAGAACATGGAACTTGGCGGGCTGAAGAAGCAGTTTGAGGAAAATATCGCTACCGTAGGCTCCCCGGCCAAAGTGGAGGTGCGCGTAGGCTTTTCTTTGGATCAACTTTGCCGCCTGGTTGCCGAAAACGCGACTCAGTTCGATTTCATTAGCGTGGACGCCAGCCATAAGGCGGCAGATGTTCTCGGCGATGCCGTGCTGGCTTTCCAACTTCTCAAGCCAGGCGGAGTCATTGCGTTTGACGACTACATCTGGTCCCCGATGCGCCCAGGCACAGAAAACCCTCTCCTGCTTCCCAAAGTGGCGATCGACGCCTTCACAACGATCTACTCCCAAAAGCTCCGAATCCTGCCAAATCTCCCTATCTACCAGTTGTATATCCAAAAATACTGAACGTAGGATTTGATTTTCAACCCAGAGGAAGGGTAGAAAATATCATCCCACTACGGCAACAAGCCATTCTTGCACGCTTCCGTAGATGCTCATTCGCATGAGGACGAATGCTCGCAGGTCGTCCATCTGGCCAACTGGATCTCTGTTCTGTCATGGCAGATGCTGAATTCTTGTCATGTTGTAGCGGTTTCTGGTCGACATTCAGCAATTAACGATCGACCGCTGGCACAAAGCCGTCGGAGTCGTATTTGAAGGCGAAAAACTGGAAATCATATAGAACTCTCTCATCTGACAATCGATTGCTTGACCCTCCCAGCTTGAATTTTACTCTCTACGAACCAGACTGATTGCCAGTTTTTATTCCCTAATCTAAAACAAACCTATGCCACGCTCCCTCACCCTCTTCACCGGCCAGTGGGCCGATTTGCCAATTGAAAAACTCGCTCCGATGGCCCGCCAGATGGGCTACGATGGACTCGAACTCGCCTGTTGGGGCGACCACTTTGATGTCGATGCGGCCGCCTCCTCCGTTGCATACCGTCACCGCCTTTGGGAAATTCTCACAGAGAACCAGCTGACCTGTTTTGCGATCTCGAACCACCTCGTCGGCCAAGCCGTTTGTGATCTCATCGACGAGCGCCACAAAGCGATCCTGCCACCTGAAGTGTGGGGCGATGGAGAACCCGAGGGAGTCCGCCAACGGGCCGCTGAGAAAATGATTCTGACAGCAAAGGCAGCGCGTGCTTTTTTCAATGACAAACCCGGCTTTCAGAAAAACGCCCACCGCGTGGTTGTGAATGGATTCACCGGCTCGTCAGTGTGGCATTCGATTTACGCTTTCCCGCCCACATCGCAGGAATACTGGGATAAGGGATTCGAAGATTTCGCCAATCGCTGGACAACCATTCTCGATGCCTTCGCCAAGGAGGATGTCGATTTCGCGCTCGAGGTGCATCCCACCGAGATCGCGTTTGACACGGCATCCGCCGAACGCGCCTTGGCGGCCTTAAAAAACCATCCTCGCTTCGGCTTCAACTACGATCCCTCGCACCTCGGCTATCAGGGCGTGGACTATGTGCAATTCATCCGCCGGTTCGCGGAGAGGATTTTTCATGTCCATGTCAAAGACGCCTGGTGGGGGCACGGCGATGGATCGGTCGGCGTCTTCGGTGGACACACGAACTTCGGCGATGCACGCCGCGCGTGGGATTTTCGTTCGCCCGGTCGCGGCGACATCCGCTTCGAGGATGTCATCGTCGCCCTCAACGACATCCAATACAGCGGGCCTCTCTCCGTCGAATGGGAGGACATCCGCATGGATCGCATACATGGCGCCACCGAGGCGGCCGCGTTTGTGAAAAAACTCGATTTCGCGCCCAGCGCAGTCGCCTTCGACGCCGCTTTCGAAAAGAAATCCTAATGAACACGCCTGCATCCCAACGCAAAATCCGCATGGGAATGGTCGGCGGAGGCCGTGGAGCCTTCATCGGAGCCATTCACCGCATCGCCGCCGCCATGGATGGCCGCATCGAACTCGTCTGCGGAGCCTTCAGCAGCGACCCGCAGCGTTCGCGCGATTCCGGGGCCGACTTCTATCTTCCGGCCTCGCGCTGCTACGGTTCGTTTGAGGAAATGATGAAATCCGAAGCCGCGCTGCCTCTTGGCGAGCGGATGGATTTCGTCTCCATCGTCACTCCAAACCATGTCCATTTCCCCGCAGCCAAATCGGCTCTGGAGCATGGATTCTCGGTTCTTTCCGACAAGCCCGCCACATTCAATCTCACAGAGGCGCTGGAGTTGAGAGACATCATTTCCCGCACCGGCCTGCTCTACGGGCTCACGCACAACTACACAGGCTACCCGCTCGTCAAGGAGGCCCGCGAAATCGTCCGCTCCGGACGCCTTGGCAAACTCCGCAAGGTCGTCGTGGAGTATCCGCAAGGCTGGCTGGCCACGCGCATCGAGGAATTCGGCCAAAAGCAAGCCGCCTGGCGCACCGATCCCAAGCGCTCCGGCGCCGCTGGCTGCATCGGCGACATCGGCACGCACGCCGAAAATCTGGCCGAATACATCACCGGCCTGCGCATCCAGGAACTCGCTGCTGACATCACCGCCTTTGTCGAGGGACGCCTCCTCGATGACGACGCCAATGTGCTCCTTCGCTTCGAGGGCGGCGCGAAGGGAATCCTGCATGCTTCCCAGATTTCCGTGGGCGAGGAAAACAACCTGAACATCCGCATCTACGGCGAGACCGGTGGCCTGGAGTGGCACCAGCGCGAACCGAACACCCTCCTGCTGAAATGGCCCGACCGGCCCGTGGAAATCCTCCGCACCGGCATGGGCTATCTTGGCAAAGCTGCTGCCGTAGCCACCAGAACCCCGCCCGCTCATCCTGAGGGGTATTTGGAAGCCTTCGCCAACATTTACCGCAATTTTGCCAACCACCTCGCAAGCACTCTCGACAAAACCACTCCTGATCCTGTCTCACTCGATTACCCCGGCATCGAAGACGGCATTCGCGGGATGGCCTTCATCGAGGCGGTTGTCGCAAGCTCGCAAGCCAACGCCCGCTGGACGAGTCTGCCTGCTTAAAAGGCAGCGCACGGATCAGGACATGGCGAGTTGCTGTCCATCCACCAGTTCACGAAAGAGGCCTGGAGTAGCGATGAGGGAATCGTAGGTGCCATCCTGCTGAATCCGTCCGTTGCGAACGACGAGGATGCGTTGACAATCGCGAACGGTGGCGAGTCGGTGGGCAATGATGATCGAGGTGCGGCCTGCGCAGACCTGCTTGAGCGTTTCTTGGATCAACTGCTCGCTGATTGTATCGAGAGCACTGGTCGCCTCGTCAAAAAGGAAGACAGGAGGATTTGAGAGGATCGCCCGGGCAATGGCTAGGCGTTGGCGCTGGCCTCCGCTGAGGTTTGATCCGCCCTCGCCGACACGCGTATCCAGGCCCTCGGCGAGCTTTTGGATGAATTCCCAGGCATTCGCTTGGTGGCAGGCGGACTCGATCTCGGCATCGGTGGCATGGGGGTTGGCGACTTGGATGTTTTTGCGAATCGTGGTCTTGAAAATAAAGGGATCCTGGGGAACAACCCCGAAGCGTTTGCGAACCTCGGCCCCTTCGCATTGGCGGATGTCTTGGCCCCCGAAATGAATACTGCCCTCGTTGGGATCATAGAGCCGCAGCATAAGCTGCGCGATGGTGCTCTTGCCCGAACCGGAGGGGCCGACCAACGCCACCGATTGGCCGTAGGGAATCGTGAAGCTGACATCGGAGAGAACGGTTTTTTCCTCGTAGGCGAATGTGACTCGGCGGAACTCCAAATCACCTGCGGGAGGAACCGACTTTCGATTTTCCTGTGGGTCCGGGGTGGTGGAGGCTTCTGTCAAAACCTCCGCGATTCTCTCCAGAGATGCCTGAGCCGCTCCCCACATGGTGAAAGCCTGCGAGATAACGGTGAGCGGCGGCGAGAGTTGCTGGAAGGCAAGCATGAACATAGAGATTTCCCCTATAGTGACTTTTCCCGAACTAAATCTCCACGCACACGCCACGATCATGAGCGCGAAACCGGCATAGGAGATCGTCTCCTGCTTCATCCAAGCAAAATGGGTGCGCACATCGCGCTCGTAGCTTTTGCGGGAAATCATCTGGATTTGATCGCCAAACTCACCTTCCACCGTTCTTTCCATAGCATGAAGTTTGACAGCACGCGTGCCGCGCAGGATGTCAGCAACGGTGCCTGTCACAGCCGCTTCGTGCTTTTGATAGTCCAGGTGGAGTTTGCGACTAACCCGCCGAGCTCGGTCCATCATCAAAACCTGCGAGCACACGGTGAGAGACATCACAGCCGTGAGGGCCCAGTCCATCCATACCAAGATACCGACAGCAGAGCCAATCGTGGTGAACGAGCCAGCAAGTCCCCCCGCGCAGTGCTGGTAAAACTGGATCACATTTTGAAGGGGGGATCCAAACAAGTAGCTGAATAACTCCCCTGAACTGCGCTTCATGTGAAAGCGCAGGCAAAGCGCGTTGAGTTGGCGAAAAAACCGCTCACGCAGTGAGGACAAGATTCGCTCACGCACCTTGGTGTAGAGGCGATAACCGATGTGCCACATGAGCATACGCCCGATGACAGAAACCAAGAAATACGCGAGGCCAAGCGCAACGGCCCGCCGCCACATGTCGGGCGGCACCGATCCTTTTCCAAGCACCCAATCGATCAACCAGCCGACCGTAAAAACTTGGAAAGTAATAGCAAAGCCATGTAGAGCGTTAAGAATAGTCGCTGTGGTCAGAAGCGGCATGTGTGGCCGAATCAATGGCCAGAGGATTTCCTTTGTTGATATCTGACTGGTGGCGTGTTGACTCACAAGTGGTAATTTCAAGGTGATTTCTCATCGGGATTTCCCTGGAAAAATGCGAGCGTAAAGTCGATAGAACGGCCCTTAGCCTGAAAGGTTTTGGTTCTGCAAAGAACGATTTTGCGAGTAGGAACGAAGCCATCTGAATGAAAAATCTGCGCGATGCCGATATTGAGGAGATGTTCTCGCGTTCGAGCGGACCTGGCGGGCAGCATGTGAACAAGGTCTCGACGGCTGTCACGCTTCGCCATGTTCCGACGGGCTTGAGTGTGACGGTTTCTGATTCGCGCTCGCAGGCGATGAATCGGGAGACGGCGCGCCGGAGGCTGCTGCAAAAAATCAATGAAGCGGCCGAGGCGAAGAAACTGGCGCAGTTGGCTGAGGCCTCAAGGGAACGGCGGCGAAAAGCCAAGCGCTCGCGGGGCACGAAGGCGAAGCTGGTCGAATCGAAGCGCCGACGCTCCGAAACGAAAAAGATGCGTGGTAAGGTCGCCTGATATCCAATGAACGATTCCGCTTTTTCCGAATCCGCCGCACGGCTCTGCTCTGCGTGCGGCATGTGCTGCAACGGGGTGCTTTTCCATGGAATGGCCGTCCAACCGGAGGATTCACTTCGAGCCTTGGCCGCGAAGGGACTGAGGGCGAGGCGGCGGGACGGGGAGTTGCAATTCCAACAACCCTGTCCGGCTCATGATGGGAATTGCTGCCGGATTTATGCCGAACGGCCGCAGCGCTGTCGGGCGTTCGATTGCCGCCAACTTCTGGCCGTTTCAGTAGGCAAAATCACCGAGGCGCAGGCGATGGAAAAAATCCAAGAGGCACGAAGGCGTAGCGATCGCGTGCGGGAGCTACTGGAAATGCTGGGCGACGACCGAAAAATCCGGCCTCTGGCCACGCGGTGCGCGGGTATTTTTACTCCCCCGCTCGATCCCTCCCCTCAGGCAGAGGCTTTGCGCGAGGAGTTGCGGGGCGCAATGGCCGCGTTGGAGAATGTGCTGACCAAGGACTTTCGCACGGGACCAGCGCGGTAGATTCGCGGGATCGGCTATTGAGTTCAGGTCGGCGATTACGTGGTTTCCTACACCTGCAAGTTCCCGAGCCTTGTGGCAATACCGTCCCAAATTGTGCGATGAAGGAATTCTGGAAAATCGGGAGGCAGGCTTTGCTCCAGATATTGCTTGGCCGTGACCGCCTGCGCAGACACCTCCTTCAGGACCTCTTTTGCCAGAGCGGTTGGAAGTCCCGCTCGTTCCACTGTCTGAGCGATATGCCGTCCGCAGATGCGATCGACAACATAGTGGCGATTGGTGCCAGCAAACATCGCGAGCTTCATTTGCTTTTTGTGAATTTGACCCGAAGCGATGCTCGGTTGCGCCGAAAGAATATCGTAGAGCGGGGTGAGGCGGAAGCGTCCGAGCGGGCCCAAAAAAATACTAAAATTTTTGGCGTGTCCGTCCGTGGCTCCAATCAACAAGAATACCACCTGCGCCTTTAAAAACCGTTTCTGATCCTCGGCGGGTGTGTCGCTGGCCTTGAGCAGACGAAGAATGTCGGCAATGCCCGGACCACCGTCATTCTGGTATTTCCTGGACGGAGGGACTGACAGGGCTTGGCAGCAATCCTCTTGGGGCAAACGCAGCAAACGCCCATCCGGTGTCCACCTCCGATCGAAGCGTTCGATCACCAGGGCCTTGGTTTTTCCAAAGGTGGAAATTTCTGCGCGGTTCACAGGCAGGCCGAAGGCCGCCAGCAAACGCAGGCAATAGAATTCGTTTTCGATGCTATTCGAGAGATCCAACCCGTTTGGCAGGGTTCCCATTTGCTTTTTAAAGATATGGGTGGTCGGCGTTGTGCCGGAGGGTTTCCACCACTTGCCTTTGTGGTGGAGGAGCGCTGTTTTTTCCTGTGCGCCTGCGATCGAAATCCGGAAGTCCCGCTCGCGGTCAAGCCCGAGCGGAGTCTGCGCGAGATTCAACAACATATCCTCGATCTCGCTGTCCGATGCCACACGCCCTTGGATTTCCGTGGATGCCAGCAACTGCTCTTCTTCGGGGAGGAATTGCAAAGCTCCCACACAATCGCGACCAATGCGGGACAAGAGGCTGTAGGCATCAATTCCATCCGCACCGACTTTTTCAGAAACACGTCGCCTCAGTGGCTCAGAATCAGGCAAGAGGTTCTCAAAAAAAGCGGCAACCGCAGGTCCCTTGAAGGCATCTTCCCTTAAGGGAAGCGAAAGCGACACTGGGATGGCATTATCCCGCACGAGCCAGGATTCCTCGTATCCAAAAGCGACCGCGCCGCCCGGCTCTTTCAGAAAAAAACCCACCGGTTGGCCGTTCATAAAAACCCGCAAGGGCTGATGGACTGGTCGGCGTGGCATCAGGTAATGCTCCAATCCTTGGAACGCTCGGCAACGCGAAGTTCCAGATCGAGGGCCGCGAAGAGTTGAAGAAGCGTGTCGATACGGGCCGAGGGATTGCCACTTTCAATTTGCGAGATGGTGGCTTGGCGCAAGCCCGCCTTGTCGCCAAGTTGGCTTTGTGTCAGTCCTTGTTTTTTCCGGGCGCGGCGGATGATGTTGCCGATTTGTTTGGAATCACGAGCCAGCTGCATAATGCAAAAATATGCGTCAAAGAGGATATTTTGTCAATATTCGATTTAGCGCATAAAATTTCAGTCTACGACTTCACCTCTCGTGTCGAAACTGAGGACAGAGTTCTGTCCGTCGCAGTGGAAAAGCGGGCTCAGCCTTTGAGCTCTTCGCCGGTTTTGGCGTCGGAGATGACGAATTTTTCTTGGTGGAAGGTTGGGTCGGCGCGGAAGATGAGGCGTCCGGCGTAGCGGCGCTCGATGTCGATGAGGTGCTCCTCGTCGTCGGTGCGGAGGCGGTTGAGGAGGTCGGGGTGCACCGTGACGCGCACCTCGTGGATGATTTCCTGGTGCTTGCGCATGACGGAGTGCAGCGCACGCTGGAGTTCCACACTCATGGTCATGGGGCTCTTGATCACGCCCTTGCCGCTGCAATGTGGGCACGGGATGAAGACGGCGCTGGCGAGACTCTCATTGGCGCGCTGGCGGGTCATTTCCATGAGGCCGAGCTGGGAGATCGGTAGCACATGGGTGCGGGCCTTGTCGCGCTTGAGGCGCTCTTTGATGCGCGTGTAAACGGCCTGCTGGTCCTTGCGGTTCTTCATGTCGATGAAGTCGGCAACGATCAAACCGCCGATATTGCGGAGACGGAGTTGGCGGGCGATTTCCTCGGCGGCTTCAAGGTTCGTCTGAAGGATGGTTTTTTCCATGTCCTTCGCGCCCTTGTTGCGGCCGGTGTTGACATCCACCGCAATCATGGCCTCGGTCTCGTCGATGACGATGTAGCCGCCGCAGGGCAACCAGACTTGGCGGTGGAAGGCAGCGTCGATCTGGGCTTTCACGCCGAAACACTCGAAGATCGGCTGGACGCCGGTGTAGTGCTGGATGGATTTCTTGGCGCGCTTGGAGATTTGGCCCACGAGATTTTGCATGCGCTCGGCGGACTTGGCGTCGTCGATAATGACGGCGTCCACCTCATCGGTAAGAAAGTCGCGAACCGAGCGCTCGATGAGGTCGGGCTCCTCGAATAGGCATGCTGGTGCGGGCTTTTCTTGGAGGCCACTTTGGACCTGCGCCCACTGCTCAAGGAGAATGCTGAGATCGCGGACAAAGTAACGGGCGCGTTGGCCGGCACCGACCGTGCGCATGATGACTCCCATGCCCTCGGGCACTTCGAGTTCGCGCAGGATTTTGCGGAGGCGTTCGCGCTCCTTGGGATCCTCGATCTTGCGGGAGATGCCGAACTGGTCGTTGAAGGGCATGAGAACCAGATAGCGACCGGGCATGCTGATGTCGGTCGTGATGCGGGGCCCCTTGTTGCTGATGGGGCCTTTTTTCACCTGCACGAGGACATCCGAGCCCACGGGATAGATGTTTGGCACATCCTTGTGGGTGATGCGTGGGGCCTTCTTCTTGGCGTTGCCATTGCCGCGATTGATGGTTTCAATCCCGCTGTCGAGAGCGGCCGGGATGGCGTCCCAGAACTGAAGGAAGGCATTTTTTTCAAATCCGATGTCAACGAACATGGCTTTGATGCCGGGCTCGATATTGCGGACTTTGCCTTTGAAAATGCTGCCGACGATGTTGCGGTCGGTTTCGCGTTCGATGGTGTATTCCTCGAGGCGGTTGTTCTCGAGAAGCGCGACGCGTTTTTCGAGCTTTTCACAGCTGATGACCAGCTTGATGCCGGTGGCTTTTTTTCCGATTCCTAAAAGTCTTTTCACGGTTTCTAACATGGGTGGTTGGTAGTTTGGGCGCTCCCCGGGGAGCATGGGTTGAGAGAGTTCATCGGACCGGTGGCTTTTCGGTTTTTTTCTTTTGGTCAGAGCCGCTGGAATTCTCCCGCTTGCCTCCGATGAAATTGAAGATGTTCTGGATGGGGTTCGGTTTGGGGGTGGAAACTGGAGTGGCTGGGGCGGGTTCAGGCTTTGGCGCGGGGGCCTCGGAATCGGCGGTCTTAGGCTTGGTTTTATTTTTGACCCGGCCTGCGGCATCGGCCTCCTCGCGCACATTGGGAGAGGCATTAGGCCGGTTTTCCTGAGCGGCGGAGGAGGGATTCTCCGCAGTCTCGCCGTCATCATGAAGCTTTGTGGCAGCAGCGACCTCGCGGTCAAAATTCACGCTCTCGGTGAAGAGGAAATTTCCCTTGGCGGGTTCGAGTGCGGCGAGTTGGACATCCTCCTCGCCGGACTTGTATTTTCGGATTCCCTCGAGAATTTTTGCCGCGATGGGTGCGGAAACACCACCGCCGGACTTTGCGCCTTGAACAAACACGACAACAACATATTCGGGATTGTCATATGGAGCGAAGGAAATGAACCAGGTGTGGTTGTCCTTTTTTCCCGAGCGCCAGAACTGGGCGGTGCCTGTTTTGCCTGCGGTTATGAGTTTGGGGTTCGCTGCACGACCGGCGGTGCCGCCATCCGCATTCACAACATTCCACATGCCCTTGCGGACTTTGGCGATCTGTTCGGGAGTGATGCCTCCATCGGTAACGATGTTTGCGCGGATGCGCGGAGGCTCTTGGGAAACGGTCTTGCCCGTCTGATCGACAATTCGGTCGATGAGGCGGGGGTAGTAAACCGTGCCGCCATTGGCAACGGCGGCGGTAACCATGGCCATTTGGAGTGGTGATGCCAGAACATCGCCCTGGCCGATGGCGGTATTTGCCGTGAGGCCGTTGGACCAACGGGCGCGGGGATTTGCGGCCGAAAGCCACTCGGGGCCAGGAAGAACACCGGGCGATTCCCCTGAAACAGGGATGCCGGATTTTTGACCGAGGCCGAGCATATTGCCCATGGCGACGATCTGTTCGATCCCGGCGGCGTTACCGAATTGGTAAAAGTAGGCGTTGCAGGAGACTTTGAGGGCATCCTCAAGGCGGAGCTGGCCATGGGTGCGTTTTTTTTCAGCGATCCAGCACTTCATGTATTTGTTGCCGTATTGAACGCCGCCGTAGCAGCTGAAGGATTTGTCTCCCACGCCGGCGCGCATGCCTGCGAGTGAGATGGGCACCTTGTAAGTCGAGCCGGGTGCGTAGGCGCTAATGGCGCGGTTCACGAGAGGATTGGTCTCGTCCTTGTTAATCTCTGTCCACTTCGAAGCGGGAATGGATGGGATGAACACGTTTGGATCATACGAGGGGACGGATGCCATGGCGAGGATATCGCCATTCCGAGGATCGACGACCACGGCGGCGCCGCGACCGACGACGCGAAGGGCTTGCTCGGCGATGTATTGGATTTTCGCATCGATCGTGAGATAGGCATTGTTGCCCTGCACTGGCTCGCGGCGGCCGACCTCGCCCTCGATGACGCCCTTGGCATTTCGTTGCAGAATTCGGGAGCCGGGTTTGCCTTTGAGCTGCTCGTTCAGAAAAAGCTCGAGCTGGGTTTTGCCCTCGAGGTCGGGTTCGTAGAAATTGAAATCGCGTAGGTCGGGGAGTTTGTCGAGTTCGTGGGGTGAGCCGACATAGCCGAGAAGGTGGGAGGCCATGGAGCCGTAAACATACCAGCGCACTGGCTTCACGCTCACATTCACGCCGGCGAGGCCGAGGTTTTTTTCTGAGAAGATCGCCATCTCATCGAAATCCAAATCCTGGCGGTAGTTGTAGGGCACCTCGCGATTTGTGCGGTAGTGAATCTGCAGGGCGTTGGCATTGTAGTCCCTCGCCACTCCCAGTTCCTCCATGCGGGGAATGACGGTCTCGGAGACAATTTTGACCACATCAGCCTCCTTGAGGTCGCGGGGCATGTTGTGCACGCGACCACGGTAGGTCGTAATAGGCACGCTGCCCTTGCTCTCGCGGTAGGCGCGAACCATGTCAGGCAGGTAGAAATCCACTTCAAAGCTGGCGCGGTTTTCCACGAGCTTGATGCCATTCCGGTCGAGGATTTCGCCGCGAACGGCAGGCAGGCGGACGGTCACTTGGGAGTTGGTATTGATCTTCGAGGCGTATTCGGAACCACGCAGGATTTGGACATTCCACAACCGGAGAAGAATGCCGCCTAAGCTCAAAAGGATGAGCAACCCGAGAAATATAATGCGTGTTCCCGGCCGGGTGCGCTTCATCTGTTGATGGATCTCATTTTACGCGAGCCATCAGGGATTAAGCGGTCCATTTGCGACAGAGTCCAGTAGAACAGAGGTGCAATGAGCGCGGCCATGAGGCCTGGCGCGAGGATGCGCCATGACACGGCGGGTTCCCAAAGGAAGCCTCCGCGTTGCAAGGTAATGGTTAAGAATTGGAGAAGCAAATAACCCGAGGTTCCGACACCACTGAGCACCACAAAGGGCCAAACATTGCGGCTCTTCATGGCTGGCTGGAATCCACTAGCGATGCTCCCGAGAATCACGAAGTAAACGATAGACGACCCGAGCGGAATTTCAACCTTTCCACCTACGATGTGCAGATACATGAGATCGCTCAAAAAACCGGTGCAGAAGGCGGCCACAAGCATCGCTGCGAAGGGAAGAACCACGGCGGCGAAACAGAAAACCATCGGCACCAGTAAAACATGGGCACAGTGAAAATCTGTCATCGGAGGAAGCGCGTCCTGAATGATGAATGCCAGAATGACTCCCAAGAACAAAGCTGCCAGATCGATCAGAGTTTTGTTCATTTTTTGCCAATCAGCACAAAAACATCTTCGACCGAGGCGAGGTTCACCGCTGGCTCGACGATGGCCTGACCATCAAGAGCGCGGAGACGGAATTCTTTGACTCGTCCTATGACAAGGCCTGGTGGAAATGATCCATGAGCGACTCCTGCGGTGAGCACCTGCTGGGAGGGTGAGATTTTTGCGCTCTTGGAGAGGAAATTCATCTGCAGAAAGCCTTCGGAGGCTTTTTCCTGAATGCGAAGGCCAGTGATGATCCCCTGCTCGCGGGTGCCGTCGATCTTGGCTGCGATGCGGCAGGTTTCATCGGTAATCAGGACAACGATGGCTTCATTTTTCGAAACCGTGGTGGTTTTTCCCACGACACCCAAATCGGTGACCACCGGCATGTCGGCTTCGACGCCATCCTCGAATCCGCGGTTGATACGAATCGTATTCCACCAAGTCGAGGAATCCCTTGAAATGATGCGGGCCGGCATTAGTTTAAAGCTCGAGCGCTCGCGAAAATCCAACGCCATGCGAAGGCGGTTGTTTTCCACCTCAAGTTCGTTGAGGAGATTGTTTTCGGCGCGGAGTTCGCGGTTTTCGACAGAGAGTTTTTTATTTTCGACCTCCAGCTCGTCGAGAGTTTGAAGGCGGCGGCCTACAGATCCGATATTTTCCTGCACGGCACTGCCCGTGCGGAGAAAAGGTGAAAGCATCGACATGAAGGTCGATTGCATCGACTGCATGGCACTCGGCGAGATCGTGGAAAAATAAATCGCCACGGCCAATACTGCCACCACCAGCGCCATGTTGAGTCTGTTCATCGACAAAGAGGAAGTTCAACTTCCACCTGATTGAATCTGGTCAACGCCCGTGAGGACGCTCCGCAGAGACGGCTTTGAGGAATTTCAACTCCGAGAGAGCGCGTCCGGTGCCTTCCGCCACCGCGCTGAGCGGATCTTCCGCGACATGCACCGGAAGCCCAGTCGCCTCGGCGATGAGACGGTCTAACCCGCGCAGGAGAGCTCCACCGCCGGCGAGAACGAGGCCGCGATCGACGAGGTCGGCGGACAACTCCGGAGGGCAGCGCTCGAGCGTGATGCGAACGGAGTCCACGATGGTGGAAAGCGGCTCCATGAGGGCCTCGCGGATTTCCTGCGAGGATATGGAAATAGTTTTTGGAAGGCCTGCGACAAGATCGCGGCCCTTCACTTCGAGGCCGACTTCTTTTTCTAATTTGTAGGCCGAGCCGATCTTGATCTTGATCTCCTCGGCTGTGCGCTCACCGATCATGAGATTGTAGGCGCGCTTCATGTAGTTCGTGATGGCCTCGTCCAGTTCATCACCCGCCACACGGACGCTGCGGCTGAAGACAATTCCCGAGAGCGAAATGAGCGCGACTTCCGTCGTGCCACCGCCGATATCCACGATCATATTGCCGGCAGCGTCTTGGACAGGAAGCCCAACGCCGATGGCCGCCGCCATGGGTTCTTCGATCAGATAAACCTCGCGCGCACCGGCATGGGTAGCGGAGTCTTTCACGGCGCGCTTTTCGACCTCCGTGATACCACTCGGCACTGCGACAACCACGCGAGGACGAACCATACGGCGGCGGTTGTGCACCTTGCTGATGAAGTGGCGGAGCATGGCTTCCGTGATCTCGAAGTCAGCAATTACACCGTCTTTCAAGGGACGAATGGCTACGATGTTGCCAGGCGTGCGGCCCAGCATTCGCTTCGCTTCATTGCCTACGGCAAGAACGCGGTTGGTTCCCTGTTGCACGGCAACGACGGAGGGTTCGCGCAGAACGATACCTTGGTCTTTCACAAAGACCAGAGTGTTGGCGGTCCCTAAATCAATGCCTATGTCGCTTGAAAAGAGTCCCAGAAGATTATCAAACATCGAATGTTATGGAAAAGTTGGTGGAGCTGCCGGTCGAGGAAGGCGGAACAGCCTTCGGCGACAAGTGATGCGCCAAAATGTTGGTTAGCAGGGGATGATTCATTTTGATCGAGACTGGCGTCAAGATTTAGTTTTTTAAATTTGGGCTGCGATCGCGGAGCCCATCTCGGCAGTGCCGACCAGGCGGGTTTCCGGCGTGTGGATGTCGCCCGTCCGCAAGCCACTGGAAATAACAGACCTGACCGCTTTTTCGATAGCGGCAGCGGCATCCTCGCGACCGAGCGAAAACCGGAGCATCATGGCAGCGGAGAGGATTTGGGCAATCGGGTTTGCGATTCCCTTGCCGGCGATGTCAGGTGCCGTGCCGCCGCTGGGTTCATACATACCGAAACGGTTTGAACCACCGGTGGATTCGCCAAGGCTTGCGCTCGGCAACATGCCGAGGGATCCGGCGATCATGGCCATTTCGTCGCTCAGGATGTCGCCGAAGAGATTTTCTGCCAGAATCACATCGAAGGACTTGGGATTTTTGATGAGCTGCATGGCGGCGTTATCGACATACAGATGCTTGAGTGTGACATCGGGATAGTCGCGCGCCACCTCGTTCACCACGCGGCGCCAGAGCACGCCGTTTTGGAGCACATTAGCCTTGTCGATGGAGGTGACCTCCTTGCGTCGCTTGCGAGCGGCCTCGAAGGCGACCTTCGCAATGCGGCGGATTTCGCTTTCCCAATAAATCATGGTATCCACCGCGAAATCCTCGCCGTTCTCGCTCTTGATGTATTTGGGTTCGCCAAAATAAAGACCACCGGTGAGTTCCCGCACGCAAAGCACATCGAAGCCACCTTCGACCAGGCGTGGGTGCAGCGGCGAGGAGTGGGTCAACTCAGGCAGGCAAACGGCCGGACGCAAATTCGCAAAGAGACCGAAATGTTTGCGCAGCGGCAGCAGGGCTGCGCGTTCGGGCTGTTCGTTGGCAGGAAGCGATTCCCACTTCGGTCCGCCGACCGATCCGAAAAGAATGGCATCTGCTGTCTCGCAAGCAGCAATCGTCTCCGCAGGCAGTGCGCGGCCGGCGCCGTCGATGGCGGCTCCGCCAACCAGCTTGTGATCGAATTCAAATTGGATGGAGAATTTTTTCGAGACCGCTTCGAGGACGCGCAGTCCCTCGGTCATGACTTCGGGTCCGATTCCGTCACCCGCCAAAACGGCGATGCGGAAGGTTTTTTCAGGATTCATGGCGGCAGGGTATATCTTTTGGCTTCGCTTGAATCAAGCGCGGCAACTTTTGGATGGCTTCAGGCCGCGTTTTTGCGAGATGTGTAGAGCGCGACGAGCGCTGCTCCGACCGCCTGCGAAAGCTCCCCCATCGTCGCCGGAACGATTTTCATGGTGCGCCGCTGCACAGGGAAAAGCCACGGTTCGGCCGCAGCCTGAATTCCGCCAAGGTATCGAGCGCGGAATTCCTCAGTCGTGGAATGCGGGTCGATGAGTCCCCCGCCGATCACCACAAACTCGGCATCCAACGCCATGGAAAGATTCGCTACGTGGATTCCCAGCGCCTTGGCTTGAAAATCAAAAATCTCAAGCGCCAGAGGATCGCCATTCTGCGCGAGAGTGCGGAGCGAGAGCGTTTTTTCCTTCAGCGGCTTGTCGGAGCGGTGGAACTCATGGTCGGGATACTTCGGCAGGAGGTGTTCCAAATACTGAGCCAGTCCCGAAATGCTCGCATAGGCTTCCACGCATCCCCAATCACGGCCGCAGCCGCATTTGAAAACGGGCAGCCCGAGCAAATGCAGCGGCGAAGGCATGTGACCCGCCTCCATACCAGCCAGCGTGTCGCCCTCGAGAGGCAGGCCTTCGGGACTGATGTAGGCGGCACCAAGACCGGACCCCGGCGCGAGCATAATGACGCCCGCTTTTTTATCAACGCGCACTTTTGCAGCCTCGGCAACTCCGCCGTAATTGCCGTCATTTCCAGCCACGAGCGCGATTTTTCGGCCAGCGCGGCTTTCGATAGCCGCCGAATAATCAGAAACAAAATTCCACCCCTCGAAGCTCGCCGGGAGGTTCGCTGTGCGGTCCAGCACGCCATAAGCGAGATAGGGACCGGGAATCGCGAGCCCGACTCCTTTCACCTGATCCCAAGCAAGACTGTTTTCCGCGAGAAATTTTTCCACGCCCTCGATCCATCCATCGACCACGGCCTTGGTGCCGAGCTGGGCGTTTGTGGAACTCTGCGCGAGATTCAAGGTGACAGGCGTGCCGTCTTCGTAAACCCCGCAGGTCTTCGAGGTGGTTGCGCCGCTGTCCGTGCCGATAAAGATGGTTTTCATGGGATGGTGGTTCGCGCTTTTTATCCAATGCCGATCTAAAAGAAATGCCAATTTTGAAAATGTTCACAAATTCCAAATTCACAGCACGCATCGCGTTGACAGCATGAAACCATTTGCTAAACCTTCCGCTCCATTTTATGGCAAAAACCACCAAGTCCACTAACAGCGCAGCCCCGAAAAAGGGCAAATATGTTTACACATTCGGAGCCGCAAAAGCCGACGGCGACGGAAAAATGAAATCCCTCCTCGGCGGCAAAGGAGCCAACCTGGCCGAGATGACCCGCATCGGCCTCCCAGTGCCTCCCGGATTCACGATCACCACAGAGGTCTGCACTTATTTCTACGACAACAAAAAGACCTATCCGAAGGAACTCCAAGCTCAGATGGAAGCCGGCGTGCGCAACATGGAAAAAATCATGGGCACGAAATTCGGCGATGCCAAGGGCTTCCCACTCCTCGTCGCCGTGCGCTCCGGTGCCCGCGACTCGATGCCGGGCATGATGGATACGATTCTCAACCTCGGCCTCAACGATGAGACCGTTAAGGCCCTCGCCACGGCCACCAAAAACGAGCGCTTCGCATGGGATTGCTACCGCCGCTTCGTCCAGATGTATGGCGATGTTGTGCTCGGAGTGCAAAAGCGCGAAGGTGAAGACCACGATCCCTTCGAGTCCGCCATCCACGATTACAAACACGCAAAGTATCACAATGATATCGTCGACAGTGACCTCACCGCAGAAGACCAGAAAGAGCTCGTCAAGAACTTCAAAGAACTCGTCAAAACTCGCACCGGGAAAACTTTCCCGAGCGATCCGTGGGATCAGCTTCGCGGAGCAGCAGGAGCCGTTTTTGGCTCTTGGATGAACGACCGTGCGATCGTCTATCGCCGCAAATACAACATCCCCGCCGCATGGGGCACAGCCGTCAATGTGCAGGCCATGGTGTTCGGCAACACAGGCGAAACTTCAGGATCTGGCGTTGCATTCACACGCAACCCAGCCAATGGCGCCAACGAATTCTACGGCGAGTTCCTCATCAACGCCCAAGGTGAAGATGTCGTCGCCGGCGTGCGCACACCGGAGCCAGTCAGCAAGCTCCAAAAAGCGATGCCGAAGTCGTATGCCGAGCTCATGAAAGTCCGCGCCATTCTGGAAAAGCATTTCAAGGATGTGCAGGATGTGGAATTCACAATTCAAGAAGGCAAGCTGTTCATGCTCCAAACCCGCAACGGCAAGCGCACCGCCATGGCCGCGCTCAAGTTCTCGATGGACATGGTCAAAGAGAAGCTCATCGACTGGAAAACGGCGATCCTCCTTAATCCTGCCGATCAGTTCGACCAACTCCTCGCGCCAGTCTTTGATGTGGCCGAGGCCAAGAAAGCCAAAGTCATCGCCACCGGCCTTCCCGCCGGCCCAGGCGCAGCTTCCGGTAAGATTTATTTGAATGCCGACCGTGCAGTAGAAGCCGCAGAGAAAGGCGAAAAAGTCCTCCTCGTTCGCGAAGAAACATCACCTGAAGATTTGCGCGGCATGATCGCCGCTGAGGGCATCCTCACGGCTAGGGGTGGCGTTTCATCCCACGCCGCTCTCGTTGCTCGTCAGATGGGCAAGGTTTGCATCTGCGGCGCGGCCGCGCTGAAGATCGACTACAACGCCCGCACGATCACAGTAGCTGGCGAAGTCTTCAAGGAAGGCGACTTCCTCTCGATCGACGGCACCGCTGGCAGCGTTTACGCAGGCCAGCTCAAAACCTCGCCTTCCGAGATCATCACCGGTCTCATCGAAGGCAATAAAGCCGCTCTCAAAACCGAGAAGGTTAAAAACTTCAAGCAGCTCATGGATTGGTGCTCGAAAGTCACCAAGCTCGATGTCCGCACCAATGCCGACACGCCCGAGCAGACCGAAAATGCCATCGCCTTTGGCGCCACTGGCATCGGCCTGACACGCACAGAACACATGTTCTTCGAGGGAAACCGCATCGACGCCATGCGCGAGATGATTCTCGCCACCGACGAGGCAAGCCGCCGCGCCGCACTGGCCAAACTGCTGCCATATCAACGAGCCGACTTCACCGGCATTTTCAAAGCCCTCAAAGGCTTTCCAGCCACCATCCGCCTCCTCGACCCGCCGCTCCACGAGTTCCTGCCGCACACCAAAGAGCAGCAGATGGACCTCGCCCGCAGCATCGGCATGAAGGTGGAAACCATCATGGCCCGCGTTGCCAGCCTGCATGAGTCCAACCCCATGCTCGGCCACCGTGGTTGCCGCCTTGGTATTGCCTATCCCGAGATCACCGAAATGCAGGCCCGTGCCATCTTCGAAGCCGCCGCTGATGTGGCGAAGAAAAAGATCAAGGTAAAGCCCGAAGTCATGATCCCGCTCGTCGGCTTCAAGAAGGAACTCGACCTCCAAGTCGAAATCGTTCACCGCGTTGCGAAGGAAGTCATGGCCGAGAAGAAGATCAAGTTCGACTACCTTGTCGGAACCATGATCGAAGTGCCTCGCGGCGCCATTACCGCTGACGAAATCGCTCAAACCGCGCAATTTTTCAGCTTCGGCACCAACGACCTCACCCAAACCGCTCTCGGCATCAGCCGCGACGACATGGGAGCCTTCCTCGGCGCCTACACCGAGAACGAAGTCTTCAAGAAAAACCCATTCGCCAGCCTCGACCAAACCGGCGTCGGCGAACTCATGAAGATCACTATCGAAAAAGGCCGCAAAACCAAAAAAGACATCAAACTCGGCATCTGCGGCGAACACGGTGGAGACCCCGACTCCGTCAAGTTCTGCCACCAGATCGGCCTCAACTATGTGAGCTGCTCACCGTTCCGCGTCCCCGTGGCACGCCTCGCAGCCGCCCAGGCCGCCCTCGAAGAAACCAAATAAGGTTTCCCGAAAATCCCACCGCCCGCGCGTCGCAAGACCGCGGGCGGTTTTTTTGTGCATCGAAACTGAGTTCAGCAGAATTAACAACAATCGAAAAGGTGGGGTCTTTGAGATAGAGCAACCGAAGGTTGGCCCGAAGGGCGAGCCGAGCGGGAGTGAGCGAGTCAAAGAGCAGGGAGAATAAGTTCTTTACACTTTCATCAGCATCCAATGCCTTGTGTAGTGTCCAACATCCCATAAGGCACTCCTGTGAATCTTTTCCATCCTATCAGCCTGTTTAAAAATCCGTTTTCAGATTGAAGAAAACGAACCGCACCCCTACTTCACAAAAACCGCGCGATAGCGCGCCGCATCCAACGGGAGGGTCATCGTCTCGCATGACCCAATTCTCAGCCGCGAAGCGGCGTTGGATGGCATAGGAAGCCGTTTGGATACATCACCGAGCCACGGCACCAGTCATGGCACCAGTCACAGGTGAAGTCGCACGGCAAGTCAGTGAAGAGTTAAAGCGCATACTTATCATTCTTCAAAATTAGCCCCATCCACAATCCATCATCCAAAATTTGCCTTCCCTTGCCACGCCGTAGCCGCGTAGCGCGGAGGCGGATACATCACCCTAAAAAGCCTGTAATCTTGTCAAAAAAATGCTTTCTGATTCGAAAACTCAATGCAAGATGGCGCTCAATTTTTATACTGAAATCGAATTGCAGATCATTAGATATCAAAATTCACCACAATGAATAGGAAATGCGCAAAATCTGGGTCAAGAGAGTTGTGTCTGGACGCAAAATCCAATGCGTGAATATGATGGCGAATTATTAGTTCCCACAGAAAAAATTTCCGCAAGTGTGCATTCATCCTGATTTGGGGCCTTTTTTCCCAGATGATATGCCAATGCACGCATTTCTGCTGGCGAAAATTTTCTAAAAACCCGGTGGGCTATCAAACGCCCAGGGCGCAAGAGTGCTGGATCGATCTCCGATGATCGGCAATTTATGGTGCAAATGATTTGAATGGACAAAAAATCCCCCAGCATTCCATCCGTCAGATTTAGTAATGCACTCACCAAGTCTCTATTATCGCCTGCCCGACTCATTAAGGCCGCCTCGGCATCTTCCAAGATCATAACAAATCGCTTTTTATTGGATATCTGCATTTCTTTTGACCAAAAGCCGATAAAATCTGGATTGCTCAACATCGACAAACCCGATGGCGGTAAAAAATAAAAGTGATGGGACGCCTCCAACTCTCGGATCAAGTATCGCAAGTAAGTTGTCTTACCTGTTCCCGGCACTCCCTCCAGTATGCTCAAGCCGCATCTCTTCTGCTTTAGGCTTTCGATAAATCGCAAATGCCATGCCTCGGCATCCCCAGGGTAGAACAACCGAAACGCGTCGCTTTCCAATTCAGTCTGATCGGGCAATGCCACATCTTCACAAGCAAACGTGTCATATTTGTCACGGCGTATTAACCGAAACCTCCCCTTGCTTTCTTGCTCGGGTATTCCAAACTTGGCACTGAAATCTTCGGTGATTTTTTCCGCCTGTGCGGCCGTTTCCGCATAACCCACGATACGGGATTCCTCGGCGCATAGAAATTCGCGCTCCCCAAAACGGAAAATCAAATCCTCCCATCTCTTTGACGAGTGTTTTTGAAAAACAATTTTGAAAGATCGCATCAACTCTCCGGCGCACTCACGGACCGCCAATTCAAGATTCCATTTCCCCGATTTTTTGCACTGATGCAGCGGTCCGGTTCCAAAGGCTGCTGCAATTGGCACTGGGGGTGTATTTCGTTCGGGAAAAAAAGCGGCGCCTTTTGTTAAGTCACAGATGTCCATTTCGGCTTGATAGCATGCTTACAGGCGACGGCACGGACTCTGATTGTCCCCAATCAAATCTCCCAGATGAATATTGCTTTTTTCTGCTTGCACGAGAACCTGCTCAAGTGCCCACACCCAGTTTGAAAGCCGATCTCGCTGCACTCGATCAATTGGCCCACCACCGCCGCAAGTGGTCCGAGCCTGATATGAGGCGATACCATCAATTGCTCAGGCGCTGCGGAGCGGAGGCCGTTCAGGAATTGGACGCTTTGCGTGCGTGGATGCTTACTCCGATCAGCATTTGGCCGATTCATGTGCAAGATATTTTTGGCGCTGCTCTTGAGGCATTAGAGCATGGCAAGCCCTTGGATTCAGAGATGCTTTTTCTCATTCGCTCGCTTCCGAAAGTTCCATCCAATGATGTTCTGCAAGAAATTATCCGACATGAACACCAAGTTGCCCAAGGCAATTATTCCGAGCACACGACAACGGAAGGGAAATTTCATTCAGTAGAGCAAGAATTAATCCACAACTCGGTATTTCAGGACGAATGGCATTCGATAAAAGCACGCTGGCCAACCATGGATTTCGCTGACACAGGGGGGATCATCCGGCGATCATTCAGCGCCGAGAGAAATTTTCGCCCTGGCTTTTCGGTGGACTGGAACTCGCCGCGCAACCGCTTTCAAGCTGTCTTCGACTGCTTTTGTGCCCGTTGGAACCTGTATGGAATGAAGGGCGATACCCCACTGGTCTTGAAGCTCTCCGTCAATCTGACTCCGCATGGAACCATGATTTTCATACCCGCTTACTGGTCCTTTGATGCCAAGCGCGATGTGCGATGGAATGCCGTCACAAAGCTCCATCGTTGCCGCTCACGAAAAAAACAAGGCGAGACCTTGACCGAAAATCAAATCCAGCGGCGGCAAATGGCGATTCAGCTTGAAAAACTCGAGCTTTTGGCAAAAGAAAAGGGCCTCAAAGGTCAGAAGAAGCACGAGTTCTTATGCGCGGGCCTCCAGCTCGATCCGCGCACAAGCCCTAAAAGATTTGCCAATCTTAGAAAAAATCTCCAAGTTAAAGAAACCTCCTCAAAACCTGCAATAATAAAACAGAACAACCCAAATTAAAACTATGAAATTCCCACGCGACACCCAATTCGACTCAGTTTTTGATCAGATTCCAGACCTTACTTGGTATCCCTATGTCGGTCCCAATTACCTCAAAAGCAATCGGCGCGTTCTTGTTTTTGCTCACAATATTCCTGTTAATGCAGATGAATATGAAGGAAAATTACAAGATTGGAAATCAAAGGAATACTGGGCCAAATGCGTTGAAGAATACGCTTATACTAATAAAGTCAATTATACAAAGGCTTTTCGGTATTTTATTAAAGCCGCTGTGGGATTGAAGGGCGACTATGATTATAATTCGGACGCAGACACCCAATCTCGTGTGGACGCATTTATTCAAGGCATAGGATACCTAAATTACATTCAAGAGCTTGTGAAAAAGCCAGCTGGTAGCGATAAGCAAAGCGTTGTCGCAAGCCCTTCGCAAATTGAAAAAAGCAAATTAATTAACAAAAGAATTTTGAATATTTTAAAGCCTACGCATTGTATATGTTGGGGCAGACATGTTTTCAGTTATATCAAACAAAACGAAGAATTTAAAGAATCTGCTCAAGATAAATCCCTTGGAAAGGGTTTTGCGACTAGTTGCATTACAACCGATGAAGGACATCCAATAAAACTTCTTAAAATTTACCACCCTTCGATGCCTGGATTAAGACCTTACTCGGATCACACGCACAATATCATTCGAACATTTATGGCAGAATAATTCAAAAATTTAAAAAACATAAATATCATACAAATTAATTAATTGCGTCAGAGGAGTCAGGCATAAATTCTTGATATTTAATCACGCTAATCACCCGTTTGAATCCAGCGAGCGCAAGATTTGGCCCCGCATTTCAACGCGCTGGGTTTGGCAGAGTTGCCGCAGTGTCATCGCTATGAGATGCTGATGCCGACGATGGCGTTGGCGTTCCGGTCGAGAACTTTTCTCCGTGTCTTGGTGTCTCCGTGAGAGGCTTGCGCCGCAGCGTTTGAGCTTGGTTTAAAAAAGCTAAAAAGAGCATTGCATGATATCATCAGTGATGTCATTTTTGACGAGTGGAGATTGTGCAGGATACAAATGTTTTCGTCTCAGCACTGAGGTCGCAGGATGGAGCGAGCGCTGCTGTTTTGGATCGTTGCCTGGCTTTGATTGATCAAGCGTATCTGGGGTCTTCGCTTTACCTAGAATACGAGGAATTAATCTCGCGCGACAGCGTATGGAAGGGGGTTCCGGTATCACGCGAGGAGCGGGAGATGTTGTTCGACGATTTTTGTGCGGCAGCCCGATGGCAAAGAGTTTATTTCCTATGGAGACCGAATCTACCAGATGCCTCGGATGACCATGTGATGGATCTGGCCGTGGCCTGTGGGGTCGAGCATTTGGTGACGCACAATGTGCGAGACTTCCAACGCGGCGAGCTTCATTTTTCCCTGCCCGAAGTGGTGACTCCCCTGCAACATTTAGAAAAAAATCGATGAAAACTATTCCCTATCGTTGCGATGAATCGCGGCACAAAGCCCTGCTCGGCGCGGCCAAGGCGTCGGGCACGAGTGTGCAAAGGCTTTTTGACAATTTTGTGACCCATGTCCTTGCGGAGCGCCAACTGGAAGCCCGCTTTGCATCGCGTCAAAATCGAGGGAATCCGGAGCGGGGTCGTCGTTTGCTGGCGGAGATTATACAACGGGTGTCGTAGAAAGTCAGAGCCAGAGGGTTCATAACTTCCTCAGGGGTCGGTCCCGCGTATTGACGCATTTTTTTGCCGAGTTTCCGAGTTGCCATACTTGTCTTGCTCTGAGATGCTTATGCCGACGAGGACGTCGGCGTTCCGAATGTGGTGGAAACGCCGTGGAGGGCTGCTTTCAAGGTGTTGTCTGAATTTTACCTTGACGATATGTATCCTTCTGGATACACTGCTTCACGATGGATATTCGCAAAACCGAGGAGTTCTCAAAATGGCTCGATGGCCTAAGCGATATTCAGGCAAGGGCCCGCGTAATGGTCAGGATCGAAAGACTCGCCATGGGAAACCATGGCGATGTAAAAGCCGTCGGCGAGGGCATTTCGGAACTACGAATCCACTACGGGCCCGGTTACCGCGTTTACTACAAACAGCGCGGGAGCGAGTTGGTGATTTTGTTGGCCGGCGGGGACAAGGGATCCCAATCCCGGGATATCAAAATCGCACTGCGTCTTGCCAAGAACCTTACCGATTCATTTTTATCATGAAAAAAACTAAAACCACACGCTACGATGTTGCGGAGCATTTGAGGACTCCCGAAGAGATGGCAGTCTACTTGGAAGCCTGCTTTGAAGAGGGCGGCAACGATGCCGGTTTCATCGCCAAAGCGCTTGGGGACATCGCCCGGGCAAAGGGAATGACGCAAGTCGCACGTGATGCGGGAATGTCACGCGAGAGCCTTTACAAGGCACTTTCAGGTGATCGCAGTCCTGCCTTTGAAACGATCCTCAAGGTTGTTGGCGCCCTCGGCTTGAAGCTACACGCCCAAGCCGTGAAAACTTGAAGGGCCTACTACTTGGGGAAGAGTTAGAAAGGCCAGCAAATTATTGATATTTAATTGCTTTAAGCGCGCTTTTGAATCCAGCAAGCGCAAGAATTCGCACCCCATTTTGAAGCATTGAGTTTGGCGGAGTTGTCGCAGTGTCATAGCTCTGATGTGCTGATGCCGACGAGGACGTCGGCGTTCCGTCCGAGAACTTATCTCTGTGTCCTGGGTTAATTCTCCTGAAATCGGGTTTGTAAGTTCCTGTATCGGTCACCCCACTACGGCAACAAGCCATTCTTGCAGGCTGCCGTAGATGCCCATTCGCATGAGGGCGAATTCGCGTGGGTCGTCAAGGTCTTGGGGTGCGCGGCTGAGGTCGGCATCGGTAAATTGATGGATTTCGGCTAAGGCGAGGCGGGCTTGATTCAGGGCGCTAAGCCAGAGGTCGATATGGTTGCGCGGAATGGTGAAGTGCAGTGATCCATCGGAGTTGTGCTGCGCATTGCGGAGGTCGGCGGCGACGGATTCCCGCGCGGCGAGGAAGTTTTCGTGCAGATCCGGCTCGACGAGGGATTTCCAATCATCTAGTAAATCGCCCTCCTCGACATCTTCCGAGGGCTGTGGAAACAGGCGCGACTCGACCAAGGGATCGCCCGACTCCACGGGTTCCCGAATCGAGAAGAGAATCTGGTAAAAAGACTCTTCCACCTGATCGAAAAAAACCGAGCCGTTCGGGAGAATTTGAATTTTGATCATTTTCGGATTTTTGATAGAAGTAACAGAATTTCAGAATTAACTACAGAGGACACAACCGAAAAGGCTGGGCAGCCTTTGAGGAAGAGCAACCGCAGGATGGCCCGAAGGGCGAGTCGAGCGGGAGCGAGCGAGTCAAAGAGCACAGAGAATGTGAGTGGGCTGCACTTTCAAAAGTAGTCAATGATTGTCCAATATATCCTGTCGCCTAAGGATTCTTGTGAACACTTTAAATCGACTCGCTGCGCTACCCTCTTGGCTCCCTGTCGAAGTCTTTTTTCGCTCCGCCTCGCTTCAGTTATCTTGTCTGAAAATCCGTTTTCGGGATTAACAGGTGTGAGGGTTCAGTCCTATCACATCTTCCTCCTCCGTGCTCTCTGTGCTCTGTGGTTAAAATTTTGTTTTAAGGCGTTGGCGCTTTTTCCAGCGTGGCGAGGAGGAGGTGGGCGTGGAGTTGTTGGACGTAGAGTTCGGCTTGTTCGCGGGAGCCGGTCCACACCATGGAGCGGCCTTTGTTGTGGACTTCGAGCATGTGGCGCTCGGCTTTTTGTTTTGAAAAACCGAGGACGCGCCGGAAGATGAGCGTGACATAGCTCATGAGATTCACTGGGTCGTTGTGGACGATGACCGACCAGACGGAGTCGAGGTCCGATTTGTCTTTCGTTTCGATGTCGGGCGTTTCCAGTGTGGCCATGAGTTTTTAGGCGGCTCGGAAGATGGAGGGTTCGCAGGCGGGAACGGCGTCCAGGCAGTCGTCGATGACGCTCCAGAGTTCCTCGACGTGAGCGGTGCGCATTTCGGCAAAGACGAGGCCAGCGAGGATGATGTCTTTCGGAAAGTGAAAAATGGACGCGCGAGCTGCAAAAACTGCCGTCATGTGTCCGGGAGACTCGCCTCGGTCAATCGCGCGCAGAAATTTCTCCAGCCCCTGCTCGCCAGCTGGCGCATGCATGGAGGCGGCAATGAGGCGACCTGCGGCGCGGCTGCTCTTGGCGATTGGCCCAGCAAGCTTGGCATCGAGGGCAGCATCCGCTGAGGCCATTTCGCGGAATCCCTGTTTTCCAGCCAACCAGGCGGCTCCCACTGCGGGAACTAGCACGGGAACGAAAACGGCATCCCGCCACTGCCTGCGCTGGCGTTCATTGGCTGCGTCGCCGTCAAAAGTAATGGACCCAAGAGTCGCGAGATCAGGGGCGCAAAGGCGCACAAGGCGGAAAATTTCTGACCTCATCTCAAGGAGTGCCTGATCACCGGCTGGCTTCATCAACGGAATCTATCACTTTGTTTGACCCGTGCAGAAAGAAAAAAAAGGGAGAGTCATCGTGGCCGGTGCGGCCTCACAGCAAAGCCCACACGGTAGCTGATGGGGCAGTGCCGAAAAAATCTGGAGGCGCCGGGATTTGATGGAACTTCGTTTTCGAGGGGAGAATGCCTCTCGCGCATTCGATTAGCGAGGGCTCGTCCCATGGTGTGAAATTAGTCGAAAGCAGAATCGCTCCGCCCGGCGCGCTGAGCTGGAGCGCGCACTCCAGTAGGGTGGAAAAGTCGCGCTCGAAGCGGAAGGTCTTTCCCGCGCCGCTGCGTCCAAATGTGGGCGGGTCGAGAATGATCGCATCAAATGCCTCGCCGCGTTTGATCAGGCGCCGGAGGAAGGTGGGGACATCTTCGGGAATGAAGCGGTGGCCATCAGGCAAGATTTGATTCAGCTCGAAATTCCGTCGGCCCCTTTGCAGGGAAGATTTGGATATATCCACGCTGACCGTCTCAGAACCAACGCTGGCTGCCGCAACAGAGAAGGCGCAAGTGTAGGCAAAGGTATTCAGCACACGCCGGGGCTTTCGTTCTTTTAAAAAAAGGCGGTTCAAGCGCTGGTCTGGAAAAAGCCCCGGAGAGTAGCTGGCGCTGAAATCCACCTCGTAGAGAAGTCCACACTCGCTCACCGTTTCAAGCGGTGAGGACTGAGCGTCACCACTAAGCAGAACCGGCGTGTCTTTCTCGCCGGGATTTCTGACGAGATGACGCACAAAGACGCGTTTGGGATTCCAGCCTGTATGGGCAATCAAGGCGGCGAGCGTCTTGGCATCAGGGCCTGGCCGTAGCGAGATCAGCGCTGTATCGCCAAAGCGCTCGATCCAAAAACCGTGGCCTGATGCGATACGAAAGGCACTGGTCCCCTCTGCAAGCAATTCTCCTGAGAGTTGTGGCGAGATCCAATTTCCCGCAGCGCTCATGTGGTGGGAACGAATGGCGGGATCGGGCAATCCATAGTATCAGCGACAGCACGGAGTAGCTCAAATTGTGCGTCGTTGACGATGCCATCATGAACGACTGCGGCCGAGCACGCTGTGAGGATGGTTTTTTTAACTGAAAGCGAAGCCGTGACGAGGTCCTCGAGGGCACGGTCGAAATCCTTCAGATTCACACTCGATTGACGGGCTAGGGGAAAGGCTTCCGCTGATTTGCCGAGGCGGGCAACTCCAGCCTGAAAAGCGGCATCTAGTGCGGCGGAATCGCCATCATCCGCATTCGCAATCGCCGAGAGCAGGATGCCGGTATCGGGCAGCAGAGGAACCAGCGAGCGATGCTGGATGCGAGCAGGCCTGGCTTTGGTAAAAGCTGCGTCCAGATGGCGGATCAGGAGCTTTTGCAGAGTGTATTCAAAGAGGTGAATTTGCCCGTCCGCTTCGATGAGGCTCCTCACCTGCCTGCTGAAGACGCTGTATTGTTGAGGCGACAGACCCCGCAGCACGGGAATCGCAAGATCAACGAGGCTGATACGCTGGGCGGAGCTGAGTTGGCTGCGACGGTCGAACATTTCTCCGATTTCCTTCTGCAAAGCGGCGTCGGCCTGCAGAGCGGCCAGCTGGGACTTTCTAACCGATTCGTCCTCCGAGAGCAGAAGTGCAAAAACCAAGGCGCAGGCACTGTGAATCTCCCGCATCGCCGGTTTTGAAAACTCGGGCAACCCGGCCAGCATGGAAGTCGCCGCCGCGAGTTGTGCGTCACCTGAAAAACTCGGCTCCACCGAGGCAAGCGGAGGCGGGGTGGGGGCAGTGGCCAGGGCGTCAAAATCCGGGGCAATTTCGGCGATGCGTTGTTGGATCGGTGGATGTGTCGCAAAGAGTCCCAACCAGGCCTCGGCTATTCCATTTCCAAAAAACATGTGACTGGCCTCCTGCGCCTTCGGATGTGCCAACTGCGAAGAGTGTGAGGCGATCTTCGAAAGCGCACCGGCGAGGCCGACCGGATTGCGTGTGTATTGGACTGCGGAGGCGTCGGCCAGAAACTCCCGCTGGCGGCTCACAGCGGCTTTGATGAGCTTACCAAAGAAGACGCCGATCCAGCCCACGATGTAAAGCGCCAGCCCTCCCGCGATGAGTGCCGCCACAATCGATCCACCGTTCTTTTCGTTGCTCGAGCGTGGACGACTTGTGAGCGCAAGGCGCATGAGCACGCCGCCAAGCAGCGCGAGGAAGAGGATGCCGTTCAATAAACCCATGAGGCGAATATTAAGCCTCATGTCGCCATTCAGGATGTGGCTGAACTCATGGCCTATCACGCCTTGGAGTTCGTCGCGGGTCAGACGCTCGATGCACCCGCGAGTCACTCCCACAGCCGCATCCGCTGTGCTGTAGCCAGCCGCAAAAGCATTGATCGCCTCCTCGTCGAGCACATACACCTGAGGCACAGGAACCCCCGAGGCCAGCGACATCTCCTCCACCACATTCAAAAGGCGGCGTTCACCAGCATTCGTGGTCGAGGGATTCACTGGAACGCCCCCGAGCATTTCGGCAACGGCTTTCCCGCCCTTCGAAAGCTCCGCAATTTTCACTAAGCTCCCGATGAGAACCGAAACCAGAACGCCTGCAGTTGTGAAGCCCAGCATCTCCCAATCATCGAGAGGTTGCCCCAAAATCAGGCTGAATCCGATGTGCAGAAAAGCGATGATGCCTACAACGGCCAGAGCAAAATAAAAAACCAGCCACTTCGTCTGAAGCCGGGCCCTTTCCTGTTTTTCAAAAAAATCCATCGGCTAGGGTCTGGTGCGCGCCCGCGTCGCGCATGAGATTAGTTTTCTCGATGGCGATCAACGCGACCAGTCAAGAGCGCCTTTCTTAATGGCGTAGACGTAGCCGAACAGAAGGATCAGAACGAAACTGAACATGCTCCACAGAATCGTTGTGCCAAGTCGCGCTACGAAATCCTGAAAAATCACAGCCCATGGATACATGAAAACAATCTCAATATCGAAAAGGATGAAAAGCATCGCCACGAGATAGAATTTCACGCTGAAACGCGGTTGGCCGCTCTGCTCCGGCACCATGCCACACTCGTAAACCATGTCCTTCGTGGCATTCCGCTTGCCGTGGCGTCCCAAAACCAGATTGGCAATCATCGCCACGGTAGCGAACCCGACGGCGACAAGGACGTGCAGAAGCACAGGGATGTATGTCTCTAACATAGCTCTCCGTTTAGACGCTCCGACTTCCCCCGGCAACCTCTAAAAAGAAACCCCGCCAAGCTCGAGTGCCAACCAGCCGCGTTTCCAACGGCCCGAAATAAAATTTCAGTTCGTTCGTCATGGTGAGGTGACTCGTAGGGATGCGCGTATGGATGCGGATGAGGCTTGCGCATGATGTCAGCAACCTTTCCAATCCGTCCTCGCTGCCAAATATTGCATGGGCATTTTTAACATTCTTTCGCCGGTTCTCCTGTTGGTCGTTCTCGGTATCATTTTGGCCCGCGTGCGGTTTTCCGGACCGGTGTTTATGGGGGAGTTGAACAGGTTCACTTTCTATGTGGCGCTGCCTGCGTCGCTTTTCCGCACGGCGGCGATCTCGGGGGATTCGGGGCCGGAGGTTGCCGGCATTCTTGGCACTGTTCTGAGTGTCACCTTTCTGGCTGCCGTAGCTGGTTGGTTGGTTTCCGTTGCGCTGAAGCTGCCGACTACTTCCTGCGCTGCGGTGTCGCAGTCCTCTTTTCGCTCAAATCTCGCCTACATCGGCTTGCCTGTTCTGGCCTATGCCTTCGAGGGCTTGCCGGATGGGAAGAGCCATTTCGCCACGGCCGTGGTTTGCATGGCTGTTCTGACATCGAGCTACAATGTCCTTGCCATCATCGTTCTCCAAGCTGGCCGTCACCAACTTTCGTGGAGCGCTGTGAAACCCGGTGTGCGCGCCTTGATCACGAATCCCCTCCTCATTTCCTGCGCGGCGGGTTTGATCTTCAACGCGTTCGATTGGTCTTTGCCGCTCTTTCTCGACAGGACGCTTGAAACAATCGGAGCCGCAGCTGTGCCGATGGCGCTGACCTGCATCGGGGGCTCGATTGCGTTTATCAAATTGGGAAAAAACATCGCCGGAATGGCAGCTGCGGTCTTGCTCAAACTTGTCTTCGTTCCAGCGGTGGTTTTTGCCATTGGAACTCTGCTGGGACTGGCCACAGTCGATTTGCGGATCGCTATGGTTTTTGCCTCCTGCCCGACGGCGGCGGCGGCTTTTGTGATGGCCCGCCAGATGGAAGCCGATGAAGCCGTCGCTAGTGGATCGATTGTCTTGAGCACGATCTTTTCTGCATTTGCCCTGCCGGTGGCGCTCTGGCTCACAAGATGAATTTCAAACCTCTCGTCCTTCTGCCGACTTACAATAGCGGCGCCCGCCTTGCGCAAACTCTTCGTGAAGCCCATGCCCAGTGGGACACCGTGTGGGTAGTCGTGGATGCCAGCACGGATGGCAGCGATATCGAAGCTGAGCGAATCGGTCTGGAGGGGGTAAGGTTTTTCCGCCTTCCGCAAAACTCAGGGAAAGGTGCCGCCGTGCTCGTGGCGCTGCGAGCCGCAAAGACAGAGGGATTCACGCATGTGTTAGTGATGGATGCCGACGGCCAGCATCCGGCAACGATGATTCGGCCGTTTTTTGAAATCTCTAAAAACAACCCTGCCGCCTTTGTTTGTGGGGTTCCGGTCTTTGGGCCAGATGCCCCTCGCGAGCGCGTGCTTGGACGCTTCGCAGGAAACTTTTTCGCCACGCTCGAGACGCTTGGGGCTGGTGCCGAGGATTCACTCTTTGGCTTCCGCCTGTATCCCGTCGTCCCTGCCTTGGAAGTGCTGGATAACACGAAGTGGGCGCGTCGATTTGATTTCGACACGGTTCTTTCCGTTCGGCTCACTTGGGCCGGCTTGCCCTGCATCAATGTCGCCGTGCCTGTTTTTTATCCGCCGCGAAGCGAGGGAGGGGTGAGTCATTTCCGCTACCTGAGAGACAATCTCCTGCTCGTTGCAGCCCACGCGCGGCTTCTTTTGGAATGGCCGTTTCAAGCTCTTCGCGCCCTGCGCGCGCACAAGCCGTGAAGAAGGTTACGATTTTTACTGATGGGGGATGTTTCGGAAACCCCGGCCCTGGTGGCTGGGCGGCAATTTTGCGTTACGGCAAACACGAGCGTGCCATCTCCGGGGGCGAGGCCGCCACGACCAACAATCGAATGGAATTGAGCGCTGCGATTTCGGCTCTCCAAACGCTCAAGGAACCTTGCGAAGTGATCATTTTCACCGACTCCCAATATCTTCGCATGGGCATCACCGAGTGGATTCACTCTTGGCGTAAGAAAGGCTGGGTGACCGCCAAGCGTGAACCGGTCAAAAATGACGACCTCTGGAGAACTCTCGACGCCGCTTGCAAGCCGCACTGCATCCACTGGAATTGGCTCAAGGGCCATGCCGGGCACCCAGAGAACGAGCGTTGTGATGCCTTGGCAGGCGCCGAAATGGAAAAAATCCAAAAATCCCACACACCCGAAGAACTGGCCGCGCGACTCGAGGAATTTCGAAGAAAAAATATCAAAGCCAGTCCGTCTTCAGACAGCGAGCAAATGGATTTCGAGATAAGCTCCCCATCTCCGCAAGGGACTGAATCGAATTAAGGCGGGCCTCCTCTCGCATGCCCCCAGATTTCTGCCTCAAACTTTTCGCGACTTCAACCGAATGCCGGATTCATGGAGTTCAATGAGGCGTTGGCGGTAGAGGTTTCCGAGGGCTTGTTTGAAGGCTTTTTTGCTGGTCTGGAAGGCGGCTCGGATTTCCTCGGGCGGGCTGGAATCGCTGTAGGGCAGTCTGCCGTTGCTTGCGCGGATGGCGGCGAGGATTCTGTCGGCTAGCGGGGCGACGCGTTGATAGCCTTGCGGGTCGAGGCCGAGGTCGATCTTGCCATCGGGACGGACGGTGCGCACAAAGCCTTCGCAGCGCTGGCCGATGTCGAGCGGTGTGGCGAGTTCGCTGCGGTAGAGGAGCCCGAGGCGGGTGTTGTTGATGATGGCGTTGTAGCCCAGTGGCGTCTCGCTGGCGATGAGGAGGGAGACTTCGAAGCCTGTTTTGTAGGGCGGCGGTGTGTGGTCGATGTGCCCTTCCAGGCGAGTGGTGGCGATGATGCGCTCGGTCTGGTGGTCGATGAAAACATACACGACCACTGTGTCGCCGACTCGCACGCGCCGCTCCTGCTCCGCATTCGGCAGGAGCAAATCCTTACGCAGCCCCCAGTCGAGGAAGGCTCCCATGCGCGGGTGGACTTCAATGACCTTCAACGCGGCGAAATCGCCGACAGTCGCGAGCGGCTTGACCGTGGTCGCAACGAGACGGTCTTCCGAATCGCGGTAGATGAAAACCTCGAGCACGTCGCCGGGAGCGGCACCTTTCGGAATGGCATCCCCCGGCAGGAGGATCTCGCCGAGTTCGCCCCCATCGAGGAATAGCCCAGGGCTGGAGTCTTTGAGGACGGTGAGGCGGTTCAGTTTTCCGAGTAGAGACATGGAGGCGAAGTCTTAAGTTTTAAGAATCCGCGACTCACTTGCCGCCATACCAGAAGCCCCGGCGCCAGTTGTGGCGGCGGAGTTTTTCCAAGAGGTCGGGGGCGAGGTCGGGCAGGTCGCTTGCGGCGCAGTTTGCCTCGGCCTGTGCGAGGTTGCGGATGCCGGGAATGACCGTTGAGACGGCGGGGTGGGCGAGCACGAACTTAAGCGCCGCCTGTGCCATCGAGAGTCCTGTGCTTGAAATATCCTCGCGGATCGCCTCGGCGCGTTGGACGGCGCGGCCCAAGCGGTCACCGGCGAAATAGGAGCTTCGGAAGTCACCGGAGGGGAACTGGGTGTCGGCCGTGAATTTGCCGGTGAGGACGCCCTCGTCGAAGGCCACGCGCACAATGACGCCTACGCCGTATTCCATCGCCACATCGAGTAACTCGGCGGCGGGTTCTTGATCAAAAAAGTTATAGATGACCTGCACGGAGTCGATCCATCCGCCACGCATGAGATCGATCACGCTGTTTTGGTCGTGTTCGGGCGTAGAAATGCCGATGAGACCGATCTTGCCCTCGCGCTGCAAGTCGCGGAGGAGCTTGAACGGGGTGGGATTGCGGTTCCAGGCGCGCGTCCAGGTGTGGAGTTGCAGAAGGTCGAGTCGCTCCGTGCCAAGGAAGGCGCAGCGCTGGGCGATATTTTCCCGCAGGTAAGCTTCTGCGTAGCGTTCCTCGGCCTTGCAATAGGGCGATGGGGGCCAGATTCCCGGGCTGGGCGGGGTTTTGGTGGCGACGAAGACCTTTTCTGTTTTTCCTGCAGCAGCGCGTTCTCGGAGGACTTGGGCGATGAGCTTTTCGCTGCGGCCGTTTCCGTAGCCGGCGGCTGTGTCGATGAAGTTGCATCCGAGGTCGAGCGCGCGGTTCAGGGATTCGAGCGAGTCGGTATCTGCCTGCTCGCCCCAGCCACCGCCGATGGCCCAAGCGCCAAAGCCGATTTCCGAGCAGTTGAATCCGTGTTTGCCAAAAGGACGTTTTTTCATGGTGGAGTTGTTTCTATCGCAGAGAGGCGCCTTTACCAGCGCAGACCGCGCAAGCGTCCGCAGGCGTCACGCACAATACGAGCGGGAGTCGCCGCAGTGGGGCGGTCTTCCTAAAGCTACTTGGCGGCGCCGAGGCGTTCGCGGTTGTAGCGGTTTTGGGTGATGTCGTCGGTCCAGGAGCGGTTTTTCAAATACCAGTCTACGGTTTTGGCGAGGCCGGTTTCGAAGGATTCGAAGGGCGCCCAGCCGAGTTCGGATTGGAGTTTTGAGCAGTCGATCGCATAGCGGCGGTCGTGGCCGGGGCGGTCGGCGACATAGGTGATCTGGGCGGTGTAGGAGACGCCGTCGGGGCGGGGGGATTTCGCTTCGAGGAGTGCGCAGAGGGTTTTCACCACATCGAGGTTCGCGCGTTCGTTGAGGCCGCCAACATTGTAGGTTTCGCCCGTGCGACCCCGCTGCAGAACGAGCCAGATGGCGGCGGCGTGGTCCTCGACATAGAGCCAGTCGCGGATCTGTTGTCCATCGCCATAGACCGGGAGCGGCTTGCCATCGAGGGCGTTCAGGATCATGAGGGGGATGAGCTTCTCGGGAAAATGGTAGGGGCCGTAGTTGTTGGAGCAGTTAGTCGTAAGGGTGGGGAGGCCGTAGGTGTGCTGGAATGCCCGAACGAGGTGGTCGCTGGCGGCCTTGGACGCGGCGTAGGGGCTGTTTGGCGCGAACGGTGTGGTCTCGGAAAATGCCGGGTCGTGCGGGGCAAGTGTTCCGTAAACCTCGTCGGTCGAGACATGCAGAAAGCAGAACTTCTCGCGGCGCTCATCCGGCAGTTGGCTCCAGTGGCGGCGGGCGGCATTCAGGAGGCGCAGTGTGCCGGTGACATTAGTCTGGATGAATGGCTCGGGGGAGTCGATCGAGCGGTCCACATGCGATTCCGCCGCGAAATTCACGATGGCGTCGATGTCATGCTCCTGCAGCAAACGGGCCACAAGCGATTCATCGCCGATGTCGCCTTTTTGAAAAACATAGCGAGGGTCGGAAGCTAGGTCGGCGAGATTGGTCGGGTTGCCTGCGTAGGTGAGGAGGTCGAGATTGACGAGTTTGCGGAGCGGCGAGGCGTCTTCGGTGAGGCGCTGGCGAATGAAGTTGCTGCCGATGAATCCGCAGCCCCCTGTGACAAGGATGTTCATGGATCGACGAGGTCTTTTTACTCCGATTCCTCACCCTCGGTGAGGACTTCGTCGAGGCAGGCTTCGAACTCGTCGAGGCCGGTGCTTGGAATAATAACGGAGTTCCTGCGCCCGTGGGCTTCCTCGGTGATTTTGAGGAAGCGGCCGCGGTCATTCTCGCGAAGCTCGATGATGATGTGCTTGCGTTCGACTTGGAGTTCGCGCAGGGCGATGGATTGTTCCATATGGAAAGAGGACTAACCTATCGGACGGGGAATGGGGGGATCAACCGAAAATCCCTGTCGATCGAATTAATGTTTCGTTCCCAGTAAATAATCGGGGTTGAGTTTTTTGAGTGCCGGGAGGGTGAAAAGGCCGTCTTTTCGGATGAGTTTGCCGTCGAACCACACCTCGCCGCCGCCGTAGTCGGGGCGTTGGATACAGACCATGTCCCAGTGGATGCGGCTGGTGTTGCCGTTTCCTGCTGTTTTGTAGGCTTGGCCGGGCGTGAAGTGGAAGGAGCCGGAAATTTTTTCGTCGAAGAGAATGTCACGCATTGGGTGGAGGATGTGCGGATTGAATCCCAGAGCGAACTCGCCGATGTAGCGGGCGCCGGCGTCGCTATCGAGGATCCGGTTGAGCGCGGCGGTATTGTTCGCCGTGGCGTTTTCCACACGGCCTTCGGAGAACTCTAGGCGCACATTGTCGAAGGCATGTCCCTGGTAAATGCTGGGAACATTAAAGCTTACATGGCCCTCGACGCTCTTCTTCACTGGGCAGGAAAAAACCTCGCCGTCGGGGATGTTGCGATCGCCGCCGCAGGTCACAGAGCCGATGTTTTTGATTGAGAAGCGGAGGTCGGTGCCGGGGCCCTTGAGGTGAACCTTGTCGGTGTGGTCCATGAGCTCCTTGAGCGCTGCCATGCTCGGGGCCATGCGGCCGTAGTCAAGCGTGCAGACTTTGAAGTAAAAATCCTCGAATGCCGGCGTGCTCATTTGTGCCTGCTGGGCCATGGCGGCCGTTGGCCAGCGGAGGACAACCCACTTTGTCTTGTTGATACGCCAGTCCATGACAGGGCGCATGGCACCGGAAATGAGACGCATTTTTTCGTCCGGCACATCGGACATTTCTGTGATGTTGTGGCTGCCACGCACGGCGATGTAGGCCTGCATTTTTTTCATGCGGGCGAGTTCTACGGAGCGGGTCACCTCGAGTTGCTCGGCTTGGGCTCCGAGGGCCATTTCGCGGCTGATGCGGGCTTGGTGGTTCTGCACGAACGGCACGGCTCCGCAGGCGCGGGTGGCGCGAATGAGGGCGATGGCGATCTCTTCGGGCGCGTCGAAAATATCGATGAGCACATTTTCACCGGGTTGGAGTTTGGTGGAATGCCGCGTCAAGACATCGGCCAGTTGGTCACAGCGTGGATCGTGCATAGGAAAAAATTAGCGGGGGAATCGCGAGGACAGTTCGCCCAAGCGTTGCGCGGCGTAGGCCGAGAGAGCCGGGCGGAAGAGGGGAAAGAGAAGCTTCGCCAGATTGAAAAGAATGCTGAAAAAGCCCTGCCGTCCGGTGTGGACAGGTTCGGACTTCGTCCTCTTTTTGGTAGAAATGGTTTTTGCGGCCTTGCGCGTCTTCGGCCCGGCAAGGATGTAGCCAAGCGCGGCGGCACTCCCTAACCAGGCGAGTGGACGGGTTCTAACCGAGCGTTTGATTTTCGAAACGATGTCGAGTTCCTCGGCGATCGAGGCTGTGTCTCGCGTGATCGCCAGGCGGCTGCGGCGGAGCTCTTCGAGGATTTCCTGTTTGCTGGTCATGGCGCTGAGCTTCTGCGGAGGGATTCCAAGTCACGGGTCACCTCGCGGCGTGTTTCCTCAAAAATCGGCGTGCGGCTGTGGACCTTAACATGCCGCGCGCAGACATAGGCCAGCAAGGCATGCAGCGCCGTGAATCCCCCAAGAATCCAAAGCCACGAAATGCCCAGCACAAATGCCGCAAAGAATGCCACGGCGAAGATGAGGAGAATGTAACCGAAGGCAGCAAAAAACAACGCCGCCAGCAGCATCACGAGCAACCTAACGCCCAGCGCTGCAGCTTCCCGGGACTCCTCACCAGCAAGTGATCCGATGGCCTGCGCATAGCGGCCGAGAGAGCCCACGAGGCTCAGAAGCTCCGCCATCAATCCTCGCGGAGCCCTAACCGTGGCTTTGGTGTTCAAAGTATGCTAGCGGCGGAGGAGCACTCCCAGAACGAAGCCCACGCCTGCGGCTATGGCCACGGCCTGAAGCGGATTCTCGCGGATATAATGTTCGGCCTCGGTCTGGTAGTCGTGGGCGCGGTCATAGGCGTCCGAGTAGATCGAGTTGGCGCGGTCGCGGACATTGTCATAGGTCGCGCTGGCGGCTTCGCCGAGGTCTTTGGCAGCGGCACCGAGATGTTCGCGGCCGGTTTCGTATGCGGCTTTCGCCTCTTTTTTCGCAGTGTCACCCACATTGCGTCCTGCTTCGGTGGCTGCGTCGATGGCTTTTTTTGCGTGATCGCTGCTGCTTTCGAGTTTTTTGCTCACGATGTTGTTATCAAGTGTTTCTGACATGGTAATTGACTCCTTCAGCTTCATCCTGCCATGGAATTGCCCCTTGGCAAGTGCCTATCGGGTGTTGATCATACGGGGTCTATGACCCAAGTGACAGCCTTCGCACCTGGCCGCGTCGAGATTCTCGGAAACCACACAGATTATAACGGCGGCGTTGTTCTTTCAGCTGCCCTCCACCTTGGCATAACAGCCACAGGTCATCGCCTCGATGATGGCGAAATCCGCCTCTCCAGCTCGGGCGTTCGCCATGAGCGAAAAATCCATCGTGCCACAGGCCTGAAAAAAACCGGTGAGTGGATCGACTATCCGCTGGGCGTTGCTGAAATGCTGGCCCGAGCAGGGGCCGAAGCCGGTGGATTCGAGGTGTCTTACGAATCCACCCTTCCTGCCGGTGCAGGGCTTTCGAGTTCCGCCGCCTTGGAAGTGGCGACGGCGGTGCTTCTCACGCGCCTCTACCCTTTTGAAATTTCCCGCATGGACTTGGCGAAGCTGTGCCGCCGCGCGGAAAATGAATTCGTGGGCGTGAATTGTGGTCTCCTCGATCAGGCCTCCTCCGTTTTCGGAAAAAAAGACCACCTCGTGTATCTCGATTGCCGCAGCGAATCGGTCGACGCCGCGCCGTTTCCATCTCATCTTGGCCTGCTCATCATCAACTCTGGCGTGAAACACGCGCTCACCGGCGGCGAATACAATGAGCGGCGCGAGCAGTGTTTTGAAGCTGCAAGGTGCATGGGTGTGGTAGCCTTGAGGGACGCCACCAGCGCACAACTTGAGGCCGCTGAAATGCCCGAATTGGCGAAGCGCCGCGCCCGTCATGTGGTAGGGGAAAATGAACGCGTTCTTCTCGCGATTGATGCCCTGCGATCGGGTCGGGCCGAGGCGCTCGGTCCTCTCATGTCGGCCTCACACCGCAGTTCGATGGAGAATTTTGAAAACAGCACGCCGGAGCTCGATTTGCTCGTGAACCTTGCCACGGCGCAGCCGGGCTGCCTCGGCGCCCGCCTCACTGGCGGGGGATTCGGCGGCGCCATTGTCGCGCTGGTTGAGGTCGGTGCTGCAGAGTCCGTGCGTGTCGCGGTTGAGGCCGCCTACGTCGCGCAAACCAAGCACAAGGCGACTGGCATCCTCTGTTGTGCGGGGGATGGTGCCCTTCCTGCCGAAGATTAAGATAACAACCATGAACGATCCCGGTCGCAAAACCATCACCCAACTCCGCAATGAGTGCCGTGGCATTTCCCTTGCCGCCCGCCTGCGTGGGCAAGTCGATGAACTCATCAAAAAAGACTCCTCAAACGGCAAGCCCTACTGGGAAATGAAGGTCCGCGACGCCGGTGATGTTCTCACGCTTCGGGCGTGGTCGGATACGGATGCCTTCGCGGCCTGTCAGGATCTCGCGCGCGGCGAGTGCGTGGAGGTCGAAGGGGAATTTGCAGTGAATGGCAGTTTCGGTCTCGATGCCCGGCGCTGGCGTATGCGGGCATTGAATCCTGAGGAAACGGCGGAACTTTTCGTTGGCGGCGAGGAGGAGACAGCTGCATTGGAAAAGGACATCGCTGATGTGCGGGAGCTTGTGCAATCCATGAGGGATCCACGCCTGCACTCGCTCTGCGAGTTGTTTCTTCAGGAATTCGGACCCCGCTTCCAGCGGGCCTCCGCAGCGCGGCACAATCACCACGCCCACCGTGGCGGTTTGCTTCGTCACACCGGTCAGATGATGCGCTCCGCCTCGGCCGTTTGCAGCGCCTACCCTGTTCTCAACCGTGACCTGCTGCTCGCAGGGGTTCTTTTTCACGACTGCGGGAAACTTTGGGAAATGTGTCCACCCGAGGCGGGGTTTGAAATCCCACGAGAGCTGCGCGGTGAGCTTCTCGGGCACATCAGCATCGGCATCGAAGCGGTGAACTCACTCTGGCGCAAGCTGCCGCTCGAGACCTGGCGTGGCATCGAACCCGCTTCGGATGACGTCCGCCTGCATCTCCTGCACCTCATCGCATCGCATCACGGGGAACTTCAATTCGGCTCGCCTGTTCAGCCCAAGACGCCCGAGGCCATCGCGCTCAACATGGTCGACAACCTCGACGCCAAATTGGAAATGCTCGCGATGGCCTATACCAGCCAACCCGAAATCGCTCCCGGCATCCACGAACGCGTTAAAGGCCTCAACACCTCCCCGGTCAAACCGCTTCTCGCATTCAGACAAGTGGAGGAAGAGCATCAGCCTGAACCCTTGTAGCGGCGGTCTATGGCCACCGAATTCCTCGGAGAGCCATCCTCGGACATGACCCAAGACTGAACCCTCACGCCGAACCGGTTTTCATCAACCCGTGTGCCTCCTCATCCAAGAGAAACGCTGCTTCGCAGCTGAAAAATGGGCTATGCGAACCGAAGGAGATTGTTTTCCCAACGCTCAGGAATTGCCGCGCCGCTGGCTCCGACCAAGGCTCCGACCACAATTCCACGGTGGCAGTTGTCGCCTCCGAGGTTTGTGTTTGCTATGAGCGCCGACTCGAGGTTGTTGGAGTATTTCCAAGCGAGGAACAATGAGGCGGGAAATGCGTCCTTCAGGTAGCAAGCAGGGCTGAGGATCGATCCAATGATCTCTTCGTCGGGTCTATCGGCCCATGCCTCCAATTTTCTGCGTCCTACCCATCCGTTGCCGAGTTTTTCGATGCTTTCGCGCACGCTACCCCCGTTGAGGATGGCGATGAGCATTTTGGTGAGATCGCGCGCTGCTGTTTCCACAAGTTCACCGCGATGGGTCACCCGGACATGTTCGCGCACGGCTTCCAATGCCGCAGATTCATTGTCGGCATACCATGTGGCCAGAATCGGGACATGGGCCAATCCGCCAATGTGGATGTCATCTCCGCCGCATTCCTCCGGTTTTTTGCCGCGCGCGTATTTGGTGAAGAAGTTTCTGTGGCATTCCTCGATGTAGGTGTCCCGGTGCCGACCGGGCGTGGTCATGAAATCGATGTAGCGCTTCAAGTAGTCGGCCCGGTTGTAACTTCTGTGCTCGCGCAGCACGGCGAGCAATTCCAGGGCGAGTTGCATATTCAGCGTGTTTTCTCCCGCTCGCAGGAACTGGTGGTAGTGAATGCCGCGCCTTCCCCAGTATGCGGCTTGCTCGTGTAGGATTTCGCCTTTGGGATTTAGAGCCGTGTAGGTCGAACGCCAAAGGATGCTTTCTGAATGAGGGTTTTTGGGAGCGACAAGATCGACCACGCGCCCGTAGTCCCGCGCCAAGGCCGCCCGGTCGTAATACCAATGAACCGGCATCGCCAGCGCGTCCCCAAGGAAGGCCCCCAGTAGACAGCTCCGCCTTTTCGCCTCATCAACTTGGCATTCCTCATTCAATCCGCTTTGTGGTTCTTTGCTCATTTATAGTAGATCGCACGCCTCCCCAGCTCTGGATCCCGCTAGCAAGTCGGGTCTCCTCTTTCGAGTTGATTCGAGGGCCGTCTGATGACGCCATTTCTCAATGGCCGCATGATTGCCGCAGAGCAGGATTTCAGGAACCATCCAGCCTTTGTATTCAGCAGGGCGCGTGTAGTGGGGGTGGTCGAGTATGCCAGCGGAAAACGAATCCTGTTGGGCTGATTCCTCGTCGCCAAGGACGCCGGGGATGAGTCGCACCACGGCATCCGTGACTACCAAGGCGGGCAGCACCCCGCTGGTGAGGACATAGTCACCGATGGAAATCTCGTCATCGACGAGGTGGTCTGCCACGCGCTGGTCGATGCCTTCATAGTGGCCGCAGAGAAAAATGAGGTCGTTTTCCTTGGCGAGTTCGCGAGCGATGGGGTCGGAAAATTGGCGCCCCTGCGGGGTGAGGAGAATGACTTTGGATGCGGGGGATCGGATTTCGGAAAGCGCTAGGTCGATGGGTTCGATCTTCATAACCATGCCGGGCCCGCCGCCATAGGGGGCGTCATCCACCGTGCGGTGGCGGTCCTTTGTCCATTTGCGGAGGTCCACAGATTCAAGCACGGCGAGGTTTTTTTCCTGGGCCCGTTTGAGAATGCTTTCCGAAAAAACGCTTCGGCAGACATCAGGGAAGATGGTGAGGATTTGAATTTTCACAGGTGGTCAGGAA
>Ga0209189_1000300_pt1 | contig 42217 bp, 35 predicted proteins | sample C_130820_EF_Meta_FD_187308 | JGI IMG/M metagenome (GOLD analysis project Ga0209189, IMG submission 187308) | Freshwater microbial communities from Lake Croche, Canada to study carbon cycling - C_130820_EF_MetaG (SPAdes) (version 3) | ecosystem: Environmental > Aquatic > Freshwater > Lake...
GCATGGAAGGCGATCGCTAGCCTTTCCCCCGGATCCAAAACGAACGCCCTTGTGCCCAAGATCCTCAAGGATCTCCAGTCTTGGAATGATGGAACCGCGGTTTTCAAATGGGGCAACGAGAAGAGTGAATACCGCATTCCCAAGGCGACACAGGAGGCCGTCTCCGCGCTCATGGGGGATTATCTCCACGAATGCACGCAGATCCGCCTGCGAGAGGCGAAGGCGATCCATTCCCTGCTGGAGATCTTCGAGAAGGAATATGAAGCGGAGGTGCGTGCCCGGGGGATGCTCGGTTTCTCCGACATCGCCGATCTCCTGAAGCCTTCCGGGGAATTCGGCGGACTCAGTTTCCAGAATGCGGAATCACGCCTCAGGATCGATGAGAAGCTCGACGCGCGTTATGATCACTGGCTGCTGGACGAGTTTCAGGACACGTCCAGGATTCAGTACGCGGCGCTCGGCAATCTCTTGGACGAGGTGATCTGTAGTCCGGAGGATCGTTCGTTCTTCTGCGTAGGCGATGTCAAGCAGGCGATCTACGGCTGGCGCAACGGCGATGCGCGCCTCTTCGGTGACATCTACCATCACTACAACAGGGCAATCCCGGCCGGTGAATGCGAATCCGGGAAGGTGCTACAACGCGACCGTCTCGCCAAATCGTGGCGCTCCTCCCGGCACGTTCTCGATTTGCTGAACAAGGTTTTCGGGAGGGTGGATGATATCAAAGGCATTCCAGCCTCCGTGCGGGCAAGGTGGGTCGAGGCTTGGAACAAGCACCATCCCGCCAACGATCTGGACGGGTGTTTTTCCTGGGAAATCGCCGAGGGAGAGGATGCCGATGAAAGGGAGAAGAATCTTCAGGAACGTGTCCTGTCTCTCTTGCGGAGTGTGAGGGGAAAAATGGAGGCGGGAATGACGGTGGCGCTTCTCGTGCGTTCCGGGGAGGATGCCCGCAAATGGCTGGAGATCCTCGCGGCAGGCGGTATCAGGGCCGTGAGCCAGAGTAATCCCAAGGCATGCATCGACAATCCGCTCTCGGCCGCCGTGAGGTCGGCGATCAGGCTGATCACTCATCCTGGCGACCGCTTCTCGCGCAACCATCTCTCGATGGATCCGCTGGGCACGGTGCCCCTCTGGTCGGAGGGGGGAGTTTTCCGAAGGGGGGCTCTCTTGGAACAAGCCGGACGGGCTCTGGCCGATGGTGGATTCACCGGACTGATGGACTTGCTTTTGGCGAATCTCCTGCCGCTACTGGCTGAAGACGATGACTTCGGCAGGGAGCGGGCGGCTTCGCTCCGGGGAATCGCCCGCAGGGCCGATGCTTCCGGAGTCGTGGATGCGGACGACTTCCTGCGGTTGATGGAGGAGCATGAGGAGAAGGGGGTTTTCTCGCCGAACGCGGTCCAGGTCATGACGGTTCACAAGTCCAAGGGACTCGAGTACGACATGGTTGTGATTCCGTTCCTCGGAAGCCAGCACGCGCTCAACACGGTGAAGCCGGGAGTGATCGATGTCTGCAACCCCGCCGGGGTCTTTCCCCCGGGGAGCCGCGATGTCTTCCTCATGAGGCTTCCCGGAGAGCAGATCCGCAATGCTCCGGGAAACGCGATCCTGAAAGCTTCCGACGAGGTCAGGAGATCCGAACAGGCATATGAAGAACTCTGCACCTGGTATGTTGCGATGAGTCGCGCCAAACACGGACTGTATGTCTTCAGCAACCTTCCAGATCCCGAGGGGAAGAAAGACCATGCCGCGGATTGTCCAAGCATCACACTCCTGATGAAGTGGTTGCTCGGGGAGGAGCGTTGCTGGGGGAACAAGGATTGGACGGCATCATTCCAGCGGAAGCGGGAGATTCCTCAGGAGATTCTCCTGCCGGATCATGTCCGGGTCGTTCCCAGGCAGGGGACGCTCTGCAAAAGCCGTCCCTCCGATGAGGGGGATGGAGGGACCCCCGGGTCCATGATCTTCAACGAGCAGGACGCCGCCGGACTGGGAACCGCGGTGCATTCACTTTTTGAAGCGATCGAATGGCTCGAAGGTAATTGGGAAGCTCCTGCGAGTGCCGGAAATCAGGATGCCGTGCGGATGGTTGCCGACTGCCTCGTCTCGCCGGCCGTGAGGGATCTTTTCACGTCTCCCGGTGGCAACCCAGAGGTCTGGCGGGAGAAACGGTTCGACCTGATTCTTGACGGGGAGTGGATCTCCGGATGTTTCGACAGGGTGGTAATCCGCCGCAATGGCGACAGGATCTGCGGGGTGGACCTGATCGATTTCAAGACGAACACCTGCGAACCCCGGGAGTTGGGGGGGAAATATGCACCCCAACTCGCGAAATACCGCGAGGTGCTGGGACAACTTCTGAAGATTGATCCGGCAATCGTGGATTGCATTCTGGTTCATGTCCGTTGCGGAACCATCATCCGGATCTAAACGGTATGGAGCCATCCTTTAAAAGAAGAGGATCCCGTTGTGGTTTTTTGCATCCTCTATCCCCGATGTCCATTGTTAGAAGGAACTGGGTATGGAGGCGGGGGACGGAATCGAACCGTCGCATGGGGCTTTTGCAGAGCCCGGCCTTACCACTTGGCTACCCCGCCGTTTCCATTACGTAACCCAGACTACGCACAATCCGCCGGTTCGCACAAGACAGGGTGAGGGTTTGGTTTATCCGCCGGTCGCTTCCATCCGTGCGGCATGACTGATCCGTAACCGCCGCAGGGTAGCGTGGTGGGGGAATAGGAGTTCCGGATCGGCCTCCAGGATCCTTTCCGCCTCTCCCCTTGCAACTGCAATCAGGTCGGCATCCCGGCAGAGATCCGCGATCCGAAGCGGCGGAAGGCCGCTCTGGGCCGTTCCAAGGATGTCGCCCGCACCGCGCAGGCGGAGGTCCTCCTCGGCGATGACGAATCCGTCGGTGCTTCGTTCGAGGATTCGCAGCCGTTCCATGGCCTCGATATTTCCGCTTCCCTCGATCAGGACGCATGTCGAGGGATGGTTTCCTCGACCGATGCGTCCGCGGAGTTGGTGAAGTTGGGCCAGGCCGAAGCGCTCCGCGTTCTCAACCAGAAGAAAGGTAGCGTTCGGAATATCAACACCGACTTCAATGACCGAGGTGGTGACGAGGACCTGTGTCGTCCCGGTGCAAAAGGATTCCATGACGGCCTCCTTCTCCCCGGAACCCATGCGTCCATGGAGCAGGGCGCAGCGGAAGGGGAGGACCCGTTCTTGCCAGGCGCTGATCTCGGCTTCGGCGGCTTTCGCGGCGAGATGTTCGGATTCCTCGATCCTAGGGTAAACGACGAAAGCCTGTCTGCCTTTCTCCAACTGCCCCCTCAGGTAGGCTGTGATCTCGGGGAGTTTCTCCCTGCTACGGGCTGCAGTGCGGATTGTCCCCCTGCCACTTGGTCGTTCGTCGATAACCGAGATGTCGAGATCACCGTAGAGGGTCTGGGCCAGTGTCCGGGGGATCGGTGTCGCCGTCATCACCAGCACGTCGGGAGCCGAAGCCAAAGCGGCCAGTCGGGCCCGCTGGAGGACGCCGAATTTGTGCTGCTCGTCGATCACCATAAGTCCAGCTCCTTTCATTGCCCCGACGTCATGAAGCAAGGCGTGGGTGCCGATTATCGCCGAGGGCTTCCGATCATCGGACAATGCCGGATGCGTTGTGTGCTTCCTTGCTCCGGTAAGCAGTCGTGCCGGGATGCCGAGCGGCCCCAACCACTTTTGGAAATTCCTGAAATGCTGCTCCGCAAGGATCTGAGTCGGGGCCATCAGCACGGCCGGATGGCCCGCTTCGAGAGCAAGGATCATCGCGGCCGCCGCGACCACGGTCTTCCCCGAACCGACATCCCCCTGCAGGAGCCGGTGCATCCGGTGCGATTGAGCCATGTCGTTGCGGATTGCCTCTATGGCCTTTTGCTGGCCACCGGTGAGGGTGTAGGGAAGATGGCCAAGAAATGCGCCGAGCAGTTTTCCTTCGGGATTCTTCGCCTCGCCACGCGGTTTGCGGGCCTCGTTCCTTCTGAGGGTGACGAGCGTCTGAACGCCAAGGAGTTCCCTAAGCGCCAGTTCCCTGCGGGCCGGTTCGACTTCCTCCAGTTCCCGCGGAAAGTGAAGGTTCCTGAGTGCCAAGGACCATCCCGAAAAGCGCTTCGGGAGGGGATCGATCCATCCACTCCATTCGGTCTCGGCCAGAGCCCGGTGAATCAGTCCCCGGACGACTCGGACGCTCATCCCTTCGCCGATCGGATGAACAGGAACGATGCGGTCGAGATGGATGCTTTGGCGATCCTCCTCGGTGACCACCTCGAACTCAGGATGCTCCATGCAGAGGTGCTTGCCACGATGCCGGACCTTGCCGTGGACGATCAGACGACTGCCGGTGACGACCGTCTTCTGCACATGGAAAAGATTGAACCAGCGCAACGTGATCCGTGCGGAGAGAGCCGATCCGGGCGCCTCCTCGATCTCCGCCTTGAAACTGCGCATCCGCCCGAAGCGGCGGAAGACGGTCTTTCCGACCGTGCCGCTCAGGCAGAAGGAACAATCGCTCCCGGCATCCGGAAAATGATCGAAGCGCCTTCGGTCTTCGTGCCGTCGAGGGTAATGCTCCAGCAGGTCGCGCAGGCTGAGGATGCCGAGTTTGCGGAGCGCGCTGAGTTGGGGGCGCCGGATCCATCCCAGGCGCTCGAGCGGCGTCTCCGGATCATGGGGAGGTTGGGAAGCCGGCCTCGCGGTTTTGGCACCCTTTTTGACAGCCGTCTTGGCGACCTCGGGGTTCTTGTGTGCGTTCATGCCGCATCCGCCACGGCGCTGCGCACCGCCACGATCTGCACCTGCACCTCGTCCCGCCCCTGCCAGATATTCCTGTTCACCGTGTAGGCGACATCCCAAGGGGTGCGTGGCAACTCTCCGATCGCACCGTTGAACCAGATCGCCCCGGTGCGTCGTCCCTTGCTCATGAGGTCAAGCTTCAGATGCTTTTCCTTGAGGATTCGGGGAACCGAGGCCGGTGAGACTCCGCGGGAAAAAAGGAGCGGTTGGGAGTTAGAGGTGCCGAAGGGGGCCAGACGATCCTGGGTGACGAGCCAATCTTCATTGGCCAGACTGAGATCGAGTTCGGCATCGAGGCGGAGACGCGGAACCAGATCCTCCTCGCTGATGAGTTCCCGTGTGGCTGCCTCGAAACGTTCCCTCAGTTCTCCGAGGCGGGATTCCTGAAGACTGAGTCCAGCCGCCATGTCGTGGCCCCCGAAGGCGTCGAGCAGTCCGGAGCAACGCCCCAGCGCCTCCACAAGGGGGAGTCCCTCGATGCTGCGGCCGCTCCCCTTGCCGGCTCCGTTATCGTCGAAACCGATGATCAGGGTCGGCCGGTGCCAGCGTCTTGAGACCCGGGAGGCGACGATGCCGACCACTCCCTGGTGCCAATCACGCCGTCCCGCAACGATCGAGGCATGGCGTTCGGGGTCGAAGTGTGCCCCTACCCATTCCTCGGCCTGGAGCGTGACATCACGCTCGACGGCCTGGCGTTCACGGTTTTGGTTGTCGAGATGCGCGGCGATCCGTCCGGCTTCCTCCGGATGATCCGTGAGAAGGAGGGAGAGTGCCTCGGTGGCGCTTCCGAGGCGGCCTGCGGCGTTGATCCGGGGAGCGATCTTGAAGCCGATGTCCGAGGGATCGTACGGCGAAGAGGCTCCGGATACATGCAGCAGCGCGTGAAGTCCCGGCCATCGGGAGCGCTCCAGTTGGCGGAGTCCGGCACGGACCAGAATACGGTTCTCCCCGACCAAAGGAACGATGTCGGAAACCGTGCCCACCGCCACAAGATCGAGATACTCCCGCAGGTCGAGTCCCTCGACGGGAGATGTCTTCTGCATCGCGTGGCACAGTTTGAAGACGATCCCGGCACTACAGAGGTAATGGAAGTCGTTGCCGAGCTTGGGATTCACAAGGGCGGCGGAGAGGGAGGCAACGGTTTCTGTTTCCGGTTCGTGGTGATCGAGAACGATCAGTTCACAGCCGGCCTTGCGGAGTTGTTCCGCCTCGCTTCGTGAGTTGGTTCCGCAATCGACTGCCACGACGAGGCTCGGCATGGTCTCTCGGAGACAGCGCGCAACCCCTGCGGTACTGAGTCCATATCCCTCGGCGGCCCTGTCGGGAATGAAGCACTCCACGGTGCCTCCGGCGGCGCGCAGATGGCGGCAGAGGATTGTGAGGGAGGAGACGCCGTCGACATCGTAGTCCCCGTACAGGGTGATCCTCTCTCCGGACGCGACGGCACGGGTCAGGCGCCCCGCAGCCCGATGGATGCCGGGGATTTTCTCCGGGGCTTTGAGTGTTGCAAGACGGGGATCGAGAAAGAGAGAGGCCTCTTCCGGGGTTGCAAATCCCCTGGCCGACAGCAGGGCGGCCACCATCGGAGCAACGCCCAACTCCGAGGCGAGAAGACCGGTCGCCACCTCATCCCCGGGGGGGGGGAGGATCCAGCGGCGTTGCATCCGTTAAAAGTAGACACAGTGGGGGCGGTTGGCAATTTTGGGTTCTCTCTTGCTACTCCATGATTCACCCAGCTTGACGCTTCGGGCCTATCATTCGATTCTTATCTCTTGGCCAACGGATTCCATAATGCCGGGGTAAGTACCGGTTGTGTTCACGAAATCGCAACATGGATCGCCTGCCCCAACTGCGAGGCTCCGTGCCTGGAGCGGGAACCCGCGGCGGGTCAGGAACTGCGTTGTTCCCGGTGTGGCACGACGGTTCTGGAACACATCGGCAAGAAGACCCTGCAACCCTCGATGGCTCTCTCGATCGCGGGACTCTTCGCGCTCCTGCTGGCCAATACCAACCCCGTCCTGAGTTTCGACGTCGCCGGCAGGGTCCAGTCGGAGCACATCTTCACCGGGGTGGAGGAACTCATCAATCAGGGATACTGGCCCATAGCGGTTCTGGTTTTTCTGGCCGGGATCCTCGCGCCGGCGCTGCATCTCGGCTCCGTGGCCTATGTCTCCACGGCCTGCTGTCTGAAGATCCCCTTTCCCTGGATCCCGGTGGCGTTAAGGGTTTCTGAGCTTGCCGAGCCATTCAACCTGATGCCGGTCTATTCGATCGCGACCGTGGTCTCGGTGGTGAAGCTCCGGATGCTCGGCGCGGTGGAATGGGAGTTCGGCGCCCGATGGGTCCTCGGCGTCGCCCTCTTCTCCCTGTTTGCACAGCAGACATTCAACCGGAGGCTGGTGAAGGCGCGGTTGGAAAACATGGGGGTGGCCGCTTGAAGATATCCGACCGCTTCCGTCTGGAGATCGCCCGTGCCCTCGTTGTCACCGGCGCCCTGCTCTACATCCCCTCGAATGTCCTCCCGGTGATGACGATGACCATCGTCGGGAAGTCGGAGCCCCTGACTGTGCTGGGAGGGGTCAAGGAACTGTGGGACTCGAACCTGCCGCTCATCGCCGGGGTTGTCTTTCTGGCAAGCTTCGTCGTTCCCTTCCTGAAGCTCGCCACGCTTGGCTGGATCCTTTTCCTTCACGGCACCGACAGGCACCGTGCCCGCAGGAACTCCCTGCACGCCATCGTCCACCGTATCGGCAGTTGGTCGATGATCGATATTTTCCTGCTCTCGGTTCTGGCGGCGGTGGGTCAGCTTGGGGCGCTCGCCAGTGTCACTGCGGAACCGGGGGCGATCTTCTTCTGCATCGTGTTGGTGAGTTGCCTGCTTGCGGCGGAAATTTACAAGCCGCGTCTTATCTGGGAGACTTCCGTGACGTGACCATAACCAACACCACCTCGGGCAACCCTCTTCCCCCGCAAGATCACGGCGTGATCGCGCCACGACGTGGATTCCGCCTCTCTTGGGTCTGGATCTTTCCCATCATGGCGGCTCTGGCCGCCGGGGCCATGTTCTTCAGGAACTGGAGGGAGGAAGGGCCCAGCGTCTACGTCGAGTTTGCCTCGGCGCCGGGGATCAAACCCGAAAAAACCCTCCTCTACTACCGTGGCGTGGTTGCCGGCATGGTCACCGGCGTCCAACTTGACAAGAACCTCGACAAGGTCGTTGTGCGTGTGCGTCTCAAAAAATACGCCGAGGATCTCGCCCGTCAGGGGACGCTCTTCTGGATCGATCAACCGGTCTTCAATCTTGCCAAGCCCTCCGGCATTCAGTCGCTCATCGACGGCAATTCCCTCCAAGCCAAGAAAGGGTCGGGGAATTACTCCTACTATTTTGTCGGGAGCAATGAGATCCCGATTGACCCGCTTGAAGGTGACCCCCTTTTTGTGAGGCTCCAGGCCGACTCCATTCCCTTCGTGGAAACGGGGTCGGAGGTCACCTTCCGCGGCCTGAGCGTGGGAATCGTAAGAAGCAAGGGTATCGATGAGAACGGCGCACCGTATCTGGAGATCGGTTTTGCCAAGCACTACGCGAATCTTGTCCGTTCCAACGCGCGCTTTTGGGCTCTGCCTCCCTGGTCGATGCGCATGGGCTCGGGAGTGTTTCAACTCGATGTTCACTCGTTGAAGACTTTCCTGCTCGGAGGCATCGCCTTCGATTACTTCGGTCCCCAAGGCGAACCTGCAAAGTCCGGCGGTTCATACAGCGTCTTCCCCGACAAGGAGGCTGCCATGGCGGTTTCCGATCCGATCACCCTGGAATTCAGGAACGGGCAGGGACTCTGCGAGGGGATGACCCAGATCCGCTATCTGGGATTGCCCGTTGGTCTTGTCGAGAAGGTGGTGCCGGGCGAGGGGAAGGTCCTCGTCACCGCGAGGTTGCGCGACGGGTACGACTACCTCCGCCGGAGGGGGTCGGTCTTCTCGATCGTCCGACCGCAGATCGAACTTCAGAAAATCAGCGGATTGGAAACGCTTGTGAGCGGGATCTACATCGACTGCATTCCGGGACAGGGCGGCGATCTTGCGGGAAAGTTCCTCGGCTCCAATCAGGCGGAGGCGGACCTGCTTGAGGATGCAGCAGGAACCTTCGAGATCCGCCTGACCTCTCCCTCGACCAAGATCAGCCCCGGCACCCCAATCCTCTACCGTGGCTTGAAGGTCGGCGTCATCACGCGCAAGGCCCTTGGTAAAAATGGCTCGAGCGTGGTGCTGACCACTTCGATCAGGAACGAGTACGCACCCCTGCTCAGGGAAAACACGCGTTTCTGGAACATCAGCGGCGTGAAGATTTCCGGGGGTCTGATCAGCCTGAACGTTCAGGCCTCCGCTTTCGAGAGCAGGGGGCTTGGAGGAGTCGAGTTTGCGACGCCAGCAGGTCCGGCCGGCGGTGAAACGGTCAAGCCCCGCCATGCCTACGATCTCTACGATTCTCCCAGGAAGGAATGGCTCCTCTGGACGCCCACCGCTTCGGGTGCGCGGTAAAACGAGTATAAAAAAAGAGCAGGCTGATTGCCCGGCCTGCTCCGGAATCGAGAGGGTGATGCTTACTTCCCGAGCACTTTGTTCCAAGCGGCGATCTGCGCGGCTTGGGCTGCAAAGAGGGGTTCGGGGGAGTCGGTGATTTCGACACCGGTAATCTTGTCACCCTGCCTGATCGCATTCACGACATCCTGATCCTTGGCGCTGTCGACGGCGCCGAAGATGGCATGCTTGCCATCGAGCCATGGGGTGGGGACATGGGTGATGAAGAACTGGCTGCCATTCGTGCCGGGACCCGCATTCGCCATGGAGAAGAGACCGGGACGGTCATGCTTCAGGCCGGGGGCGAACTCATCGGCGAACTTGTAGCCGGGGCCTCCCATGCCGGTGCCGGTCGGGTCACCACCCTGGATCATGAAGTCGGGGATCACACGGTGGAAGGTGATGCCGTCGTAGAAGCCACGGTGGGAGAGGTTCAGGAAGTTGGCAACGGTGATCGGGGCCTTGCTGGCATAGAGCGTGGCGTGGATGTCACCCTTGGAGGTGTGAAGGACGATGCGGATGTCCTTCACCGGTTCGGCTGGGTTTGCGGCGCCGGAGATGCCGGGTGCCATGGAGAGAGTTGCGGAAAGGGCGAAAAGTGTCTTTTTCATGAGGCAGCTATTGGTTAGCAGGGAGGCGTGCCAAAGAAAGCCAAAACACCAAAGTCCTTAAAATCCGCCCCGAAAGCCTCCAAGGATCCCTCTTCCGGCAGCGACATGCTGCGTGTCGGACTTGTCCAGATGCGCTGCGTCTCATCGCCCGGGGAGAACCTGATCACTGCCGAGCGTCTGATCCGCGATGCGGCCGGAAAGAAAGCCGCCGTGATCTGCCTGCCGGAACTTTTCCTCAGCCAATACTTCTGCCAGAGCGAGGATCATGAGTACTTCAAGCTGGCGGAGACTGTTCCGGGCCCGGCCACGAAGTCGCTGGGCAAGTTGGCCAAGGAACTCGGCGTGGTGATCATCGCCTCGCTCTTCGAGCGGCGTGCGCCCGGACTCTATCACAACACGACGGCCGTGATCGAGGCCGACGGCACCTATCTCGGCAAGTACCGCAAGATGCACATCCCGGATGATCCCCTCTTCTACGAGAAGTTTTACTTCACCCCCGGTGATCTCGGCTTCCGCAACTGGAAGACCAGCGCAGGCGATCTCGGTGTGCTGATCTGCTGGGACCAGTGGTACCCTGAGGCGGCGCGTCTCACGGCGCTGCAAGGTTCCGAGGTGCTCTTCTATCCGACTGCGATCGGCTGGCATCCCTCGGAGAAGAGGCAGTACGGAGCGAATCAGAAGGCGGCCTGGCAGCTTGCCCAGCGCGCCCATGCACTTGCCAACGGCTGTTACGTCTGCGGGGTCAACCGCATCGGGCACGAGGCCCCCGCCGGTGGGGCCGGGTTGGAGTTCTGGGGCGGCACCTTTGTCGCGGCCCCCAACGGGATGATCATCGCGGAGGCGCCAGCCGACAAGGAGGCCGTCCTTGTCGTCGATCTCGACCGCCGCTTCATGGATACGCAGAGGACCCACTGGCCCTTCCTGCGCGACCGTCGGATCGACGCCTACGAGGGCATCGAGAAGCGTTTCATCGATTAAGAAAGTCGATTGAGAAAAGCCGTTGCCACCACCGGAATCCTGCCCGATCAGGTCAGGGACTACCGCCTGCTCCTCGAGCGTTGGCTAGATGTGGTGAAGGGCGTGCCTTCGCTCGCCCTCTCGGTCTTCGGCGAGTCGGGTGGCTATCCCCTTGTCGTCGTGGAGACGGAGCGGAGGGACCCCAAGGCACCGTCACTCTATCTCTCCGCGGGCATTCACGGGGATGAACCGGCTCCGGTTGAGGCGCTGGTTCAATGGGCGGAGGCGAAGGAATCGCTACCTCGGCTTGCCGGATGGAACTGGATGATCTTTCCCTGCCTCAATCCCTGGGGGTTGGAGCGGAATATTCGGTTTGACGCGGAGGGGAGGGATCTCAACCGCTGCTACAATTCGCGCAAGGTAAGGCAGATTGCCGCCCAACTCGCCCTGATGAAGGGAATTCGCTTCGATGTCGCGGCCTCCCTGCATGAGGATTACGACGCCCGTGGTTTTTATCTCTACGAGGTCGCGGCAAAGCGCCCTCACTGGGGTGAGTCGCTTTGTGGGGAGCTCTCCCCCGTGATGTGCCCTGATCCCCGTCGCCAGGTCGACGGACACTCCTGCCACGGCGGGGTGATCCGCCGCCGCATCACTCCGGGAATGATGAAGGGGCATCCGGAGGCCTTTCAGCTTCACTTCCGCCATGCCGACCGAACCTTCACCCTCGAGACTCCCTCGGAGGAGGGGCTTGCAGGGAGGATCGGCCTGCACCGGGAGTTTCTCTCCATTCTCCCAAAAAAACTGAAAACCGAGTGTGGCAATATCCCGAAAATTCGATAATTTGGCCGTCCGATGAAGTTAAAAAGATTATTGCTGATGGCGATTTTGCTGTGCCCCGTCGTTTCGGCGATGGCCGATAGCATCACCCTCAAGGATGGCAAGGTCCTCACGGGAGAGATCATCAATAATGGATCCGAAGGGGCCCTGATCGAGTATTTTGTTACCCCGACGATCAAGGACCAGAAACTCGTTTCCAAGGATGATATCGAGAAGATCTCGACCACTCCCCCGGATGAAAGTGCGTTTCAGGCACTCGGAGGCCTTTCCACTCCCCAGACCGTGCTCGAAACTTCCTTTTATGACCTTGTCATCGACAAGAAGATCCCGGAGTTCCTGAACCGCTTTCCCTACTCCAGGCACATTCTGGAACTGCGCGAGAAACTTGCTTCACTGGAGGCGGAACGGACCCGTATCCGCAACGGTGACCGCCGGATCGACGGGGTTTGGATCGAGGCGGCGAAGATCGAGGCGGATCCGTATCAGTCGGGTGCAAAAATCAAGTATGCCGAGATGAAGGAGCAGATGAGGGCCGATGATCCGGTAAGCGCCCTGCAGTCCTACGAATTGATAGAGAAAAAGTATCCCGGATCCGAGGTGATGCCCGATGCCGTTGATTCCGCGCTCACGGAGATGGATCTGCTGCAGGTGAGGATCAATGCGGCCAAGGCAAACTTTGACGTTGTTGACAAGCGGCTTCAGAAAGCCCTCGAACATGCCCCGGCCGATCAGGCCAAGGAGATGAAGGACTCCCTCGAAAAGGACGGTGCTCTTGCCAAGAAGGCCATGGCCGCGGCTACGGCTGACGGGTCAAAATTCTTCCCCGTTTTCCAGAACAACAAGGATGCCCTCGATGCCCTTCAGACCTTGGTCGCCACCGAGAAGGCAAGGCTTCTGCAGTTGCAGAAAACCACCATGCGCGAGGGGATCGCCGCGGCAAAGAAGGCGATTCTTCTGGTCAAGGAGGAAAATTCGAAGGACGCCCTGGTGCAGTTGACCCTTTCCCAAAAACTTTGGCCCGCGAATGTGGAGAATGCGGGGCTCGTCGCGGAGGTCGATCGTCTTGCCAAAACGCAGGCAAGTGCCGCCGAGGCGGCTAAAAAAGGCCAGCAATCCGCTTCCAAAGCCCCATCCAAGCCATGACGACTCCCGTTCGAACCGCCACTGTCGATCGCAAGACCGGCGAGACCGACATCAAGCTGACCCTTTCACTGGATGGCATGGGCACTCCGGAGATCAGGACGGGCATTCCGTTCTTCGACCACATGCTCACCCTGTTCGCGCGTCATGGTCTCTTCGACCTCACAGTGCTGGCCGAGGGTGACATCGAGGTCGATTACCACCACACCGTCGAGGATGTCGGCATCACCCTGGGACAGGCTCTGGCCAAGTCGCTGGGTGACAAGGCGGGAATCCGCCGCTACGGATCGGCCTATGTTCCGATGGATGAGGCTCTGGCCCGTGTCGTGGTCGATTGCAGTGGACGCCCCTTCCTGGCCTACGAGGCCCCGCGCGGCGTGGAGGCGATCGGGATGTTCCCCTTCCAGCTTGTGGAGGAGTTTCTGCGCGCAGTCTCCGTGCAGGCAGGACTCACGCTGCATGTCTCGATCCTTGCGGGCCGCGATGCCCACCACATGGCCGAGGCGGTTTTCAAGGCCTTGGGCAGGGCTCTCGATATCGCGGTCTCAAGGGATGAGCGCGTGAAGGGGATTCCGAGCACCAAGGGAGTGTTGTGAGTTCCGCGCCGGTTCTTGGTCTCGTTGATTACGGAAGCGGAAACCTTCGCAGTGTCCAGCGCGCCCTCGAACATGCTGGCGGCACTTGTGTGCTGGCCCGCAGCACCACAGAGGCTCAAAAGTGCGATGCCCTTGTCGTTCCGGGGGTCGGGTCATTCGGCGACTGCGCCCGTCAACTCCGGGAAGCCGGTCTCTGGGATTTTCTCCGCGAGTGGTTGGCGGCGGACCGTCCCTATCTCGGAATCTGCCTCGGTTACCAACTCCTCTTCGAGTCGAGCGAGGAATCACCCGGAGTCGGGGGATTGGGCGCGCTCAAGGGCGAGGTTGTGCATTTCCCGAAGGCCGCGGGTCTCAAGATCCCCCACATGGGATGGAACCAGCTTCACATCACCTCCCCTTCCGATCGCCTCATGAAAGGGTTTGGGCAGAACCCGGATTTCTACTTCGTCCACTCCTATTATCCTGTTCCGGAGGATCACTCGGCGGTGACCTCGACCTGCAACTACGGCGTCGAGTTCGCCGCAAGCGTCAGTCGGGGGAATCTCAGCGCCGTCCAGTTCCATCCGGAGAAAAGTCAGGAACTCGGTCTCTCCATGCTCCGCAACTTCATTACCTCGTTGGATTCCCCGACGTCTCCCGCCTCCTGATTCCCATCCTCCGTGTTACTCTATCCCGCCATCGATCTCATGGATGGTCAGGTCGTCCGCCTGGAGCGGGGGATCGCCGCAAAAAAAACCATCTACGGCACCGACCCGGTCGCCATGGCCAGAAAATGGGAGGCCGCAGGCGCCGACTGGATTCATCTTGTCGATCTCGACGCCGCCTTTGAGGGGAAGAGCCGCAATCTGGAGGTCATTCGCGAGATCACGAAGGCCGTCTCCGTTCCCTGCGAACTCGGCGGAGGGATGCGTGACGCCGGTTCCATCGAGGAGGGACTCTCCACCGGAGTGCGGCGCGTGATCATCGGAACTAGGGCGGCCGAGCCCGGTTTTCTGGCCGGCGTTGCCGGCGCATTCGGCCCTTCGCGCCTGGCCGTGGGAATCGATGCCAAGGAGGGAAAGGTCGCGGTGAAGGGGTGGGTCGAGACCATGGAACTGACCGCGCTCGATCTCGCCCGCGAAGCGGTTCATGCAGGCATCCGGACGATTATCTACACCGATATCGCGACCGACGGGATGCTTCAGGGGCCCAACCTAGAGGCCATGCGCGAGATGGCCGCGGCGGTTCCCTGTGACCTGATTGCCAGCGGCGGCGTCTCCGGCCCGGAGGATATCCGCCACCTCGCCACCATTCCCGGCATCCACGGTGCCATCATCGGGCGGGCTCTCTACGAGGGACGGATGCCCGAGGATTTGAGGAGTATCCTAAGAAAGAACTGATCCCTTCCCTTGATCGGGAATCGTGCTGTCCTGTCCGAATTCCGAAGTCGAAGCGAGCGATTTGAATCGCTCGCTCCCGTTCGGATTGCCCCTACGGGGGCCAGTTTTCGCGGGATCTGTTCGCGCCGTTCCCACGTCCACGCATGGGCAAAATTCCCGGGTGCAAAGGAGTCTTGCCAGCACGCGCCAACACTCCGTCGCCGCTTGACTCCGTTTTCTGCCGGCGGGCGCTATTAGAAGGACGAGGCAACCCGGATATCTGGGAGATTCCGATGCAATCCCGCCAGGTCAAGGCCGTATCCGACAACGAATTTTTCCGGGATCTCGAATCCGATGTAGTCGGCGGGAAGGTGTGAGGCGGATTCCTTTCTCAGGAGAATGCAGGTACGGACGCTCGCCGCCCCCGCTGCACGGAATCTGATCCGGAGAACTTCGAGAGTCCTCCCCGTATCCAGGATGTCATCGACAACCAGCAGATCCTTGCCCTCGATCCCTTCCGGTGTCCCGCAAGGAAGTCTCACGGTGCCCGAACTGATCGTGGCATCGCCGTAGCTGGAGGCCTTGATGGGTGAGAGAGTCATCGGGAGATGAATCCCGCGCATCAGATCGGCCGCAAAAATCATGCCGCCATCCATGACCGGAACGACGCAGAGATTTGCCTCGCGCAAATCCCGCGTGATCTTCTCGCCAAGTTCCCTCACGCGTCGCGCGATGGTTTCCCGGTCCAGTAGGATTTTCAAGGGTGCGTCGTTCATGATCCGTTAAATCACTGTCTGCGTCCGTGAAACGTCAGTCGTTGGGCTCCACTTCTCCGATGGCCCGGATCCCTTTTTTGGAGATCCCAAACAGTTCGGTGGAAACCGGCATGGGTGAGATGAGGTAGTCGTCCCTGATGCTCCGGGATATGTCCGGGATTTTGTTTGCCAGTCCGGGAAAGACGTAGACCTTGTTGCGTGCCGGGATTGCCACGACCAACTCGGGTCCGAAAACGGCGCTGAAGCGCTGAAGGAAATCGGGAGCCAGAATGCACGACGCGGTCATCGGGTCATCCGAACCGATCACCGCCATCTGCACGACTCCCCTGGCATCCCTCACCATGACAGGGTCGAGCGTCGCAAGGAGAAGGGCGGATCGCTCCCGTGCCTGTTTGAGGAAGAGATCCCATGACCCGGCGCCGATCTCTGGTGCCCGATCGAGAGGGGTGATCTCCCCGTTCCGACCGACCCGGGCCGGGAAAAGAACGGTTCTCTTCGATCCGGGCAGAAAGCGTTGAACCGGCAATCTCTCGAATGATCCCCCCAGTAGGAGCGCCTGGGCGCGGGTTTCCTCCCCGTGTGCCGCCATGGCGAGCGACATGATGAGGAGAAATCCCGCTGTCCGGAGATGAGACAACCTCTGGTATTTCCGCCGGGTCATGAGTAGAAAAAGGGGCGTCATGATCACTTTTGTCGAAGGTATGCTGGAGGAAGTGCTGCCGAACCAGATCGTCGTCAATGCGGGCGGGATCGGCTACCAGATTCTCATTCCCATCTCCAGTTACAACAAGCTCTCGACCTCCGCGACCAAGGTCCGCGTGCTGACCCATCATCATGTGCGGGAGGATGTCCAGATCCTCTACGGATTCTCCTCAAAGGAGGAGCGCGATCTCTTCCGGCTCCTGATGGCCCATGTCTCGGGTGTCGGTCCGAAGCTGGCCCTGGCGATTCTGAGCGGCATGGAGGTGGGGCAGTTCAAGTCGGCGGTCGTGACCTCCGACATAGCCGCCATCTCAAAAATCTCCGGTGTCGGCAAGAAGACCGCCGAGCGCGTGGTCTTGGAACTCAAGGACAAGCTCGGTGTAGCCGCCGAGTGGGAGGCCGCCAGCAGGGAAAACGCACCCTCCGGTATCGAACGTCATCTGCATGACGCGGTTCTCGCATTGATATCGCTTGGCTATAAGCAGGTGGATGCCCACAGGGCGGTGAAGACGGTGCTTCCGAAACTCTCCGCCGACTCCGCGGCGGAAGATGTTGTCCGGGAGGCTCTCAAGAATCTCCTCACGTAACCTTCCGGAATCCCGTGCTGTCTCGTTCCGTCTCCCTGGAAGATCTTCGGTGCCGTGCGCCCAAAGGGGAGCTCTTTGCGGGAAAAAAGTGGCGCTGGGCTCCGAATCCCTACCCCCTGGAGCCGAAACTTGCAGGGGAACTGGAGTCGATGGGGCACCGCCTGATGCAGTTCTCGGTCGCTTGCGAACTGCTTTACCGCCAGAGTGTCGAGGGACGTCAACCGGGCTGGATTGCCCGACTTCTTGAGCGTGGAAAGCCCCCCGAGGTGGTGGCGCTGGGTCGTGATCAGGCTTTTCGCGGAGAGATCGCCCGGGTGATACGACCCGATCTCGTGGTCACGGAGGAGGGATTCTCGATTTGTGAACTCGACCAGATCCCGGGAGGGATTGGCCTCACGGCCTGGCTGAACGAAACCTACTCCTCCGTGGGGTTCAGTGTGCTGGGTGGGGCGGAGGGGATGCTGGAGGGCTTTGCCTCGGTTCTCCCCGAAGGCGAAATCATCGTCTCCGAGGAGGCCGCGACTTACCGTCCCGAAATGGAGTGGCTGTCGGCGCGTCTTGCTCTCTGGAGCACGTCCCGTGGGGACTCCACGTCATGGAAGGTTTCCGATGCATCGGCCCGCGACTCCTGGAGCGGGCATGTTTACAGGTTCTTCGAGATGTTTGACCTTGGGGAGGTTCCCTGTGCGGCGGGACTCTTCCGTGATGCTGCCGAGGGAAAGGTCACCCTCACCCCTCCGCCCAAAGCCCAGCTTGAGGAAAAGCTCTGGATGGCCCTTTTCTGGATGGCTCCCCTCCGGGAGTTCTGGTTGCGCCAACTGGGTGAACGAGGCGTGCAGTCGCTCCAACGCTGGATTCCCTATACATGGATCCTCGATCCCGCACCTCTTCCCCCGAATGCCGTGTATCCTAAACTCGAGATCCAGAGTTGGAGGGAACTCGGTTCCTTCAGTCAGAAGGGGCGTGACCTGATCATCAAGATCAGCGGATTCGACGGACGTGCCTGGGGGGCAAGAGGTGTTGCGCTGGGGGCCGATCTTTCGCGTGTGGAATGGCAATCGGCCATCGAGAATGCCCTGCGTGAGTTTCCGGAGCACCCCCACATCATGCAGGTCTTCCGCCCCTCCGTTCTCTTGGATCAGCCGTACTTTCATGCCGGGGGAGAAGTGAGAACGATGAAGGGACGTGCGCGGCTGAGTCCTTACTTCTTTGTGAATGGTGGAAAGGCGGATCTGGGGGGTGCCCTTGCAACGGTCTGCCCGGCCGACAAGAAGATCCTGCACGGCATGAGCGATGCGGTGATGGTGCCTGTGTCGGTGGCCTGATTGCATCCTCCGGGATCTAATCCTTCGGCTTATGGACGCGGCGTGCGTCGGACTGCAACCATGTCGCCATGCAAACGCTCCGCCACGGGAGGGTTTCCGGGATCATCCTTCCGAACGCTCGGTGCGGGGTTGCTGGTGAGCGACCCTGGATCCTCGGGAAGCATGGTCCGCTCGCCCCCATCCTGCGCAAACTGATCCGAAAGGGATCACTCCGGGTCATCGATTGGCGCGGATTCTCCGAAACCTACGGCGACGGTCAGGGCGAGAACATCTGCATCAGGATCCATGATCGCGGCACCGCCTGGAAACTCATGCTCAACCCCCACTTTGAGGCAGGGGAGGCCTACATGGAGGGACGCCTGACGGTCGAGGAGGGCACGCTTCGCGGCTTCCTTGGACTGCTCTTCCGCTCCATCGGAATGAAGCCGCTTTCCTATCCTCTCTCGGGAGTGACCGAGACGTTTCGCGACATGATGCGCCGTGTCCACCAGTTCAATCCGGACGGCCGCTCGCGCCGCAATGTTTCCCACCACTACGATCTCTCTGACAGGCTTTACGACCTCTTCCTAGACGGCGACCGGCAATATTCCTGCGGTTATTTCCTGACGGGTGAGGAGTCATTGGAAAAATGCCAGGCCCAAAAGAAGCGTCACCTGGCAGCCAAGCTTCTTTTGCGTCCGGGGCACAGGGTGCTTGATATCGGTTCGGGTTGGGGGGGGCTTGGTCTCACGCTTGCGGGGGACTTCGGGGCCGAGGTGACAGGACTGACCCTTTCGGGCGAGCAGCTTGTCCATTCGAATCTTCGCGCCAGGAAGGCCGGTCTGGAGCATCGGGCACGCTTCCTGATGCGTGATTACCGCAGGGAAGAGGGGCGTTATGAACGTATCGTCTCGGTAGGGATGTTCGAGCATGTGGGGGTAAACCATTACGGCGAGTTTTTCCGGAAGATCGCGGATCTTCTAACAGACGACGGCGTGGCCCTCCTGCACTCGATCGGACGACCCGACGGACCCGGTCACACCAATCCCTGGATCGCCGAACATATCTTTCCCGGAGGCTATTCACCGGCCCTCTCGGAGGTCCTTCCCTCCATAGAGAAGGCGGGACTTATCGTGACCGACATCGAGATCCTTCGGATGCATTACGCGGAGACCCTGCGTCTCTGGCGCGAACGTTTTGAGGCCAGAAGGAATGAGATCCGGGCGCTTTACAACGAGCGCTTCTGCAGGATGTGGGAATTCTACCTCGTGACCAGCGAACTGTCCTTCCGTTATCAGGGATTGATGGTGTTTCAGATCCAGTTGTCAAAGAGGCCCGACACGGTTCCGATCACCCGGGATTACATCACCCGCTTTGAGGCGGACCATTGCTTGTAACGGATGGCTTGATTCCGAAACGGTCAGATGGCCTGTCGGTGCCTCGCGATGGTTTCCTCCCGACGAAGTTCCTCGCCTCGGATTTCGGGATCCTCGATGATCGGACGCGGGGGGTGGAGGAGTTGATCGAGCATTCGCTCCCAATGCTCCTCCCCCCTCACGATCTCGATCTCGATGCGCAGATAGCGGACCGGGATCTCTTGGTTGAGGAGGCGTGGCATCCTTACGGCATCCTTTTCGGTAGTCAGGATGCAGGAAACCCCGCGCCTGGCGCATCGCTTCAGGAAACGGTCGATCTCCCGCTTCGAGTAGCGGTGGTGGTCGGCAAAACTCTGATTGAGTTCCAGATCGACCCCCAGCCTGCGCAATCCCTGTTCAAAACTTTCCGGAGAAGCGATCGCGCACAGCGAGGCGGCCCGCAGACCATCAAGATCGGAAAGAGGGTATGTCTTGCCGGAAGCGAGGTCCTGGAGTTCGACCGGCCTGTGGCGGGACTCGATGATCGGGGCCGTGCGATTATAGCTGCGGATCCGGCGATGAAGTTCCGAGAGGTCGCTTCCATCGCACTTGGTGATCAGGATATGGGTGGCTCGTCTGAGGTGGTCGGGTGGCTCGCGAAGGGTTCCCCTAGGAAGAAGATGCTCGTTGCCAAAGGGGGCTTCACGATCGATCAGGACGATGTCGAAGCGGCGGTGCAGTTTCAGGTACTGGAGCCCGTCGTCCAGGATCAGGAGATCGCATCCGAGTTTTTCTACGGCGTGGCGGCCGCATCCGACGCGGTCCTTGTCGACGACAACGGCTACGCCGCGGAGATTCTTGGCGAGCATGAAGGGTTCGTCTCCGGCGCTTTTGGAATCAAGAAGGATAGCCCCCCCCTCGGAGACGACACGCACAGGGGCCCCCGGAGCATGGGAACCTTTTCTCCGGACGCTCTTGTAGCCCCGGCTCAGAATCGCGATCCGCCGTCCCCTCGCGGTGAGATCGCGCGAAAGTTTCTCGACAACGGGAGTCTTGCCGGTGCCGCCCACGGTCAGATTTCCGATGCTCACGACCGGGCATCCTAGCTGATGGTTCCGCAGGATATGGGAGCGGAAGAGATAAAGGCGCAGGGTGACAATCCCGAGGTAGAGGTAGGAGGCTGCGAGCAGGATTGCCCTCAGAAGGCCGGCCCGTTTTCCCGCCCTGCGCTCCAGAATGACATCGACGGCAAACTGCTCGAGACTGTCGAGAAGACGGCGCATGATGTTGCCTAGACTACCCGGGCGCCCTTGTTGCGGGCGCTGGAGACAATCATCCGCGAACCCTTCGGAGCTTGGTTCTTCATCGCTTTGGCGATGGCGGCGGCGCTTTTGGCGTCGGGCGCTATGCAGCAGATGGTTGATCCCGAACCGCTGAGCCACCCGCCAATGGCGCCCGCTTGCTCGCCCGCCGCGACGACATCGTTGAGAAAGGGGACAAGTCTGGCGCGGTAAGGCTGGTGCAACCTGTCGCCGAAGGATCCCTTGAGAAGTCCGTATCGCTTGGTGGCAAACGCAGCCGCGATCACGGCCGCATCGGCGGCATTGGCCGCGGCATCCCCGGCCTGGATTGTCTTTGGCATCACCTTGCGGGCATCGGGAGTGGCGACTTCAAAACCGGGAATGAGTAGGACAAAGCGCAACGCTGGGGAGACCTGAAAGCGGAGAGGCGCATGGTGGGGTCTCGAGATGGTGAAACCGCCAAACATGGCCGGAGCGGCATTGTCCGGATGGCCCTCAAGCTCCGCGCAGAGGCGGAAGAGTCCGTGGCGGGAGAGGGGGTTGCCCGTGAGGGCGTTGAGTCCCATGAGGATCCCGAGACGCACGGTGACGCTGCTGCCCAGGCCTCGCGCTTGGGGAACGCTTCCCGTGATTTTCCACGAGAAGGGGAAGGGGTTTAGTCCGCTGCCGAGGAAGAAACTTCCGGCGGTGGCGATCACCATCGGTGGAAGCCCTTGGGAAGGGGCTTTCAGACTGACGGTAACGCGGTTGGAGACGTCAAGCGCCAGACCGAAGGAATCGAATCCCGGTCCAAGATTCGCCGTTGTCCCGGGAACGGAGATGGTGACCGAGGTCGGAAGTTTTTTTCTTTTTGTCATGGGATTGATTGGTGGAACGGAAATCGACTCAGGGATGGCATTTCCGGGTTCCCTTGTTTGTTTCACCATGCATCCCTCCGCATATCCTTTTGGAAATCGTGGTAAGGAAAGTATGATCCCGTGTGATGAAAGGGTTCTGCGGTTGAGGCTTCGCTCATGGAATATGCCGCTGATCGTGGTATGGGCAGTCGGCCGAGGTTCTCCTCCCTCTGTACCCCAAGGGAGTTGGGCTTGGTGCTTGTCGTTGGGTCAGATTCATGGCGGTGAGGGAGGGATTCGAACCCTCGGTACCCTTTTGGAGTACGGCGCTTTAGCAAAGCGCTGCTTTCGACCACTCAGCCACCTCACCTTTGCTGGCCGCTAACTTTGATGAAGCCGTCCACCATGGTCAACCGCAAAGCGGACTTTCCAATGGGAATCATGCCGGGGATTGCCAGAGTCGGATTCACGAGAATCCGGGAGTTCCCAAAGACGGCCGTTTCACGAATGCCCCTCCGCTTCCATCTCCGCGACCTGGGCGACATCCTTGTCTCCGCGACCCGACAGATTCACCACGATCAGGTCCCGAGGGTTCATTGTGGGGGCGACCTTGATCACCTCGGCGATGGCGTGGGCTGTTTCAAGCGCCGGGATGATTCCCTCGATCGAGGCAAGCTTGTGGAAAGCCGCAAGTGCCTCGGCATCGGTGGCATAGGAGTAATCAACCCGTCCTGCATCCTTCAGGAAGCTATGTTCGGGTCCTATCGCCGCGTAGTCGAGTCCCGCCGAAACCGAGTGGGTCAGTTCAATCTGACCATCTTCGTCGGCCAGAAGCCAGGTCTTGGTTCCCTGAAGAACGCCGAGTTTTCCGCCTTGGAAGCGGGCGGCATGCTTGCCGCGAACGATGCCTCCTCCGCCAGCCTCGACACCGGTCATTCGAACCCCCTCGTCGTTGAGGAACGCATGGAAAAGGCCGATGGCGTTGCTACCTCCCCCTACGCAGGCAACCAGAAGGCTAGGCAAGCGCTCCTCGCGCTGGAGGATCTGGCGGCGGGCCTCCTCCCCGATGATGCGGTGAAAATCACGGACAATCATCGGGTAGGGATGGGCGCCGAGGGCCGATCCTATAATGTAGTGGGTGTCGCGGACATTCGTCACCCAGTCGCGCATCGCCTCGTTGATGGCCTCCTTGAGGGTGGCTTGTCCTGCGGTGACCCCCATCACCTCGGCGCCCAGAAAGCGCATCCGGGCGACATTGAGGGCCTGGCGCTCCATGTCGACGGCACCCATGTAAATCCGGCAGGAAAAGCCGAAGCGGGCCGCAACCGTCGCCGTGGCAACGCCGTGCTGCCCTGCCCCCGTCTCTGCGATGATCCGCTTTTTCCCCATGCGTCTGGCGAGCAGGATCTGGCCGAGGGCGTTGTTGATCTTGTGAGCTCCGGTATGGAGCAGGTCTTCCCGCTTGAGGTAGATCTTCGCTCCGCCGAGTTCCTTTGTGAGGCGTTCCGCAAAATAGAGCGGTGTCGGCCGTCCGACGAACTCCTGAAGCAGCGAGGAGAGTTCGTTCCTGAAGGATGGATCCTTGCGTGCCGCCTCATATTCACGCTCGAGTTCGAGCAGGGCGGTCATCAGGGTTTCGGGGACAAAGCGACCGCCGTACGGACCGAAATGGCCGTATTGATCCGGAAAGCTGGTGAGATCGGGAACCTTGGTGTCCATGGAATGGGTGGTGGGAGTATGGACGGGATCTCACCTCTCCGCAATCGCACGAAACGCTTTCCCGATGGCCTTTCTATGGGGGGAGGGAATTGGGAGTGCAGGGATCTCCTTCCGTGTAAAACCATGGAGCCCCACGGGTACGGATCCTTTGACAGCAAAGACCCTCATCGTGACGCGGTAGCGGGTGATCGGATAGGTGAATTCGGCCAGCGGTTGCCCCGACGGCTGCGAGGCACCCAATTCCGGAAGAATCCAGAGCCCGCGCCAGCGAGGTCCTTCCGACTGTTCCAGATGAAGCTTTCCGCCGCGTTGGAACCAGGCGCGGTGCTCCGTGATCCTAGTGGTCACCCTGCGGGGCGATTTTTTGGGAAGATTTTCCGGAAAGATCGCCAAGCAGGTGCCTTGCAGGGGGCAGACATTGCATCGGGGTTTTCCCGCCGTGCAGAGCGTCGCACCGAGATCCATAAGGGACGAGGCGATGTCCCGGCATCCCGAGTTTGGGAAAAAAACCGCCGCGAGATTTCCAAGGGCCTTCTTACCGGCGGCCTTGTCGATGGGTGTTGTCAGATTTCCCCACCGGACCAGAACCCTGTTGATGTTGGTGTCCAGGACCACGGCGCGGCGGTTATGGGCAAAGGCCAGGACGGCCGCCGCCGTGTAGGCCCCGATGCCCGGAAGATCCAGGAGGTGTTCCTCCGAGTCGGGAAGGATCCCGGAATGTTGTTCCACGATTTTTTTCGCGGCGGCATGGAGCCTCCGTGCTCGGGAGTAGTAGCCCAATCCCTCCCAAGCCGAGAGCACTTCCTGCTCGGTGGCCGCGGCGAGGTCTGCAAGTCCCGGGAAGCGGCGCATCCAATCCGCAAAGCGGGGCATGACCGAGGCCACCGTTGTCTGCTGGAGCATGAATTCCGAGACAAGCACGGCGTACGGATCATGGCTCCCGCGCCACGGCAGATCATGCCGTCCATGGGCGGCATGCCATTTCAACAGTCCCTTGCGGGCTTCCTCAATCCTGACTGGAACGGCTTCCTTTGCGGCGGGTCTCTTCTTGTCCACGAGACGCTGGTAGGGCACCTTGCTTCAAACCGCAAGCGCTCCCGTGTCTCCTCTGATTCATTCCCAGACCTACCCGCTGACCACATCGCAGGCTGGGAAGCTCCGCAAAGTCCTTCAGGAGCGCGGATTCACCTTCACGGAGAAGCCTTACACCCTCTTTGCGGCAAGCAAGGAGAAGCTTCAGGTCGCCGTTTATGAGAAGGGTCCGAAGGTTCTGATTCAGGGGCGGGGACTCGAGGATTTCATCACCTTCGTGATGGAGCCCGAAATTCTCGGGGAAGCCCGTCTGGGCTACGAGGAGGTCCATGAACCGGAGCAGTTTGAGCCCCACTTCGGCGTCGATGAGAGCGGAAAGGGGGATCTCTTTGGTCCGCTCGTGATCGCCGGGGTCTATGTCGATGGTAATTTGGCGAAGCATCTTCGCGATGCGGGCGTGCGGGACAGCAAGGGGATCGGGAGCGACAAAAAAATCCGTGATCTGGCCGAAATCATCCGCCAGTCCGGAGCACCCTTCGAACTGATCGTCATGGGTCCGGAAAAGTACAACCAGCTTTACCGCTCCATCGGAAACCTCAACCGCCTCCTCGCCTGGGGTCATGCGCGGATCATTGAGAACCTCTGCGTCCGTGTCCCTTCGTGCCCCCGCGCCCTCTCCGACAAATTCGCCGACGCCCGCATCCTGCAGAAGGCGCTTCTTGAAAATGGCCGCAAGATCCAACTCGACCAGCGCACCAAGGCGGAGAGCGACTACGCCGTGGCCGCGGCCTCCATCCTGGCCCGCGAGGGGTTCATCAACTGGCTCGACAGGCATGGCGGGGAGCTCGGTGTGACGCTTGCAAAAGGTGTCTCGCCGAAGGTCAAGGAGGCCGCCGCCAAGATCATCGCCCAGTACGGCCCGAGCATGCTGCCCAAGGTGGCCAAGATGCACTTCAAGACAGCTTCCGAGGTGATCGGTGGTCCGGGAACCTAATCACGCACGAAGCGTTTTCTGAGCGACCAGGCATCGCGCAGGGCCTTGATCCCGTCGCGTGGCAACCAGACGCGGGACCCCCCCGCGTCGCCCCAAGTCACCGGAACCTCCATCATTCGGTAGCCGAGTTGTTCCGCGATATTCAGGATCTCGACATCAAAAGCGAAGCCGTTGAGTTCCGATAGGGCGAAGATTGCCTTCGCGACGTCGTGGCGGAAAAGCTTGCAACCGCATTGGGTGTCGGCGAAGCGTGTGAGGCCACCCAGGCGAAGAACCCTGTTGAACGCCCATCCGGAGAGGCGGCGCATCGGGGGTTGTTTGATCACGATATTGCTTCCGGGAAGACGTCGGCTGCCGATGATGCCGTCGATTCCGGGTTTGGTCTCCATCATGCAGACGAGTTCCTCCAGGCACTCGACCGGGACGCTCAGGTCAGCATCGGTGAAGAGGATGATATCCCCCCGGGCCGCGCTTATGCCGAGGCGGACGGCCATGCCTTTTCCATCTCCGGAATGCTGGATGATTGGGCGAAGGGAGGGATCTTCCTTCGCAGCCGCCTCGATGATTTCCGCCGTCCTGTCATATCCTTGGACAACAGGGATCACTTCCGTTTTTCGACCGGAAGGGCCGAGCCAGTCTCGGATCAACCGTAGCGTGATGGGCAGGCGCTCGGCTTCGTTGCGCGCGGGAATCACGACGGAGAGGGTTGGGCGGTCTTGATTCATTCCTTGCGGCACGATTACTTGGTCCGGATGCAGACTCGTCGAAGCTTTCCCGGCGTCAAGCCACTCCTTGCACTTATGGGCGGGGGCCTTGCCGCAGAGGTGGCGATTCTGCTTCTTGCTTCGATCCTGCGGTTCTGGGCACTCGATCTCAAGCCAGCCCACTTCGACGAGGGGATCAACGGCTGGTTCGTCGATCAGATGAGGTCGGCGGGATTCTACCGCTACGATCCCGAGAACTACCACGGGCCCCTCTATTTCTACGTGCTCTTCGTGTTTCTCACCCTCCTAGGACGGAATCTCTGGGCCCTGCGCCTACCCTCCGTCCTCTCCAGCATAGCCGCCGTCTGGATGGCGCTTCGTTTTGGGCGCTTTTTCGGAGATCGTGCCGCTCGTTTCGGCGCTCTCGCGCTGGCTGCCTCTCCCGCCGCCGTCTTCTATGGCCGCTATGCAATCCATGAATCTTGGTTTGTTCTCTCCATGATGATCACGACCTGGGGGTTGTTCGGGCTTTGGAAAGATGGCGGAAGGCGCGATCTGCTCGCGATGATCGCCGGCGTCACGCTCCTGCTGCTGCTCAAGGAGACAGCCGTGATTCACCTCGCCTGCCTTGTCGTCGCTGCGGGATGCCTTCTTCTCTGGCAGCGCTTCGTGCCGTCGGTTCCATCGTGCCCCATGGCACGGGCAGTGTGGGATCGGGGCGATCTGGCCAGGTGCTGCGGATGGTCGGTCCTTGCCCTTGTGTTCTTTTACTCGGGCACCCTTATGAACTGGCACGGCGTGATCGATTTCTTCAGTGCCTATCTCGAGTGGTTCAAGACGGGAACGGGTGCCGGTGGGCACGTGAAGTCCGACTACCAGATCGGCCATCTGGGGTTCCTCAACTGGTACTGGCTGGCCCTCATGGGACGCTACGAATGGCCGGCTCTGCTGGGCCTGCTTTATGCCGTCCGACTCGCGTGGCCCACTCCCACCCTGATGCGCTATCTGGCCATCTACGGGATCGGGGTGCTGATCGCCTATTCCATCGTCCCGTACAAAACCCCCTGGTGCATCACCTCCATCCTCTGGCCGTTTGCCCTTCTATTCGGGACAGCCGTGGAGGAATTGTGGAGGGAAATTCGAGTGCGCAGGGTTACGGTTCTGTTGGCCTCGGTATCCCTTGGCGCCGCCCTCGTGATGACGCTGAGGCTGAATTTTCGTCACTTCACCGATCCGAAGGAGCCTTATGTCTACGTGCAAACGATGCCGGAGATCGCCGTGCTGACGGAACCCGTGCTCGGTATGGCCGCGCTGGATCCCCGCAACCATGCGATGGCTGGACAGATCGTGATCGAAAGCTACTATCCTCTTCCCTGGATCCTGGGTGATTTCACCCGGATCGGGTATTACGGCAAGAAGGACATCCCGAAGGTGCTTGATGGGGACTTCATCGTGGCCCTGACCGAGCAGCAGAAGCTGATCGAGGGGCGACTCAAGCAACCCTATCTCAGAAGGCGTTTTCATCTGCGGGACTCCATGGATGAATGCACCATCTGGTTCCGCGAGGGTCTTTTCGCCCCGTGGTTTGCCATGGAGGGGCATGGGAAACCGGAGCGTTTCGATCCCGCCCCCGCCCCGACGCACCCGGTTCAGCAATGAGAACGGCTTCTTCGGTTCTTTCGGGAGTGGCTGCTGCGGTCCTTTCCTCTCTGCCCCTTGCCCGGATGGGTGAGGGACTGCATCATGGTAGCGCTTGGGCGGCACTTCTCGCAGGAGTCGCCGTTGGGATCGCTGCGTTTGCCCTGATGCCGCCTTCCGCCTCACCTCGTCCAGTCTCTTTCACGGATCGGCTCATGATCGGTATCTTTGCGTGCGCCTCGGCTCGGGCTTTTTTCTGGTTGATCTATGCTGATGGCGATGCATGGAAGGTGCTCTCCCCGAACAATCTCGGAGATCTTTCCCTTCATCTCTCCTTCATTCATTGGTTCGCCAATACCACCCACTGGTGGCCCTTGAGCCCCATCCTCGCCGGTGATCCGCTGCGATATCCTCCGGGAACCGATCTCTTCAATGCGCTGCTCCTGCTGGCAGGCGCCCCCCCGGTCATAGGGCTTATCTGGTGTGGAATCGTCGGAGCCGCCCTTTCCGCTTATAGCCTCTGGCGCTGGGGCGGCGCCGTGGCTCTGGCCGCGTTTCTCTTCAATGGAGGGTGTGCAGGCGCCCTCATTCTGAAAACAGGGTGGGGTGCCGATCCCGACGCGGTGTGTGAATGGAAAAATCTCTTCCTCACTCTCTTTGTGACCCAGCGGGGGTTTCTCTTCGCGTTGCCAACCGGGCTCCTGCTGCTCTCCGCATGGCGTGAGGAAACATTTTGCGGTATTCAGAAGGTGAGTCTGCCCATTTCTGTCCAGGCGCTGCTTTTGGGTTCGATTCCGTTCTTCAGCATTCATGCCGCCCTTTTTCTGGGGATTGCCATGACGGGGGTGATTGTGACTACCCCCTCGTCCCGGAAGCGAATGACGGGGTTGGCCTTTGTGGCATGGCTTCCGATGGCCTTTTTTGGTTGGTTGGTCACAAGCGGAGCCGGCGGCCCCTCTGCAATCCATATGCTCGGGTGGGCTCCGGGATGGATGAGCGACGGCACGGCGGGCTTCTGGTTCTGGAACTTCGGCATGGCCTTGCCCCTGGGCCTGCTGCTCTGCATCGTCCTGGTTCGTAACGGGAGCGGTTCCGAGGAAAGGGCCTTTGTCTGGCCAGCGGCTTTCGTCTTTGCCCTCTGTCTCCTCGTGCGATTTGCTCCCTGGCCCTGGGACAATATGAAGCTGATGCTCTGGTCATGGATCGTGGTCGCCCCCTACCTCTGGAGCGTGTTGCTTCGCCGGCGCTCCTTGTGGGTGCGGATTGCGGCCCTCGTCCTGCTCTTCGGATCGGGTGCCGCGACATTATGCGCGGGCTTGGATGGTCGACACGGCTACGAGCTCATCAAAAGGAGCGCCCTGGATCAGGCCGCGTGGATCCTTCGTGAAACAGCGCCCGATGCGGTGATCGCCTGCGCTCCGGAATACAACCATCCGGTTATTATGCTGGGACATCCCGTGGTCTGCGGCTACGAGGGGCATCTCTGGAGCCACGGACTCGCTTACAAGGATCGCCTGACAGTCCTGAACAGCGTCATGATGGGTGAGAGCGGTTGGCAGGAAAAGGCCCGCAAGCTGGGGGTATCGTCTATCTACTGGAGCGATCTGGAGGCAAAACGCTGGCCGGATTCCACACTCCCCTGGGCCAAGGAGACCGCCCCTGCGCTTCATCGGATAGAGTGAACTTGGCGGATTAGGCCATAAACCCTGTTGATTTCGGGAAACCCTCTTTGATATTGAAGAGCTATGAAGACCACCTCCCTGCTCTCCCTCGCATCCCTTGCCGCCCTTCTGGCAGGCTGCACCACCGAGATCGGCCCCAACGGCCAGCCTCGACAGGTGATGACACCGATGGGGGCCGCCGTTCTGCAGGGAGTCACGGCGGCCGGGATCGGCGCCGGCACCGGTGCCCTTATGCACGGAGTGAATCCCGTCGCCGCCGGTGCCATCTCCGCGGGAGCGGGAAGCATCGGATCCCAGGCCATAAATGCCTTTATTCCCAAATCGAGCGGCTCCGGCGGGGGTTATCAGCAGCAACCCTCCAATCAGCAACTCTATGTCCGTTCGGGTGACAGCTTCGTCCCCGCCAAGATCAACTATGTGCAGCAAGGCGACGGCAGCTTCGTCCCTTCCTATCCCCGTGGGAAGACCCTTTTCCGCCAACTGCCGAACGGCTCCTTCACCCCGGTCAACTAATCGGGGTGGGTTCCCTTCCCCGGTGACTCCGGAAGCTTGATGGCGAGCAGTCTCAAGCTGTTGAGTACCACGAGCAGGGTGCTGCCCTCATGCGCCGCGACTCCGAGTGTGAGTGGGACGGGGTAGATGAAGGCGGCGCAGACCATCACGAGGACGGTGCCGAGGGCGACGATGATGTTCTGGGTGATGATCCCCTTGGCCTGAACGCTCAAGAGACGGGCCAGCAGAAAGTTCTCGATCCGGTCGTTCATCAGCACCACCTCCGCCTGTTCGAGTGCGGCGTCGGAGCCGCGCGCACCCATGGCGACGCCGACATCGGCGGCCGCGATGCAGGGGGCGTCATTCACGCCATCCCCGATCATGGCGACGCGCACTTTGCCACCCTCCTTCAGATTCTCCACGGCCTCGACCTTCTTGTCCGGCGAGAGTTCGGAGAGGATCTCCCCGATGCCGACCTTCATGCCGATCAACTGGGCGGCATCGCGGTGATCGCCGGTCAGCATGACGGTGCGGACCCCTTGCCGGTGGAGGGCCCTGAGGGTGACGGCCGATTCCGGCCTCACCTCGTCGGTGAAGACCATCCTGCCGAGGAGGTTGTCTCCGGCAACCCAGACGACGGCTCCCGCTGTTTTCCCTGCCGGCGGGAGTTCCCTGTTTGAAAAACGATCGAGTCCCAGAACGAGCTTCCGGCTTCCCATGACATAGGTCTCCCCGTCGACGTTGGCCCGGACTCCCTTGCCCAGAATGGTCTCGAAGTTGGAGGCTTCCATCGCGGAGGTGCCCCAAGTTGCGGCGATCCTCCGGATGGCCCGGGAGAGGGGATGCTCGGAGAGTCGCGCCAAGGAATGGGCCATCTGACGGAAGTGATCTTCGTTCCCCTCAAAGAGATCGATTTCGGCGAGTGTCAGGTTTCCCGAGGTGAGGGTGCCTGTCTTGTCGAGGGCCACGACGGAGACGGCGGCCAGGGTTTCGATCGCGGCACCGCCACGATAGAGGATGCCGCGGCGCGCTCCGCTGGCGATGGCCGAGAGGATCGCCGAGGGGACCGAGAGGACCAGCGCGCAGGGGGATGCGACGACCAGAAGGGTCATGGTGCGGTAGAAGGCGCTGGCACTCCCATCATCGGTCTCAAACGGGGCAAGACCCAGCGCCAGCCACCAGACAAAGAACATCAGCGTGCAGAGCGAGAGGATCGTCCATGTGTAGCCGGTGCCGAACCTGTCGGTGAAGCGTTGGGATGGTGCCTTGAGGTTCTGGGCGTTCTGGATCAATCGGATGATCTTCTGCAGGGAGCTTTCGTTCGCGGGACGGAGGACTCTGCCTTCGAGAACACCCCAGAGGTTGATGGTGCCGGAAAGGGCGGTGTCGCCGGGTCTCTTCGCCACAGGAATGGCCTCGCCGGTCATATTGGACTCGTCGCAGGCGCTCTCTCCCTTGATGACTTCCAGATCGGCCGGTATCTGCTCCCCGGTGGTCACCAGAACAACCATGCCGGGCACGAGTTGCTCGACAGGGATCTGCTCCTCCCTGCCACCCGAAAGGACCCTTGCTGTTTTGGGGGCGCCGCGGAAAAGGGCATCAATCGCTTTTTTGGTGCGTCCCATGGCGAAGTGCTCCATGGCACCGGAGGCCGAGAAGAGAAACAGGAGAAGTGCCCCCTCGCGCCAGGCACCGATGATCCCGGCACCCGCGGCCACAGCCAGCATCAGGAAATGAACATCAAGCTGACCCTTGCGGACGCGTTCCCAGGCGTCACCGGCGGCATCCCAACCGCCGCAGAGGTAGGCTAGGAGGTAGAGGATCGTGGCTGCGCCGCGCTGATGGAGAAGAAGTTCGCCGATCAGTCCAAGCACTCCGGAGAGAAGGCATCCGGCGGCCAGAACCGCCATCAGGCGCCATTCCCCATGTTCCTCATCATGACCGAAGGGCGAATGAGCCCTTGCGGCATACTCCGGGAAGCAGGAGGAGCACGTCATCCGGAGACGGGAAAACAGGGAGGATGTGTTTCTCTCGGAGGACATCATTTTTCAAGCTACAGGGGAGCGTGAGAGTGAAAACAGGAGAATCTTCTTTCCTAGCCCTTCGGCTCCAGTTCCCATGAGGGGATGGAACGACTGGTTGCCCCCGATGAACTGAAGGCCCTTGGCGCGGAGTATGCGGCGCAGGGTAGGAAGCTGGTGCTCACCAACGGCTGCTTCGATCTCCTGCACACGGGCCATGTGCGCTACCTGGAAGAGGCTCGCCGGTGCGGTGACGCCCTGATCGTGGCCGTCAACAGCGACGTTTCTGTCAGCGAGTTGAAGGGGGCGGATCGGCCTCTCAACGGGGAACTCGACCGTGCCGAGGTGCTGATGGCACTCCGCTGTGTCGATCATGTAACGATTTTCAGCGGCAAGCGTGTCACCAAGGTGATTCGCCTGCTCAGGCCTGCCGTCTATGCCAAGGGAGGCGACTACACCCCGGAGACGCTCGATCCCGGAGAGAAGGCCGCCTTGATGGAGGTGGGATCGGAGATCCGGATCCTCCAATTGGTTCCGGGACGGTCGACCTCGGGGATTCTGGAGCGGGCCAGGAAATAGGACTCTTTTTGTTGATTTTAACGCAAAGAAAATCAACAGAATGCTCGCTCCGAGGCGCTTGAGAGCGCGGAGGAAGAAACGTTGATGGATCGGCGATAAACGGGATAAGGGGCTTAAGGCGGCCCAAGTCATGGTGTGACAGATTGGTCAATGGCTTCCCACAATCTCTCCGCGCCACCGCAACTCTGCGGGAGATCAACCCAGTTTTATTGCGTGGAGAAACTTACGGGGACTCAGTACTGCGGAGGCCCGATGAGTCTGACGGCGGGATCAGTCCAGCGCTTGTCGGGGAAGATGAGCGGAGCGTTTGTGGAGATCACCGTGGCTCCGGTTAGGACGAATTCGGGATAGAAGCTGTCGCTGGCGGGTTCGTAGACCTTCTCTCCCGAGAAACGGCCCGCAAGCCGATACTCGTAGTCGTTGTCGGAGCCGATGACATTTCGCTCACGATCAGGCGCGAGCCTTTTCTGCTCGTTGAACATCACGAGTTGAGATTTCTTCCAGGGTTCGCCCGGCCTCCTGACCCATCCCCACATCTTGTAGTCCACCTTGTAGAAGCGTCGTCCGATGAAGTAGTCACCGGGCTTTTCGCCGGCGATGGCCGCCGAGATAACCTGTCGATCCTGAGGCGTCTGGTAGATGATCGGCGCCTCGCAGCCGGTCAGCACGAGCAGGATGCAGGTGATGATGACGGCGAGTTGGGGGCTTCGTGTTCTCATGGAATGGCGGAAAGAAAGGACTTCATGGTTTCCGCAAAGCTCTCCTCGTTCAGGGGGGAAAGGCCCGGAGGGGAGGTCAGGAGGTGCCAGGTCTCCGGGTGAGATGTCTTTTCGCCCGGCAACAAGGTCGTCAGCGGACCGAGGGACTCGAGCTCAAGCATCTCATTGTCGGTGAATGACTCGAAATTGCAACCATGGTCCGGGTAGTGTGCCCCCTTCGCGTAAGGGAAGGTTTTGACGAACAGATCCTCCTCCGTGAGGTAGGCCGCCCACTTCTCCTCGACCGCAAGGCCGATCTTGATCGGATGACTTCCCGCTCCCTGATGCAGTCGCAGAAAACGGCGTCCAGGACGGATCCTAGGATCGGAAAGATCGGTGTAGGGCCAGAAAACCATGTTCTTGTTCGGGAGCAGATCCGATGGATTTCCAAGCTGGCAGAGGGGAAGGTGAGGTTTGAGCGGGGGCAGGGGAATTATCGCGGTTCCTCCCGGCGCCATCACGGTGAGTGCCCATGGTGCGAGGGTGATCGGGGAGGACCCCTCGTTGGTAATTGTGTGGAATAGGTCAACCCGCGTGCCCTCGGGTGCAAGGCGGACGGAGAGGTCCTTTCGCAACGGATGGGGGGAGGGGATCCTGTTACCCAGGATGGAGGCGCCGTTGCTTCCCGATTCCAAGGATACGGATTCGTTGTCCGGGTAATAGGTGAGCGTCACATCCTCGGGAGCCGTCCAGAACCTGTGACCGCCGCGGATCATCCACTCCTTCTCCCCCGAATGCCCCAACTCCCCTGGAAAGGTCTTCAGGACATTCCGTCCATCCCTCCTCCGGTAAACAAGAATCCGCGGTCCGACGTCGAGCGTGACAACGAGTTCGGCGTCCCCATTCGCAATGCGCAGGCAATGTTTCCAACCACCGTAGGAAATGGTTTCCCGTGTCATGGTGACCGCGAGGCGATTCGGTCCAGACGGAGGAAAGTCCGGTGAACTTCCTAGACGGAGACGCGCATCGGCATGAGCACGTAGAGAAAGCGCTGGGCCGAGTTAATCTTGATCACGCCGGGACTCATTTCGTCGATCAGTTCAAGGGCGATCGTGTCGTCGGAGAGGTTTCGGAGGGGATCGATCAGGAACTCCGGATTGAAGGCGATGGAGAGATCTCGACCCTTGTAGTTAACCGCCAGCGATTCCTTGGCTTCGCCGACCTCCGGGGTGTTTGAGGTGATGTCTAGATTGTTCTTGGAGAAGTTGAGTCTTACCGATCCGCTCTTGTCGCTGCTGAGCAGCGACACGCGACGGGTGGATTGGAGGAGCGTCTCTCGCTCGAGGGAGACACGTTCCTTGGCCTCCCCGGGGATGACCTGGCGATAGTTCGGGTAGGTGCCGTCGACGAGCTTGGTGGCAAGCACCGTCGTGCCCAGATCGAAGGCGACAAGGCTGTCCCCGACGTGCAGGCGCACATCCTTGTCATCTACAAGGAGTCGCTGGAGTTCGTTGATCGCCTTGGTCGGCACGATGAAGTCGCGCTCGTGCCCCTCGGGATACTTGATCTCGCCGAGTTCCGCGTCGCTCAGGGCGAGTCTGCGTCCGTCGGTGGCCACCAGGGTCAGGCGGCCGTCCCGGAAGGAGAAGAGGATGCCGTTGAGTACATAGCGGGTTTCGTCGAGCGAAATGGCGTAGGACGTCTTCTTGAGTCCCTCCTTGAGGTCCGACTGCTTCATGGAGAAACCGCGCTTTTCCTCCAGGGAAGGGAAGGCGGGATACTCGTCCTTCGGGAGGCCGAATACCTTGAAGAAGCTGGGCCCGCTGCGGATGGATGTGACGTTGCGTGAGTCCGCCTCAAGCTGGATCTCCTCGGAAGGAAGTTCGCGGATGATGGAGAGAAGGCGCTTGGCCGGCAGGGTGGTGGAGCCGGCTTTTTCGATGGTTGCGGCCGTCTCGGTACGGACGCTGACTTCCAGATCAGTCGCCGTGAGTTGAAGGCCTGTTTCCGTGGTCTCCAGAAGAACGTTGGAGAGAACGGGGAGGGTGACCCTGTTGGAGACGATGTTTTGGATGCGCTGCAACCCGTCGAGGAGCGCCTGCTTGGTGACCGTTAATTTCATGGAAGATGTGATGGACGGTGGAAAGCCATCCGAAGTCTCTCTGGATAGATTCTCAGAAGGGGGCTGTCAAAGCGATTTTGCCCAAAAAGGCGTGCCGACCACTACCGCTGGAGTTGCTGGTCAAGAAGACGCACGAGATGTCGTGTCTTCGGATCCTCTCCCATGCGTTGCTTGACCAACTTGCAGGCGTGGATGACGGTGCCGTGATCCTTGCCGCCAAAGGCATCTCCGATCTCGACGAGGGTCGATGGGGTCATCTCGCGTGCCAGGTACATCGCAACCTGACGGGGGTAGGCGATGCTTGCCGTCCGCTTCTTGCTCGTCATGTCGGCAAGGCGGATGTCGAAGTGCTCGGCCACTTTCTTCTGGATCTGGTCGATCGTGACGGCCTTGCGGGCCTGTTCCTGAAGGACGTCACGGAGCAGGTGTTCGAGAGCGTCGTTGGTGAGGGACTGACCGCTGAGCGACTTGTAGGCGGCCACCCGCATTAGAGCACCCTCGAGGCGCCGGATGTCGCTGCGGATCTTGTCGGCAAGGAATTCAAGCACCCAATGCTCGATCTCGATGTGCATCCGGGAGGCTTTCCCCTGGAGGATGGCGATCCGTGTCTCCATGTCGGGGGGTTGGATCTCGGCCGTCATCCCCCACTCAAAGCGGGAGACGAGGCGCTGCTCAAGGTTCGCGATCTCGCTGGCGGGCCTGTCGCTGGAGAGGATGATCTGCTTGTGGCCGTCGTGCAGCGCCCCGAAGGTGTGGAAAAACTCTTCTTGGGATCGCTCCTTACCCGCGAAGAACTGGATGTCATCGATCATCAGGATATCGGCCTGACGGTAGCGTTTGCGGAAGGCAACCAAGGAGTTGTTCTGAATGGCGTCGATGAACTCGTTGGTGAACTGCTCGCTACGGAGGTAGACGACGCGGGCACCCTTCTTCACAGAGAGGATGTGGTGGCCGATCGCCTGGAGGAGATGGGTTTTTCCAAGGCCCGGGCCGCCGTAGATGAAGAGGGGGTTGTAGGTCTGGGCGGGAGAATGGGAGACAGCCTGGGCGGCGGCATGGGCGAACTGGTTGTTGGCACCGACGATGAAGCTCTCGAAGATGTAAGAGGGGTTCATTCCAGTGAATGCGGCGGGGCTCTTCACGCCCTGCTGGACCGTCTGCACGGGTTTCTTTCCTTCCTGGGAGGTGGAAGCATCCTGCGGGGAGCGGAACAACAGGGTGCGTGGCTCGCCATGAACCTCCTCAATGGCGGAAGAGAGGATGTCCGAGTAGTTGCTCTCAATGAAGAACTGGTGGATCGGGTTCGGCACGCCGAGGGTCACGGAATCCCGTGTCGCCTCCAGCACCAAGACATCGTTGAACCAGCGGTTGTAACTGTCGGTGCTGACCCGGGTGCGGATGACCCTGGAGATTCCCTCCCAAAGAGCGATCAAGGGAGAAGGGGCGTTGTCCGGCAAATGGCGGGAAATGGAACGGGTATTCTGGTTCAAGGTAATCACATTCTTTGGGGGGAGAATCAGGATAAAAAACCGCGGGATGCCCCCTCAAGCAGAAATCCGGAGTGGGCGTAATTTTATTTTTCGGGAACGGGGGAATGCCCTTGACCGGGGAGGAGTGAGGTAGTTGCGGCGCGGGGAGTTGTCCTGAACGGGGAGGCCAGAAGCAGTGTGACCGAGCAACCGATCAGCACATACCAGGGCCAGGATATCTCCGGCCACCATGCGGGCATCCAGCGACCGAAGTCGACGATGCCCGGCAGCCTGATCTTGCCTAGGAAGAGGACTGCGGTGATGCCGCCCGCCATGGCGGGGACATTCATGCGGTCGCATCCCCGTCCAGTCGTGAGCATTCCGAGAAGGAAGATCCCAAGCAGGGCCCCGTAGGTGTATCCTAGGATTCCGATCGCGATCGGGATGATCGTGAGTCGGGGATCGTGGAGGACGGAGTAGGCGGCCAGCGTTCCGACCACGACCATGAGGAGTCCGAAGACCAGCGTGGCGATCCGTGCCGCTTGCACCGCGGCACGGCCATCGGCGCCGGGGTTGACATAGGGGAGGTAGAAGTCGGAAGTGAAGCTGGTGGCCAGCGCATTGAGCGCCGCTGAGGTGGAGCCCATCATGGTGGCGAAAACCCCGGCGATGATCAGGCCCCGCAATCCCACCGGAAGGTCGTGCACGATGAAGTGGGCGAAGATCTCGTTGTCCGGGATATCCGGGATCCCGCCGCCGGGGCCCTTGTAGTACAGGGCCAGCAGAATCCCCACGGCCAGGAAGGCGATGGCGATCGGAATATCTGCAAGTCCGCTGAGGATCAGGGAGAGGCGGGACCGCCTGGGGTCGGGAGCTGTCAGCATCCGCTGCACCATGTCCTGATCGGTTCCGTGGGTCGCCATGGTGAGGAATGTCGAACCGATCGCGGCGGCAAAGATGGTGTAGGGTTCCGAGAGCATGGCGGAGAGGGCTTTTCCAAAGGGAAGGGATCCGTCCCATCCGACCTGGATCCACCGGAGGTGATCCCATCCGCCCATCGCCTGCCCTGCGGCGCAGAATCCGCCGAGATGATGGATCAGGAACCAGAGGACGAATCCGACCGAACCGAGCATGAGTGTCGCCTGGATCAGGTCGGTCCAGACGACCGCCTTGATGCCGCCGACGATGGTGTAGGCCGTCGTGACCAGGGTCACGAAGAGGATGCCCCAGAAGTAGTTGCCGAGGCTGACCGGAGCACCGGGAAAGAGGTGCCGCCAGAGGACGACGAGGATCACTCCGCCGAGGTAAAGCCGGACGCCGATCCCTAGGACGCGGGTGAAGAGGAAAATGCCGCTGGCCGCGTTTTTGGTCCTGGGCCCGAAGCGGACCATCAGGAACTCGTAGATGCTCTCCACCCCGTAGCGGTAGTAGGGGCCGATGAAGGTGAAGGCGATCACCACGCGTGCGATCACCGTTCCGATCGCCAACTGGCCGTAAAAAAAGGCGCGCGTCTTGTATCCCTCGGCCGGAGTTCCGAGGAAAGTCGCGGCGCTTGTCTCCGCGGCCACGATGGAAGCGAGGACGGCCCACCAGGGGATCGAGCGCCCGCCGAGGGCGAATTCCTTCAAGGTCGTGTTATCCCGTCCGGCCCTGAGGCCGATGCCCACGATGCCGCAGAAGTAAAGCAGGACAACGGATGCATCGATCCAGAATCCCGGAGTGGTCGCCGATGGCATGCCTTGGGAGGGGGTTAATGAGTGAAAGAGAGGGAGATCCTCCGCGACGCGGTCAGGAACCCTTCGTGCGCAACTCCTTCACGAGGATCCGTGAATTGCGGCCGCTTCCCTCGTAGCGTGTGCGCCTCTCCTCGGACAGGATGGATGCATCGGCCTCCGTGTATCCCCCCTTCTGCTGGAGATAGTTCACCGCCCGCGTCGAGAGGGCGTACAGGCGCTCGACACCCTTTTCCTTGGCAAGATTTTCCGCAAAGGCCATCAGTTTGCGACCGAATCCCTTGTTCTCATGGGCCTTGCTGACATAGAGGCAGGCCATTTCGGCCAGCGAACGGGATGGATCGATGTGGAGGGCAACGCAGGCTATGGGAGTGCGGTCAACCTCCAGGATCCAGTAATCCTCGATGCGAGAGAGAATGTCGGCGCGCGTACGGCGCGTGATCTCCTCGTCCTCGACGGACTGCCGGATGAGGCTCATCACGGCACGCACATCCTTTTTGAAGATACGACGGATCTGCTGGTACTCGTTGGAGTAGATCATCGTTCCTGATCCCTCGTGGCTGAAGATCTCCGTGAGGAGTGCCTCGTTGATGCGTCCGTCAAGCAGGTGGGCCCTCGGCACGCCGCTGCGGCAGGCGCGTGAGGAGCACTCGATCTTGGAGATCAGGCCGGAGGGTGCATTCGAGGCGCGGAGTTTTCTGATGAGTTCCTCCGACTCGTCGATCGAGAGTTGGCGGGGGAGAGGGCTCGGGCCTCCCACCACGTCGTCCGCCCCCAGGAAGATGACCTTTGCCGCATGCAGTGCCTCGGCGACCTCGAGGGCGATGCCGTCGGAGTTGACACGGTAGGTGCGTCCCTCGCCGTCGAAACCAAGGGGAGGGATCACCGGGATGATCCCCTCCTTGAGAAGGAGTTCCAGGGCGTGGTTATCGACTCGCTCGACCCGTCCGGTGAAGAGTTGATCCGTGCCTCCCAGGATGCCTGCGGGGTGCGCGATGATCGCGTTGGCGTAGGCGGCCCGCAGATCCACGGCGGAGAGGCCCTCCATGATCCCGTTGGTGAGTCGGATCGCTGCGTCGATGGCCAATTCCAGCGTCGGTTCGTCGGTGATGCCCGTCCCGTCGCTGTTGGTGACCGTCACCCCGCGTTTGCGGGCAAGTTCCGCAATCTGGTGGCTCGCCCCGTGCACGAGGACAACGCGAACGCTCAGTGAGCGAAGCACGGCGAGATCGAGCAGGATGTTGGGGAAGTTTTCGGAGGCGGCGACTGCACCGTCGACCGCAATGACAAAAATCCGCTCGCGGAAGCGGGGTACGTACTGAAGGATTTCTCTGAGGTCTGAAACGTTCACGGGACAGGGAATGGTGTGACGGCTTTTCCGGCGGGCGCAATCAATTTATGAGCGTGGCCTGGGAATCGGGATCCGGTGGTGCCAACTCGCGCGCGATGACCGCCGCGAGAACGTCGGGTTCCGCGAGGGGCGCGAGGATCCCCAAAGCGGGAACCTCGACGATCGAAAAACGCGCAACGAGAGGTCGGAGATCCGTGATCGCCGCGGAAGAGTCGCCGTCGGATCCCGTGGCGAGCAACATGGAGACCGGTGCGGTAAGATTGCGCAGACCGGTACGGAGGTGTTTCCAGTAGGCCTTGGAGGACTGGGCGAGGAAGGAGTGTTCGGCGCCGTATTGTTGCGCGGTCGAGGTGATGACCGAGAGGGACTCCTCGAGTCCTGGGCCCTCGGCCGCGAACCCCGATCGGAGCATCCAGGCTCTCAGGAAAGTCTCGGTGGAGAGTTGGTGGCGGTAGACGAACCCCGCCATGCGAGGGAACCAGCCGAGACGGTGCCATCCTCGGGAGGGGTTTGCCTTGCCGAGCGCGACATCGGGCATCCAGAGGATGAGGCGCTTCGTCTTCTCGGGGAAGCGGGAGGCAAAGAGGAGGGCGATGTTGGAGGAGAGTCCGGAGGCAACGATCACGGTGGATTCGCCGGGAACCGTCTGATCGAGAAATTCAGCCAGCGATCGGACCTGCTCCTCGGCGGTGGGGGCGGGATCGGGACGCTGCGATTCCCCGAAGCCGATCATATCGGGAACCAGAACCCGCCAGATCTCGGCAAAGCGCGGGTAGATTTTGGACCACTCGAAGGAGGAGGCGCCCGGGAAGATGCCGTGGAGAAAGAGGAGCGGGGGTCCCGGGATCTGGCTGTCGGCGGTGTGATAGACGATCTCGCCCGAGGAGGTGTCGGCCACTCGGGTGGCAAAGACCGCAGGGGAGATGGCGTCGGGAATGATGCCGCGAAGGGTGTTGCGCCAACCGTAGCGGAGTGCGAGGGCAACGGCACCGAGGAGGCCGGCACCCAGGCCGACGCCTAGCGTCTTGCGGCGTCCCGGGGGTGCTGGTGGTTCCTCGCTCATCCGGGGGGTCAGTGACCCGGTTGGGGGAAGAAGCGGACGCTGCCGCTTCCCCGGACGACGCCGCCGATCACTTTGCCGCCGAGCGTCCTGGCGATCTTCTCGCCTTCCTTGCCGGGAACAACGAGGACCATGCCGATGCCCATGTTGAAGACCTGGTACATCTCAAGGGGATCGACATTGCCGCCTTTCCCGATGATGCCGAAGATCGCGGGCACCTTCCAGGAGCCCGGATCGATCACCGCGTCACATCCCTTGGGCAGGATGCGGGGGAGATTGTCAATGAGTCCTCCGCCGGTGATGTGTGCGGCCGCGTGAAGCGGCTTTCCCTTCATGGCGTGAAGTTTCTCGAAGGCGGGCAGGTAGCTACGATGGACCTTGAGGAGTTCGGCTCCGACCGTGGTGCCGAGTCCCGCTGGGCGGTCGGAGAGTTTCAGGCCGAGGAGGTCGAGGAGAACCTTCCTGGCGAGGGAGTACCCGTTGGTGTGGAGGCCGTTGGAGGGAAGGCCCACGAGGGCGTCGCCCGGCTTCACGCGGCTCCCGTCGAGGAGATCCTTGCGGTCGACGATTCCGGTAATGGACCCCGCGAGGTCGTATTCACCCTCGCCGTAGAGCCCCGGCATCTGGGCGGTCTCGCCGCCGATGAGCGCGCATCCGGCCTCCTTGCATGCGCCGGCGAGGCCGGTGATGATTTCCCTGAGCACGCGGGGGTCGAGCTTTGCGGCCGCGATGTAATCAAGGAAGAAGAGAGGGCGTGCTCCGGTGACCGCGATGTCGTTGATGCAGTGGTTCACGAGATCGGCTCCGATCGTGTCGTGCTTGTCGGTGGCGAAGGCGATCTTCAGCTTGGTGCCGACTCCATCGACGCTTGAGACTAGGACGGGATCCTTGATGCCGCGCTTTGTGAAGTTCGGGCGGAAAAGCCCCCCGAAGCCGCCGATGCCGCCGAGAACCTCAGCGCCGTGGGTGGGGCGGACGAGGGCTCCGATGCCCGACTTGACCTGATTGCCGAGCGCTACATTGACTCCGGCCCCGGCATAGGAGCTCCCGTAGCCTTTCGCAACGGGCGGGCGGGCGGGTCTTTTCTTGATGGCCTTCTTCTTTTCGGGACTCTTCATGTTCTTGGTGCTCATGGATGATGTCATGCGGTCG
>Ga0209189_1000301_pt1 | contig 42022 bp, 42 predicted proteins | sample C_130820_EF_Meta_FD_187308 | JGI IMG/M metagenome (GOLD analysis project Ga0209189, IMG submission 187308) | Freshwater microbial communities from Lake Croche, Canada to study carbon cycling - C_130820_EF_MetaG (SPAdes) (version 3) | ecosystem: Environmental > Aquatic > Freshwater > Lake...
GGTCCGAGGCACGGACCCGGATGTGCAATTCTCGCAACTGCTTCTCATCGACCAGACTCGGCGCCTGGGTGAGCAAACACTGCGCACGCTGCGTTTTGGGGAACGCGATTACGTCCCGAATCGATTCAGCACCGGCCATCATCGTGACGATCCGATCCAACCCGAACGCGATCCCACCATGCGGAGGGGCCCCGTATTGCAGCGCGTCGAGGAGAAATCCGAACTTGGCACGGGCCTCTTCCGCCTCCAGATTAAGTGCGCGGAAGACCTTGCTCTGGACCTCTTCGCGATGAATTCGCACCGAACCACCACCAATTTCCCAGCCGTTCAAGACCATGTCATAAGCCTTGGCGATACACGCGCCAGGATCAGTTTCCATTAGGTCTTCATGACCGTCCTTGGGCGCGGTGAATGGATGGTGCACGGCGACCCATCGGTGGTCCTCTTCGTCATGCTCGAACATCGGGAAATCAACCACCCAGAGTGGCTTCCAGGGCGCCCCATCAAGCAACCCGTTCTGACGGCCGAACTCGGAATGCCCAATCTTCTGGCGCAAGGCCCCGAGCGAGTCGGCAACCACCTTCGCCCGATCAGCCCCAAAAAACACGATGTCACCGTCCTGCGCACCGGTGCGCTCAAGCACCGCGGCGATCGCTGCATCATGCAAATTCTTCACAATCGGTGACTGCAATCCGGCGCGGCCTTTGGCCGCCTCGTTGACTTTGATCCAGGCTAATCCGGCCGCCCCATAAATCGCGACGAATTGTCCGTATTGATCGATTTCACTACGGGAAATTTTGGCCCCGCCCGGTACACGCAGCGCTGCCACTCGACCACCCTTGAGGTGGGCGGCATCGGCAAAAACCTTGAACTCGACATCCCCCATTGCATCCGTGAGATCGGTGAGTTCGAGCTTGACCCGAAGATCGGGCTTGTCACTACCAAAACGGCGGATGGCCTCCGAGTAAGCCATGACCGGAAATGGCTTGGGCAAGCTCACTGCGATTGCCTGCTCGAAGACATGTCGAATCATGTCCTCAAACAAATCACGAATCTGCTGTTCGGTCAGAAACGACGTTTCGCAGTCGATCTGGGTGAATTCGGGCTGTCGGTCGGCGCGCAGATCTTCGTCGCGAAAACATTTCGTGATTTGGTAGTAACGGTCAAACCCGGCCACCATCAGTAACTGTTTGAAGAGTTGCGGGGACTGCGGTAGGGCAAAGAACTGCCCGGCGTGGACCCGAGAGGGAACGAGATAGTCGCGGGCCCCCTCCGGGGTGCTCTTGGTGAGCATCGGCGTTTCGATGTCCAAAAATCCCTGCGCGTCGAGGTAGCGCCGCACTTCCATCGCGACGCGGTAGCGCAAAATCAGATTGCGCTGCATCGGTGGGCGACGCAGGTCCAGGACCCGATGGGTCAAGCGGGTTGTCTCCGAAAGATTGTCGTCATCGAGTTGAAATGGCGGCGTCACCGACGGATTCAGAATCTCGAGTTCGTGGCAGAGAATCTCGACCTCGCCACTGCCGAGGTTCGGGTTGATCGTGCCCTCAGGGCGGCTACGAACAAGACCCGTCATGCGCAAGCAAAATTCATTACGAATCCGTTCGGCGGTGGCAAAGACCGCCTCGCGATCGGGGTCGCAAACCACCTGAACAATGCCTTCGCGATCACGCAGATCAATGAAGATCACGCCACCATGATCGCGCCGACGCTGGACCCAGCCAAACAGCGTAACGGTTTGATCCAGATGCTGGGCCGACACAGCACCGGCATAGCAGGTGCGGCCGAAAGAAGGTGCGCTCATGACGGACAACTTCGTAAAAAGGTGAAAAGCGCGCGGTCAGCGCGACCGCGGGGGAGGTTTGACGCCAGGCGCCACGACCCCCATGGAAACAACATACTTGAGTGCTTCGTCGACGCTCATTTCGAGTTCGATCACATCAGACATTGGCATCATCAGGAAAAAACCCGAAGTGGGGTTGGGCGTCGTTGGCACATAAACCGACACCATGCCGTCACCCGCGCGGCGGGCCACCTCGGGCGCAGGGACCCCCGTCTGAAAAGCAATGGTCCAGCAGCCTGCGCGCGGATACTGGACCAGAAGCGCTTTACGAAATGCCTGACCGCTGTCCGAGAGCAACGTGTCCGAGACCTGCTTCACACTGGAATAGATCGTGCGCACAATCGGGATTCGGGCCAGCAACGCTTCCCAGAACAAAACTAGCCGCTGGCCCAGAAAGTTGGCCGTCAGCATCCCGGTGACCAAGACCGCCAGGATGGTGAGCAGGGCCCCAACACCCGGAATTCTGAGCCCCGTAAAGCGTTCAGGTTGCCAACTGGTCGGCAACAGCGCCAAGCTCTGATCGAGGGTGCTCACGATCAGATTCAAGACCCAGAGCGTGATGACCAGAGGCACCCAGATCAGCAACCCGGTGACGAGATAACTACGCAGTCGGTTCATGAGGGTCGGCGCCGGTTTGTTCACGCTTTGGAACCACTGACCGAGCTCGCTGCGCCGCCACCGCTGGTTGCGCTGCCCGAACTCGAACCACCAGCCCCCACCGTCGGCCCCGCGGCCGACTTAGACCCGCTGTTCTCGGAACTGGCTGAAGAACCGGACGCAGATCCGCCAGAAGGTGCGCCAGAAGATGCACCGGCGGAGTCCCCCGCAGCCGCCGCACCCCCCGAACCACCGTCCTTCGAACCGCCGTCGTTCGAAGCACCCTCCTTGTTCCCTGGGCTCTCGGCACCGCCTTTTTCCGGACCAGAAGCCGGTTTCTTGGCACCGCTGTCGCGAAAATCCGTGACATACCAACCCGTTCCCTTAAGCTGGAATCCGGCCGCTGTCAATTTACGGCGATAACGTTCGGCATGACAAACTGGGCAAATCGTCAAAACCGGGTCGGACAACTTTTGCAAGGTGTCATGCTCGTGGCCACAAGCGTCACAAAGGTAAGCGTAGATCGGCATGGGATGGGGGAAGTTTCTGCGACGAAAAACACTCGAGTATAGCGCCCCACTCAGGGCTTTAGACCACAACGGTGGCTAGATCGTCTGACCCATTGCACGCACAAGCGTAGCCCGACGGGAGGTCGCCGTGCCCCCCAGTACGAACCCCTGCAAACGCTCTTCGCGATCCTTAAAGTGGCCTTCGAGGCCACCGTCGGATTCCAGAAAGCTCCACTCACCCGTAATACCCTGCGGTGCCGGGACCACACTCAAGGGAAAAGCCGGTGTCTTAACCGCTACCGGCATGACCGGATAGACCACATCGGTCGGCGTGCCCGTCAATGTTTTTGCCAGCGCGCGTGCGCCGGTCATCAACGGCAGCACATAGGGCATCACCTGGCCGTCGACCTCTGCACAGTCGCCCAGGGCGTAAACGTCAGGCGCACTGGTGCGCAGAATTGAATCCACCACAATGCCGCGATCGACGGTCAGGCCCGCAGCGGCTGCCAGCGCGGTCCTGGGCCTCAAGCCCACCGCGGACAGGACGAGATCGGTCGACAAGCGTTGGATATCAGCCGGTTCGGCCTCAATTGAGCCCGACCGTATCGATCCGACAGTCACCCATTCGACCACCAACCGCGCGCCATCCCGGTGGATCGCCCGGACCGAGGCGCCCAGATGAAATCCAACCCCCGCCGCAGAAAGGGCAACTTGCATGGCCCGGCCGGCGCGCTCGGGAACCAAGCGACCAAGCGGCAGGGGCGCAAGATCCACCACATCAACTTGATACCCTGCCACGGCGAGATCGTTCGCAAATTCACAACCAATGAGTCCGGCGCCCAGGAGAGTGACGTGCGCACCGGTGGTGAGCGCCGCGTGAAAACGGCCATAGTCGACGAGATCATTGACCGAATAGACCCGATCGCCGGCATCGCCCTGCAATGGCAGCCGGATCGGATCAGCACCGACCGCGAGCACCAATGCGCGATACGGGACGACCCGATCATCCAGTACAACGGTCCTTGCGACCGTATCGATCCGAGCGACCTCGCGTTGCGCCAAAACCGTGGCCTGAATTGCCTCAGCCGCGGCCGCAGCCGGCGTCGTCACCAGACTGGCCGGCGAACGACGTCCAGCCAGTGCATTCGAGAGCATGGGCTTTGAGTAGAACGCCCCCTCGTCGCGGCTGACCAGGACGATCGGGGTGCTCGGATCGAGCTTGCGGAACTCTCGTGCAAGCGTCCAGCCGGCAAGCCCGGTCCCGACAATCACCAAAGGGGCGCCCATGGCCTAGACCACCACCATTTCGAAGTCCGACTTGGCAACCCCACATTCGGGGCAGGCCCAGTCTTCGGCAACTGCACTCCAGAGCGTACCCGCGGGGATCCCGTCCTCGGGGCGGCCGGCCGATTCGTCATAGACAAAGCCGCAAACAATACAAAGATACGTATTCATGATTTTTCCTGGATAAAAATGGGCAAAAGCGTTCGCCTTTAGACCTTGGCAGTTAAACCGCGACGGCCCGGACGCGATCAAGCACCTGCTGGTAAGCGTTGGCATGCTTTTCTTCGACCTTGGCGAGTGCCGCAAATCGCTTCGCCGCTTTTTCGAGCAGGGCCCGAAATGCCTCGGCATGTTCGCGCGACTCGGCGATCTGCTCGTCAAATTCGGCAACAGCCGCCTGATTGCCTTCTTCGACCGCAAGATGGCGGAAGGTCGGGTACATCGTGGTGAATTCATAGGTTTCGCCCTCGATGGCGATTTCCAGCGCCCGCGCGGGAGTCAGCCTGGATTTTGGATAAAGCAGATCGAGGTGCCCAAAGGCATGCATCACTTCCTGATCCGCGGTCGCCTCAAAATGGCGAGCGGTTTCTTCATCGCCCGCCTCGCGAGCAATCTTGGCAAAATAGCGGTACTTAATGTGGGCCATCGATTCGCCGGCAAATGCGGACTCGAGATTGGCGATCGTGGCCGAAGCCGTGGCCGGGGTCGTGGTTTGTGTCGTTGTGGTGGTCATTTGAATACTCCTGGATGAATGATGCGTGAACCGACCCACGCATCATGCAAGGAGCACGACCCGCCGCGCCAACGGATCATTTCGATCGTCGTGATCGGTGGTTCCGATCACCCGAAGATCATCGCGGGAGGCTCTGAACCCAGGGTTCAGAGCGCCAATGTCAGAACGGAATATCGTCGTCCTCGGGCGGAAAATGATCTGCCCCTCGACCCGCCGCCGGCCCCGACCCGGCCGAACCGGCAGGACTTGGCCGAGCAGCGCCGGCGCGAGCGCCTGCAGAGAATTCACGCGGTGCGGAACCAGCGCCCGGCGCCCCCTCCTCACCCGCCCGCGCCATGCCGTCGCGTGTGCCCAGCATCTGAAGCTCGGTCGCATCGACATCCAGCGAGTGCCGCTCAACCCCGTCGCGATCGTTGTACTTGTTAAGCTTGAGACGGCCCTCCACGTAAACCTGACGGCCTTTCTTAAGGTATTCCCCAGCGATCTCGCCCAGTTTCCCGCCGAAAGTGACGCGATACCAGTCGGTCTCCTCACCGGCCTTGGTTTTTCGGGTCACCGCAATACTGGTATTGGCCAGCGCCCGGCCGTCCGGTGTGAAGCGCATTTCGGGGTCACGCCCCAAATTTCCGATCAAGGTAACTTTTGCATATGACATGTGGATCTCCCAGGGTTCTGGTTAAATATACAGTGCTTTGCGGGCGATGGAATCAGACGGGTGGCTGAGGCGGCGGGCCAAATGAGTCGACCCATCGAAGCTGCAGGTGGCCAATTTCGGGGGATTCTGGACCGGTTGGCGAGGGGTATGCGGCTTACCGGACCGAGCCAGCTATAGTAGCAAGTTGCCTGAACCGATGCCGCCGGATGGCCAATGTGACCCCGAAGCCGAACCACCCGATCGCGCCAGCGTCGACGACCACCGAAATCCGCATTCGGGGCGCTCGAACCCACAATCTCAAGAATATTTCCCTTGATCTGCCGCGCAACGCGCTGGTGGTAATCACTGGCCTGTCGGGTTCGGGGAAATCCTCGCTCGCTTTTGACACGCTGTATGCCGAAGGCCAGCGTCGCTACGTTGAAAGTCTGTCGACCTATGCGCGCCAGTTTCTCCAGCTGATGGAAAAACCCGATGTCGATTTGATCGAGGGTCTGTCGCCCGCGATTGCAATCGAGCAGAAAGCCGCCAGTCACAATCCGCGTTCCACCGTTGGCACCGTGACCGAAATTCACGACTACTTGCGCCTTCTCTATGCGCGGGTTGGAACCCCTCACTGCCCGAGTCATCCTTCCGAAGCCCTCGCCGCCCAATCGATTTCACAGATGGTCGATGCCGTCATGGCACGCCCGCCGGGCCGGCGCCTGATGGTCTTGGCGCCCGTCATCACCCAGCGCAAGGGTGAGCATCTTGAACTGTTCGAATCTCTGCGCGCGCAGGGGTTCGCCCGCGTCCGGGTGGCTTCTGAGGGTGCGGATAGCCCGACGCTGCATGAGCTCGATGCGGTCCCGGCCCTCGCGCGAAATCGCCGGCATTCGATTGATGTGGTGGTCGATCGCCTCAAGACCGGTCCGACGGCCGCAGAACGGTTAGCGGAATCGTTCGAGACCGCGCTGCGTATCTCTGAAGGTCGCGCGGTCGTTGTCGATCTCGATCCATCGAACGAGACCAATACCAGCGCCGAAGTCACCTTCTCGAACCGGTTTGCGTGCCCGCAATGTGGCTGGTCCTTACCGGGGCTGGAACCCCGCTTGTTTTCGTTTAATAACCCGGCAGGCGCCTGTCCGGGTTGCGACGGCCTCGGCCAGGTGACCTTTTTCGACCCGCGCCGTGTCGTCCAGTTCCCTCAGCTGAGTCTGGCCAGTGGGGCAATTCGAGGTTGGGACCGCCGAAACGCATTTTTCTTCCAGATGCTGCAGAGCCTGGCGGCGTTCTATGGGTTCGAGATCGACGCGCCCTGGGAATCTCTGCCGACGCATGTCCGCCAGATTGTCCTCGAAGGATCCGGGACCACCGAGATCCCCTTCACCTACCTGAGCGACCGGGCCAAGCCGACAGTCCGCACCCATGCCTTCGAGGGTGTCTTGCCCAATCTCGATCGGCGGTGGAAAGAGACCGATTCGGCCACCATCCGCGAGGAGCTTGGCAAGTATCGCCACGTAAAAGTGTGCCCACAGTGCGAGGGTGCGCGCCTGCGCGTCGAAGCGCGTTTTGTACGGGTGGCCAACAAACCGATCGCCGAACTCTCCCATTGGACACTCGGCCAGGCGATGGCCTGGTTTGAGGTGCTGGCCCTGCCCGGATCCAAAGCCACGGTAGGCGAGCGGATCGTGCGTGAGATCAGTTCCCGGCTGCGCTTTCTAGTGAATGTGGGCCTCGATTACCTGTCGCTCGATCGCCCAGCCGAGACGCTTTCCGGGGGCGAAAGTCAGCGAATCCGACTGGCCAGCCAGATTGGGTCGGGCCTGACCGGCGTCATGTATGTGCTCGATGAACCCTCGATCGGCCTGCATCAGCGCGATAACGAACGCCTCATCGAGACCCTGCGCCACCTGCGCGATCTCGGCAATTCGGTACTGGTCGTCGAACACGACGAGGACACGATCCGCGCCTGTGACCATGTCATCGACCTTGGGCCCGGTCCAGGCGTGCATGGCGGGGAGATCGTCGCCCAGGGGACTCCCGAAGAAGTCGCCCTGCATCCGACATCGCTCACAGGTCGTTATCTCGCCCGGTCCCTGCGGATCACCGCCCCGAAAAACCGCAGAACTGCCGACCCAGAGCGCCAACTCATCGTGCAAGGGGCGCGCGGCAACAACCTCAAGGGGATCGATGTCGCGTTCCCGGTCGGCCTGTTGACCTGCGTCACCGGTGTGTCCGGATCGGGTAAATCCACCCTGATTAACGACACCATTCTGGCCGCAATCTCGCGCCACCTCCACGGCAGCGCGACCGAACCGGCACCGCACGGTTCGATTGAAGGGCTCGATTTCTTTGACAAAGTCATCGCGATCGACCAAAGCCCGATTGGGCGCACGCCGCGATCAAACCCCGCCACCTACACGGGACTCTTCACACCGATCCGGGAACTCTTTGCAGAGTCGAACCTGGCGCGCGAGCGCGGCTATGGCCCAGGGCGATTCTCATTTAACGTCAAAGACGGCCGCTGCGAAGCTTGCGAAGGCGACGGCGTAATTCGCGTCGAAATGCACTTCTTGCCCGACGTCTATGTGCCCTGCGAGTCCTGCGGCGGCAAACGCTACAACCGGGAAACGCTCGAGGTCCAGTGGAAAGGCTCGAACATCGCCCAGGTGCTCGAGATGACGGTCGAGCAAGCCCAGCGGTTTTTCGCGAGCGTTCCCTCAATCGCCCGCAAGCTCGATACCCTGATGGAAGTGGGGCTCGGTTACCTGCGGCTCGGGCAAAGCGCGACCACGCTGTCGGGCGGCGAGGCGCAACGCGTCAAGCTCTCCCAGGAACTTTCCAAACGCGATACTGGCCGAACCCTATATGTCCTGGACGAACCCACCACGGGTCTCCATTTTCACGACATCGCACAGCTACTTCAGGTGTTGCAGCGCCTCGCCGAGCACGGCAACACATTGCTCGTCATCGAACACAACCTGGATGTCATCAAGACCGCGGATTGGGTCATCGATCTTGGGCCGGAAGGCGGCGCCGGCGGGGGACAACTGCTGGCGACAGGAACCCCAGAGCAGATCGCAACCAGCACGATCAGTCACACGGGAGTCCATCTGGCAAGGGTTTTTGCGCGCGATTCTTCAGATACCCAGCATGACTAAATTTTCAGGGCGCGCCGCATCGCAAAGCCCAGTACGTCACGCGATAAGGGTTTTTCGAGGATGGTCGTCACCCCGCGGCGGCGATACTGTGCCCGATCCTCGTCAGTCACATGCCCTGAAAAGACGAGCACCGGAACGCCCCCCAAGGGTTTACGCAGGTAGTCCAGCACCTCAAATCCAGGCACTCCGTTGAGGTCATGATCCAGCACCACCAGGTCGTAGGCCTGGCTGCGAACGGCGTCAACGGCCCGGTTCACATCACCGGCTTTGGTGACTTCGAGATCCAGGGGACGGGCGGCCAGCTCAAGTAACAGCAGCGTGGTCGGATCATCATCAACAACGAGCAGTTTCTTGTACAGCGACATAGTTGGAGACCTTGGTGAGGAGAGATTTCAGCGTGAGCCGGGTATCAACCAGCGTGTGCATCAGCGGTTCGAGTTGGCCAGCACTCAAGGACGGTGAAGCCTCGGTCGCGGCGCGCTCGATCAGCTCCCGTTCGAGCGCACGAGCCTGAGCGGACAAACGCATGCATCCGACGATACCCACCGCGCTAGCGAGCCGGTGTAACTGAGAGCGCAAGGAACCCTTTGAGGCCTGATGATCGGCCTCGAAGCTCGCCAACCCGGCGAGTGTCAACTCGATCACCTCGGTCCGTTGGAGACTCGTGGCGTCCCCGAACGAATCATCAAAGCGCAGGCGATCCAACAAGGGCAGTGCGGCGGCGCTTGGAACCACGATGGGGGCAGCGGCTGGCGCGGCGTTCCCCATTGGGTCGCCCAGACGCAAGACCGCCTCGAGTTGCGCGCGCCGAAATGGTTTGGCCAGGTAGGCGTCCATACCAGCCGCCAGGAACGCCTCGCGGTCGCCCGGCATCGCGCTCGCAGTGAGGGCCACAATGCGCGTGCGTGGCCGCCGACCCTCGGCTTCCCATTGACGGATCAAACGAGTCGCGTCGGGTCCGGAGAGGACAGGCATTTGCACATCCATCAACACCAGATCAAAGCGTCGCTCGCGCACGGCGGCAAAGGCCGCAGCACCGTCTTCGACAAGGAATGCGGTTTGGCCCAAGCCCGCAAGCATTCGGCGAATCAACTCCCGGTTGATGGGATGGTCATCGGCCACCAGAATCGCCATTTCACCCAGGGGATCCTGGGGCTCGGTGGCTATTTGGGTCAACATCGTGGTGGTGGCCTTGGTGGAGCCCGTGGCCGATCCCTTGGCCGATCCTGTTTTCAATCCCGGCGCCCCCGCCACGACGGCATTTTCCAGCCCACCGAGCGGGAGCCTCAGCGTGAAGCTCGAACCCACCCCCAAGGTACTTTGCACCTCCACATCACCGCCCAAGCAACGGGCGAAGCGACGCGAAATCGCCAAGCCCAAACCCGTGCCACCAAAGCGGCGGGTGATCGACGCATCGGCCTGTGTAAAAGGATCAAAAAGCCCTGCCAGCGCATCGGCCGCAATCCCGATTCCAGTATCGATGACGGCCACTTCTAGCCAGTCGCGGCCTGCCGCGTCGGGCACGCAACGCCCGCGCAGTCTGACCTCGCCGCCCGCGGTGAACTTAATTGCGTTACCGACCAGATTGACCAAAATCTGCCGCATCCGATTGTTATCACCCATCATTGATGGCAGCGCATGCGGGCCACAGTCGACGATCAGAGCCACATCCTTGCGCGCAGCATGAGCACGCAGCAAATCGCTGACCCCGTGCAGGAGTTCCCCCGGATCGAGGTGGGCGTGCTCGAAGACCATCGCTTCAGCTTCAAGCCGCGAAAAATCGAGAATATCGTTCAAGATGATCAGCAGCGCCTCCGCGGAACGCTGCAAGGTCGTGGCTGTAGAACTCTGTTCCTCGTTCAGCGGTGAATCCAACAAGAGCTCCGCCATCCCAATCAGTCCGTGCATGGGCGTGCGCAGTTCATGACTCATGTTGGCCAGAAAACTGCCCCGCAACCGGACATTGGTTTCCGCCTCGTCACGCGCCGACTGGGCAGCGTGCGCAAGCTCCGTCTGCGAAGCCAGTAAGGCAGCACTCACCTCGAGCCGCTCGGCAAAATGGGCCTCGAGCGCCTTGTGCTCGCTGATGTCGCTAAAGATTCCGGCCAGGCGCCAGCTCCCGACACGATGTTCAACCGCGAGCGCACGAACCTGGAGCCATCCGCTGGAGCCGTCCGCCCGGCGCACACGCAATTCAAGTTGACATACCCGGTCATCGCGCGCGCGCCAGGCTCCGAAGAGCGTCTGGAGCAATTCGCGCCGATCCACCGGATCGATTAGACGGCGCAGTGCCCCCCACCCATTTTTCGAAACCTCCGGCGGCCAACCCACCGCGATCGGCCAATGGCGCGACAATCCGACCTTACCCGTGACGAAATCGACATAGAACACCCCATCGCCCACGGCCTCCGCAATGCGCAACAGGTAATCATCGGCCCGATGCAAATCATCGTCGTCGGGATCAAATATCGGGACTTGGGGCATCGGCTCCATCGCCAAGAGTTGCGGGTCCAGGAACCGCGGAGGGCGATCTTGGCGTCCAAGACGCCCCAGCGCCAGTGCCGATCACCGGAAAGTCGCACCCTCTTGTTGCAATGGGCCGTCAGTGCTCGGCAGTCATTGCTCGGTCGGCCCGCCCAAACGAGCCAGATCGCGTCGATCACGTTTCGTCGGCCGGCCGCCCCGGATCGAGTGCGCCGGCTCCGGATTCACTCGGCGCCACTCGGCCCGAAGCTCGCGCTGGCGCACCGACTCGCTGGTTTCTTCGTAAAGCGTCTGAGCAACCGGGGCGGGGCCGCGCTGGTCTGAGAGCCCACACACCACGACCGTCCGGACAAGATCGCCGACCCGCACCTGCACCAAGTCGCCCAGCCGAACCGTTCGCGCGGGTTTGACCCGATCGTCATTGACCAGGACCTGGCCGAGGTCGATAGCCTCCTGAGAAAGCGCACGTGTCTTAAAAAAACGCGCTGCCCAAAGCCATTTGTCGAGCCGAACCGGCAGGGCGCCCGTCTGCGTACCCGTCTGAGCACCCCCCGGCACACCCATCAGCGCGGCAGCGTCGAATGACCCATCAGAAATTGATCCACCGCATGCGCGCATTGGCGCCCCTCGCGGATCGCCCAGACCACTAAGGACTGGCCGCGCCGCATATCACCCGCCGCAAAAACCTTGGGTACCCGGGTCACGTACGAACCAGCCCCTTCAGTAGACGCCCGTGCGTTACCGCGCTCGTCCTGATCGACCCCAAACGCGTCAAGAACACGACCTACCGGAGCGACAAAGCCCATCGCGAACAGCACCAGGTCTGCCGGGATCTCGAACGCCGAACCCTCGACCTCGCGCATGACATGGCGTCGGCTGACAGGGTCCTGAACCCATTCGACCCGGGCGCATTCGAGGGCCGTTACCCGTCCATTCACGCCCTTAAACGCCTTGGTCGTGACCGCCCAATCCCGATCGCAACCTTCCTCGTGAGACGACGACGTGCGCAATTTGGTCGGCCAATAGGGCCAGGTCATCGAGCGATTCTCGGACTCCGGGGGCTGCGGCATCAGTTCGAACTGGGTCACCGAGGCTGCACCCTGACGGTTGCTCGTCCCAACACAGTCCGAACCGGTATCGCCGCCGCCGATCACCACGACATGCTTAGCCGTGGCGAGAATTTGCCCAGGGACCACATCGCCGGAATTGCGCCGATTTTGCTGCGGCAAGAAATCCATCGCAAAGTGCACCCCCGCCAAGTCGCGCCCCGGAATCGGCAAATCGCGGGGCTGCTCTGCGCCACCCGCCAACACCACCGCGTCGAAGGCCTCCAGCAACTGCGCGGGCGTCCGATGCGTCTGCGCGAGGTTGGGGACCGGTGCGTCCCACTGATCGGGCGACTGATCACTGATCAGAACGCCGGTCACAAAGGTGACGCCCTCGGCACGCATCTGCTCGACCCGACGATCGATCTGCACTTTTTCAAGCTTGAAATCCGGGATGCCATAGCGCAGCAGGCCGCCGATGCGATCGTTCTTCTCAAACACCGTCACCGCATGGCCAACGCGGGCGAGTTGCTGCGCCGCCGCCAGACCGGCAGGACCGGACCCAACCACCGCGACCGTCTTGCCACTCGGTTTCGCAGCTGGCATCGGGACGACCCAGCCCTCTTCCCAGGCTTTGTCGATGATGGCGTGCTCAATCGACTTAATTCCCACTGCCTGGTCATTGATGTGCAGCGTGCACGCGGACTCGCAGGGCGCGGGACAGATCCGACCGGTAAATTCGGGGAAGTTATTGGTCGAGTGCAGCGTCTCAATCGCGCGATGCCAGTCGCCCCGATAAACCAAATCATTCCAATCCGGAATAATATTGTTAACCGGACAACCGTTCTGACAAAAAGGAATACCACAATCCATGCAGCGCGCGCCCTGGCGGGCAGCGGCCGCATCATCAAGACGATGAACGAATTCCTGATAGTGATGCAGCCGCGATTCGACCGGATCACTGGCCTCGCTTAAACGTTGGATTTCCAGAAATCCTGTGACCTTACCCATACACTTTTTCCACTGAATGCGAAGGGGTGACTATTTGCTTGGCGGCATGCATTTCGCCCAGCGCACGACGGTACTCGTGCGGGAAGACCTTCAGGAATTGACCGCGGGCCAAATCCCAGTCGGCCAGCAACTGTTTAGCGGTCTCACTGCCAGTTTGCCGGAAGTGCGACTCGATCAAACCGCGCAGCAAAACCTCATCCGCCGTGTCGCGATGCCAGATCGCGGGCTCAATCGCATCGACCTGTTCCTGCTGCGACAACACCGATTCGAGTTTAACCATGGCCGTATTGCAGCGCGCTGCGAACTGGGCTTTGGGGTCCCAGACATAGGCGATTCCACCGGACATTCCCGCAGCGAAATTGCGCCCGGTCTCCCCAAGAACCACGACCGTGCCGCCAGTCATGTATTCACAGCCATGATCGCCCGTGCCCTCTACGACGGCCGTAGCGCCCGAATTCCGAACCGCGAACCGCTCGCCAGCGACCCCACAGAAGTAGGCCTCGCCCTCGATCGCTCCGTACAGAACCGTATTGCCCACGATGATGTTCTCGGCCGATGCCCCCCGAAAATCGGGCGTCGGTCGCACGATCACGCGACCACCCGACAATCCCTTACCGACATAGTCGTTGGCCTGGCCGATCAGGTCCATCGTCACGCCTCGGGCCAGGAATGCGCAAAAGCTTTGACCCGCAGTCCCATTCAATTGAATATGAATCGTGTCGTCCGGTAGGCCCGCATGACCATAACGACGCGCGACCTCCCCCGAGAGCATCGTGCCAGCCGTGCGGTGAACGTTGCGAATCTCAGTAATAAACGAGGTCCGTTCAGCCCGTTCAAGCGAGGGCCGAGCGAGTTCCATCAGGCGGTGATCAAGCGCGCCTTCAAGCCCGTGGTCCTGGGTGGTAACAACCCGTCGCGGCACATCTTGCGGAACCCGGGGCTGATAGAAGATGCGCGAGAAATCGAGCCCACTGGCTTTCCAGTGCTCGATCCCCGCGCGCATGTCGAGCAAATCACTGCGGCCAATCAGATCGTCCAGGTGCCGTACGCCCAGCTTGGCCATCAGCTCACGCACTTCTTCGGCAACAAAGAAAAAGTAGTTCACGACATGCTCGGGCTTGCCCTGAAACTTGGCCCGCAGCGCGGGGTCTTGTGTAGCAACCCCGACCGGGCAAGTATTGAGATGGCATTTACGCATCATGATGCAGCCCTCGACCACCAGCGGCGCGGTCGCAAAACCGAACTCGTCCGCCCCTAACAAGGCGCCGATCACGACGTCGCGGCCGGTCTTCATCTGCCCATCCACTTGAACCGCGATGCGCGAACGCAAGCGATTTAGAACCAGGGTTTGCTGGGTCTCGGCCAAGCCCAGTTCCCAGGGGCTGCCCGCATGCTTGATCGACGAAAGCGGGCTCGCGCCCGTCCCGCCATCATGACCCGCGATAACAACATGGTCGGACTTGGCTTTGGCCACGCCAGCTGCTACGGTCCCGACGCCAATCTCAGAGACCAGCTTGACCGAAATCGATGCCCGCGGGTTGGCGTTCTTCAGGTCGTGGATGAGTTGAGCAAGATCCTCAATCGAGTAAATGTCATGGTGTGGCGGCGGGCTAATGAGACCGACGCCGGGCACTGAAAAACGCAGCCGGGCGATGTATTCAGAGACCTTGTGCCCCGGCAACTGACCGCCTTCGCCGGGCTTGGCCCCCTGCGCCATCTTGATCTGAATCTGATCCGCACTCGCCAGATATTCGGTGGTTACTCCGAACCGTCCCGAGGCCACTTGTTTGATCCGGCTGCGCAGTGAATCCCCGTCCTGCAGCGGGATGTCGGCTTCGATGGATTCGGCCCCCAAGACCGATGCGAGCGTTTGACCGCCGCGCAACAAGCCCTGACCAGCGGCGTAGGTCTGACCCGATTGCACTTCTTCTCGATAGCGCAACGGGTCTTCGCCGCCCTCGCCGGTGTTGCTCTTGCCACCGATCCGGTTCATCGCAATCGCAAGCGTCGCATGCGCTTCGGTGCTGATCGAGCCCAGGGACATGGCCCCCGTGGCGAAGCGCCGGACGATCGCGGTGGCGGGCTCCACCTCGTCCAGAGGGACTGATTCGCACTGGTCAAACCGAAAATCAAAAAGGCCGCGCAAGGTCATGTGGCGGCGACTCTGATCGTTGATGATGCGCGCGTATTCTTGATACGTACTGTAATTATTCGATCGGGTTGAATGTTGCAGCCGGGCGATCGCGTCCGGTGTCCACATGTGTTCTTCGCCACGAACGCGATACGCGTATTCACCCCCCGCCTCGAGTGCGGTGGCGAGCACCGGATCGGCGCCAAAAGCGGCTCGATGCGCGCGCAGCGCCTCCTCGGCCACCTCGAACACCCCGATTCCTTCGACCTTGGTGGGCGTCCCTGCAAAATACTTTTGAATGAACGCGCTCGACAATCCGATCGCCTCGAAGATCTGCGCACCACAGTAGGACATGTAGGTCGAGATCCCCATCTTCGACATGACTTTCAACAAGCCCTTGCCGACCGCCTTGATATAGTTGGCCATCGCTTTGGCCGGCGTTGCCCCGGGGATCGCACGCGAGATCGCGGCGATCGTATCGAGCGCCAGCCAGGGGTGAACCGCTTCGGCGCCATACCCCGCCAGCAACGCGAAATGGTGGACCTCGCGGGCACTGCCCGTCTCGACCACGAGACCCGCGCTGGTGCGCAAACCCTGATTGATGAGGTGCTGATGGACTGCGCTGGTCGCGAGCAACGCCGGGATCGCCACCCGATCGGCAGACACTGTGCGATCCGACAGGATCAGGATGTTGAAGCCCGAGCGCACGGCATCCTCGGCCTGCGCAGCGAGCGACGCAATCCGTGCCTCGATCCCCTCAGCCCCCCAGGCCGTCGGATAGCAGATGTCGAGTACCGAGGTCTTGAACTTGGACCCGGTAAATCGATGAATCTCGCGGATCTTGGCAACTTCCTGCGCGTCCAGAATCGGCTGAGCGACCTCGAGCCGAATCGGCGGATTGACGTGATTCAAATCGAGCAGGTTCGGCTTGGGTCCGATGAAGCTGACCAAGGACATCACCATCTGCTCGCGGATCGGGTCGATCGGCGGATTGGTGACTTGCGCGAACAACTGGCGGAAGTAGTGATAAAGCGGTTTGTCCTTGCTCGAGAGCACCGCTAGCGGGCTGTCGTTGCCCATCGAACCAACCGCCTCCTCGGCCGCCGCCGCCATTGGCGTCATCAGAAACTTTAGATCTTCCTGGGTATACCCAAACGCCTGCTGCAGATCGAGCAGCGACTCCGGAGACCCGAAATCAGCCGCTGTGGTCGGTACATCGGCCGATGCAGCGTCAGCAGCGGCCCCTGTCGCCTCGCGACCATCCAGATCAGCGCTGGGCTCGCCAATACTCTCGAGCTTGATCCGGACCTTCTCGATCCACTCGCGATAGGGTTTGCTGGCCGAAAGCTGATCCTTCAACTCTTTGTCATCAATAATGCGGCCCTGCTCGAGGTCGATCAAAAACATCTTGCCCGGCTGCAGACGCCATTTGTGCACGATTCGGCTCTCGGGCACGGGCAGAACCCCAGCCTCGGAGGCCATGATGACCAGTCCGTCGTCGGTGATGCAATAGCGCGCGGGACGCAAGCCGTTGCGGTCGAGCGTCGCACCGATCTGGCGACCATCGGTAAAGGCGAGCGCCGCCGGACCATCCCAAGGCTCCATCATCGCCGCATGGAACTCATAGAATGCCCGCCGGCGGGGGTCCATCAGGGTGTGATTTTCCCAGGCTTCCGGGATCATCATCATGACGGCATGAGCGATCGGATAACCCGACATCACCAGCAACTCGAGGCAATTATCAAACGTGGCTGTATCGCTCTGTCCGGCATACACAATCGGATAGAGCTTGCTCAGATCGTCGCCAAGAACGGCTGACTGCATGGCGCCCTCGCGCGCCCGCAACCAGTTGTAGTTGCCCTTGACCGTGTTGATCTCACCGTTGTGAGCGACCAGTCGATACGGGTGGGCCAGAGGCCATTCAGGGAACGTGTTGGTCGAAAAGCGCTGATGCACGAGGGCAAGCGCCGAAACCACGCGGGGGTCTCGAAGATCGACGTAATAGCGACCGACCTGATCGCAGAGCAACAGGCCTTTGTAAACAATAGTACGAGCACTCATCGAAGGCACGAAGTACTCGCGGCCATGGGCGAGATCGAGTGCCTGAATCGCGTGGCTCGCCATCTTGCGGATCACGTACAGCTTGCGCTCGAGCGCATCGGTAACCATCACATCGGCACCACGCCCGATGAAGACCTGCCGGATCACGGGCTCTGTGGCGCGCACGGTAGGCGACATCGGCATCGCGTGATCCACGGGCACATCGCGCCAGCCGAGCAGGACCTGACCGGCCGCCCGAATCGCCCGCTCGAGTTCTTGCTCACAGGCGAGCCGCGACGCATTTTCTTTAGGCAAAAACACCATGCCAACGCCGTAGTCACCCGCTGGCGGCAACAAGATGCCTTGCGCCGATAATTCCTCGCGGAAGAACTGATCTGGAATTTGAATCAAAATTCCAGCACCATCGCCCATCAGGGCATCCGCACCCACCGCACCACGATGATCGAGGTTGACCAGAATCTGTAGCCCCTGCTCCACAATGCTGTGGCTACGCCGGCCTTCGATACTGGCGATGAAGCCAACGCCACAGGCATCATGCTCGTGCTCTTGCGCATACAAGCCATGCCGATGCGCCTCATCCCGAGCTTGCGCCTCCTGAAAATCATCTGAACCAGGGGCTTGGTCGAACACCGCGCTCATCCAACGAACTCCAATGCCCGTCACTGCGGGCGCGTCTGAGGGTGGGGAAACGATCCAATATACCCAAGACCGCCCGGGAGTTGAAGCAGGGTGGCCGTGGCCGCCACCGTGGCCGCCAAATCGTCGGAGGACACGCGGCCCACGACCGCCTCACCGAGGCGGGGGATTCGAACGAATTTGGGGTTGCCCGCCTGCGCCTTTTTATCGCTGCTCATGCGCGCAAGCCAGGTCTCGAGCGGCCAGGCGGGGGCCTCGACCGGCAGGCCAGCGGCTGCAATCAGGGCCCGCAGACGCTGGGCATGTGCGCGGTCGAGACCGTCGACACGGCACGACAACTCGGCCGCCATCACCATCCCCGCGCCCACGGCTTCGCCATGGAGCCAGACCCCGTACCCAAGCTCAGCCTCAATCGCATGGCCAAAAGTATGGCCAAAATTCAAAATCGCTCGCAAGCCGCCCTCGCGCTCATCGGCTGCGACCACCGCGGCCTTGATTTCGCATGAGCGACTTACCACGGCAGCCATCGCAGACCAATCGCCCGCCCGCAGCTTGGGCAAATCGCGTTCGATCGCATCGAGGTACTGTGCGTCGGCAATCGCGCCGTGCTTAATCACCTCGGCCAGCCCGGCCGACAGCTCGCGGGCGGGTAAGGTCGCCAGGACATCGAGATCGGCCAGAACACCGAGGGGCTGATGAAACGCGCCTAACATGTTCTTGCCCGCCGGATGGTTAATCCCCGTCTTGCCTCCGACCGACGAATCGACCATCGCCAGGAGCGTGGTCGGGATCTGAAACCAGTCGATACCGCGCTGATAAATCGCCGCTGCGAAGCCCGCCATGTCGCCCACCACGCCCCCGCCCAAGGCCACGATCAGCGCGGAGCGATCAAAACGCGCTTCCAGTAGCGCCGTGAAAATCCGATCCAGGGTTTCCCAGCCTTTAGCGGCCTCACCGTCTGGAAGGACAACCGTAATGCGCTGCGCGGCCGCCGCGTCAATCTGGCGCTCCAATACCGACGCATAGTGGGGCCCCACCACCGAGTTGGTGACGATGGCTACCTGACGCCCGGCCACCCGATGTAAAAGGGTTTCGCTCTGACCGAGCAGCCCCGTGCCAACCTCGATCGGATAACTGCGCTCTCCCAGGTCGAGATTCAAGGTCGTCGTTATCATATTTAAATAGATTCGCGGGATTGGAGTTGTTGCAGGATCTGATCGACCACGCGTTCAACCGGTTGACGACCGGTGTCGACAGTGCAGTGCGAGACCGCTTCATACAGAGGCGCGCGCTGGGTCAGCAACTCGGTGATACGGGAACGCGCATCCGAACCCCGCAACAGGGGGCGCGACGTGTCCCGTCGAGTCCTGATCCAGAGATCGATCGCATTGGCGCGCAAGTAGACCACCCAAGCCCGATCCTGCAACAGGGTGCGATTCGTGTCGCGCAACACCACACCACCGCCGGTCGCTAACACCGCCACATTCTGATTGACCAATTCGGCCAACAAAGCGCTTTCACGGTCCCGAAACACGGCTTCACCCTCGAGATCGAACATGGTCGCAATCGACACCCCCATGCGCTCCTCGAGGACGCGGTCGGCGTCCATAAACCGGCACCCCAGACGTACCGCAAGACGCCGTCCGACCGTCGACTTACCCGCTCCCATCATCCCCACGAGAACAATCGGCCGCTCGAAAATCGATTGGCGTGTACTCATTTCGCTCGAACTTTCCAACATGTTGCACGCTTTTTCGTGACCCAAACTTTCCACGAACTTTCCACAAAAGTTCAACCAGCCGTCCATTCTCCACCAGAATCGATGGGCCGTTATACTCCGTGACGTTGCTCGAATCGAGCTTGAATCGAGTCTCTTCGGCCTAACGCAGGGACCTCGCGTATGAACGAACGCACGACGAATCCGTCGACGCCCACCGCTCCAACCCGCCCGGGCCCAGAGCGTCGTTTTCGTCCCTGGAAGTTTCTTCTGTTTCTCGCGGCGATCCCGGTCACCGCAGCACTTGCGGCGGTCATGGTGGGGATGCTCGCCGTGGTGCTGGCCAATGAACGCTTGCCGAGCATGTCCCTGCTGCTCGATTACCGGCCCAAGATTCCGTTACGAATCTACAGCAGCGACGGCATTTTGATGGGCGAGTTCGGCGAAGAGCGGCGCTCGTTTGTCGCCGCGTCCGAGTTCCCTCTGATGATGCGCAGTGCCTTGCTGGCGGCCGAAGATGAACGGTTTTTTGAACACTCCGGAGTCGATCCGCTCGGGGTGGTTCGTGCCGTGTTTGACAATGTCACGGGCCGAGGGCGAGGTGGCGCCAGCACGATCACTCAGCAGGTCGCACGTAATTTTTATCTCTCGAGTGAACGCTCTTATATTCGGAAGGTCTTCGAACTCCTATTAGCCCTGCGGATTGAAGAAAACTTAACCAAAGAGCAGATTCTCGAGATCTACATCAATCATATTTTTCTGGGCCGACGTTCGTATGGCTTTGCCGCAGCCGCCCAGATTTACTACGGCCGCACACTCAATGAGTTGACTCCGGCCCAGGCCGCGATGCTGGCTGGACTGCCCAAGGCGCCCTCAGAATTCAACCCCGTTGTCAATCCGCGACGGGCCCGGATCCGCCAACTCTACGTACTGGGCCGAATGCGGGCGCTCGGTTACCTGACTGAGGCCGAGTATCGCGGTGCGGTTGCTGAACCTCCAACGGTGCGGGCCACCGGTATGGAGACCCCGCTACATGCCCCATATGTCGCCGAGATGGCCCGCCACCTCGCCGAGCAGATGTTTCGCGAAGACACCTATGGCCTGGGGCTGAAGGTCTACACCACAGTCAGTTCCAGCGAGCAACGCGCGGCCAACGCAGCCGTTCGCAATGGGATCCTGGAGTACGACCGCAAGTACGGTTACCGGGGCCCGGAAGCCTTCGTTGACCTCGGAGTCGATCAGGCCGCGCAAGAAGAAGTCATCGCCGATGCGCTGACTGACCACCCCGATGTGGATGATTTTTTGGCGGCCGTCGTCCTTGACGCTTCACCCAAGGCGGTTCGGATGTCGCGCGGACGCGGACAATCCCTCGAAATCACCGGAGATGGGCTGAAGTTCGTCGCCAACGCGCTGGGGCCGCCCGATCGAGTTCCCGCGGCCAAACGCCTGCGCCGGGGTGCCGTGGTTCGGGTCTGGCGCAACCGCGGTGGGCTATGGGAAATTGTTCAAGTCCCCGAGGTCGAAAGCGCCTTCATCGCCATCAACGCGCAAGACGGTTCGACCCGAGCCCTGGTCGGTGGTTTCGATTTTGGTCGTAACAAGTTCAATCATGTAACCCAAGCCTGGCGTCAACCCGGCTCGAGTTTCAAGCCCTTCATTTATTCGGCCTCGCTCGAAAAAGGCTTTACCCCGGCCACCATGGTTGCCGACTCCCCCATCTACATCGATGCGGCAACGACTGGCGGGCAGCCCTGGGAGCCGAAAAACTATGACGGCAAATATGAGGGGCCGATGGCGTTGCGAACAGGGTTGGCAAAATCCAAGAACATGGTGTCGGTGCGTGTCCTGCAGGCCATTGGAACGCGCTACGCGCAGGACTACATCACCCGATTCGGGTTTGACGCTGAACGTCATCCGGCCTACCTCACGATGGCACTTGGCGCAGGGTCGGTAACCCTCTGGCAAATGGCCCGCGCCTATGCGGTCTTTGCCAACAATGGCTATCGGGTCGAGCCCTGGCTGGTGCAACGCATCGTGGATGGACAAGGCCGCTTGCTCGCTCAATCGCATCCGCAGCAGGCAGGCGATGAGAGCTTGCGCGTGATTGACGAGCGCAATGCCTACCTGATGAACGATATGCTCAAGGGCGTCGTGCGGGCTGGTACAGCAACCCGGGCACTCGCGCTCAAGCGCACCGATCTCGCAGGCAAGACGGGGACGACCAACGACGCCCATGATGCGTGGTTCGCAGGCTACAACCCGGAAATCGTCGGCATCGCCTGGGTCGGTTATGACCAGCCCCGAAAACTGGGCGAGCGCGAAACCGGCGGCGGCCTCGCTCTACCGATCTGGATTGCCTACATGGAACGGGCGCTCAACGGCAAAGCTGAAATTGAACCGCCGCTTCCAGCCGGCATCGTGCGCGAGGGCAATGACTGGGTCTATCAAGAATCGCGGCCCACCCAGAGCAACCCTGGCGCCACATCTGGTGGGGATGCTGCGCCGGAACCGCCCACCGCGCCCCCACCCCGAAATTGAGCCAAGGATTAACGCAAGCTCAAGGCAAGCGCAGCGGGGGGATGACCACCGACTCGCCGGCATGCGCGCTCAGGGCGCTCGACAACGCGGCCTCGAGGGTTTCGGCAGAGCGGGTGTCGCTCCAGGTACCGTCTTCGGCACACCGAAAATGGCGGCCGCCCGCGCGCGACGCCAGCCAGATTTCATGCAACGGAGCCTGCGCGTTCAGAATGACTCGCGAGTGATCCTCAAACGTAATCTCCAGCACCGGGCCATGCCGCGCACAGTCCAAGTCCAGGTCCGATCCCGGGACATCGAGCGCCTCTTCAATCGCCGCAAAGACCGCGTCGACAGCGGCCAGAAAGCGGGGTTCGTCCTGAAAGGGGCTCATGGTATTCTCGATTTATGGTCAGTAGCGTGCGCTCGATTCTAGCTCGCCGCTTGTCTGGCCTGCTGCTGACGACATTACTGGGTTGCTTGGTAGGGTGCCTGTCAGGGTGCGGACAACGGGGCCCGTTGCGGTTGGCGCCAGCACCGGGGGCAGCCGCCAACCCAGGTGCGCCGGGCTCAGCGAGTTCGACCACCCCAGCGGCCTCCCCCGCCGACAGCCACGCCCCAAACACCTTGCCGCCAGAAACCATTGAAGCCACGCCGCTGCGTCTGGAGCACTCCTTACCAAGCGGCCCGAATCGTTTATGAATCCACTTGCCTTGACCCGCCAACATCGCGAACTGCATTGCGAACAGGTGGCACTGACCGCCATCGCGCAAGCCTACGGAACGCCGACCTATGTGTACTCGCGGGCTGCAATCGAAGCGGCTTTTGCCAGCTTCGCCAGTGCCGCCGCAGGCCGGGGCGTTCTGCTGTGCTTCGCGATGAAAGCGAACTCCAATCTGGCCATCCTCGATCTACTGGCCCGTCAAGGTGCCGGTTTTGACATCGTATCGGGCGGCGAATTGGAACGCGTTCTCGCCATTGGCGGCAATCCCGCCCGCGTCGTCTTCTCCGGTGTGGGCAAGACCCACGCGGAGATCCGCCGCGCGCTTGAACTCGGCGTCAAGTGTTTCAATGTGGAAAGCTCCGCAGAACTCGACCGCATTGACGCGATCGCCCGCTCGTTAGGGCGACGTGCGCCGATTTCAATCCGGGTCAATCCCGATGTCGACGCTGGCACCCACCCGTACATCTCAACCGGTTTACGGGAGAACAAGTTCGGCATCGCCCACGACCGTGCGCGGGCGGTCTACGCCCATGCCGCGACCCTCGAAGGGATCGAAATTGTCGGCATCGATTGCCATATCGGCTCGCAGATTGTCGAGACGGCACCTTTTCTTGATGCCCTGCATCGAGTGTTAACCCTCGCCGATGCGCTCGAAGCCGACGGTATCGCCCTGCGCCATCTCGACCTGGGGGGTGGGCTCGGGATCCGCTACGACACCGAAACACCGCCCGATCGAGGCGCTTTCCTGACCCAACTGCTCGATCGCGTCGATCAGTGGCGCGCGGTCAAGCCACGGCGGGCTGAGGTCGAAGTACTGTTTGAATTCGGTCGCGCGCTCGTCGCCGAAGCGGGGCTATTACTGACCCGGGTGGAGTACCTCAAAGACAACGGGGCGCGCCACTTTGCGGTCGTCGATGCGGCGATGAACGACCTAATGCGCCCCGCGCTCTACGAGGCCTGGCACCCCGTCGAAACGGTCATCGAGCGCACGGATCGGCCACCTCAGTTGCTCGACGTGGTGGGACCCGTTTGTGAAAGTGGCGACTGGCTGGCCCGGGGTCGCACGCTAGCCGTGGCCGAAGGCGATTTACTCGCCATTGGCTGCGCCGGTGCGTATGGCATGACCATGGCGTCAAATTACAACTCCAGACCACGGCCTGCAGAGATTCTGATCGACGGTGCCCACATGCATGTGGCGCGCCCTCGCGAATCGGTGCAGGCGCTGTTCGCAACTGAACAGACGCTGCCCCTCATTTAATCGCCCTCAGAGGGTCGCTCGGGTGGCAACCACCCGCCCGTTGAACCAGGTACCTTTGACCGCAATGGCCTGACCGGCAATGGGTTGCACCATCCGGTCCGCACTCAGGGCCGAAAGGTCGACCGGATAATCACCGATCTGCCCGGTGGTCCCCGCGTTCGCCGTCCAGATTCCATCCAGTTCCACGTGGACGTTGTTGGCGAGGACAGGAATCCCGATCACACGTGCCTGATCGGACACCCAGAGTTGCGCTGTCCCCGCCACCGGACTCGTGAGCGACCAGATCCGGATCGTGCGCCCTTCACCAATCGCCGGATCAGCCGGATTGCGCAGGCTATGGCAATAGCACACCTTCGCTACTGCACCTTCGGGCCCCAGTTCGAAGTCGGTCAGGGTGGCATCAAGACGGCGCACCACACCGCGCCCTTTGAACCACCGATTGGCCAATGCCGCTGCGCGCAATTCGATCCGGGTCGCAGCCATGACGCCCGAATCAGCCATCGGGCCGTGCAGGACGACCAATTCCCCGGCATGGGCCGCCAGTGCCTCGAGCGATGTGAACCCCACCAACACGGTGGTGCTCGTGACCTGGGCTCTGGCACCGGCGACGGTCACGGTTCGGGCGACCAGGTCGACCGCGACCAGGGGCGCCACGATGTCATCGACAACGACGACCTTGCGCGCGACCCCTCGCGCGCCACTTGAATCGACATCGCCCTCCAGGGCGACGATCATTCCGAGCGCAATTTCGTCGCCTCGCAGCGCCGAGCCTTGATCATCCGAGTAACTCGCCCCCGACTGGTCGTAAAGCACACCGCTGACCGTGATGCCAGGCCCCACGGAGGTGACCCGACCATAGGTGACGGTTTTGATGGCGGCGGCGGTGCCGCTGCCACTCAGATCCTCGGCCGCCCCTCCGTCCGAGACGCCGCCGCCGCACCCGGAGAGGAACAAGGCAGCAGGAAAAACGGCGACTAGCATTCGCGCGCAACGGACTGCAAAGATACCCATCGACCTTTCCTTGAGAAAGACGACCGCGCAGGCGGCCAAGATCGATCAGTTTGGGGACGAAGAGGCAGGGGGTTTGACCAAGGGGTCACGGCTTGCGGGGATTTCCAAACCCGGCGAGCGGACTCGAGACCACCGGCAGCGACTAAAAAAGTCGCCGCAAGTCCATCCCGGTATAGAGCGAGGCGACCTGCTCGGCATACCCGTTGAAGGGGAGGGTACGCCGCTTTTTTTGCAGGAATCCGTCGTCGCCGATCCGACGCTCGGTGGCCTGCGACCACCGTGGATGATCCACGTCGGGATTCACATTGGCATAAAAACCGTACTCTTGCGGCGCGCTGCGCAGCCAACTCGTCTGGGGCTGCTCGCGAACGAATCGAATCCTAACCAAGGACTTGGCGCTCTTGAAGCCATATTTCCAGGGCACAACCAGTCGCACGGGCGCTCCGTTCTGATTCGGCAAAACCTCGCCGTATAGCCCAAAACCCAGAAGCGTCAACGGGTTCATCGCCTCGTCGAGGCGCAGGCCTTCGGTATACGGCCAGTCGAGCACCTTGCGATTGACGCCAACCATCTGCCTGGGGTCGGCAAGCGACGTGAATTCGACGTACTTGGCCTGGCCGGTGGGCTCGACCCGACGCGCCAATTCAGCGAACGAGAAGCCGACCCAGGGGATGACCATCGACCACCCCTCGACGCAACGCATGCGATAGATACGCTCCTCCATCGGCGCAAGACGCAGGAGTTCATCAAGGTCAAATGTTCGAGCATGTGCGACTTCGCCACCGACCTCGACGGTCCAGGGCCGCGTCTTGAAGTGGCGCGCATTGCGCTCGGGATCATCCTTGCCGGTGCCGAATTCGTAAAAATTATTGTAGGAAGTGACATCCCGGTGAGAGGTCGGCTTCTCGATCGTCGACCACGCGCTGGGGCGGGCGGGGAGGGGCGTTAAACCGTGTCCCGTTGGGGTCAGGGTTGGGGCTGCCGCCTGCGCCGATGCTTCGGCAAGCCAACCCGCGGGCACCGTTGCAAGTCCGGCTGCGCTCGCCCGTAACCACCGACGCCGATGTTCAAACCGTTGTTCAAAAACGGCTCTGGGCGTAATGTCCGATCCGACTGGTGGGCGGCCGATCAACGCAAGCCCGCGACGTACTCCGCCACCGCCTTGACTTCGCGATCCGTCAATCGGGTAGCGATCGTGGTCATCTGCGCGCTGTTACGCCGCACTCCGCCCTGCCGCATTCCAACCAACTGCGCCTCGGTGTAATCGGCCCATTGGCCCTGGAGACGGGGGTACTGAGCGGGAATACCGGCCCCATTGGGCGCATGGCATCCCGCACAGGCAGGGACATTTTTCTCGGGGATCCCGCGGCGATAAATCTGTAGCCCGGCATCCGCGAGTGCCTTGTCGCGCGCGACCGCAGGCTTCTGCTTCTGCGACTCAAACCAGCTGGCGACGTTGCGCATGTCCGTCTCGGACAGGGTAGCCGCAAAACCGGCCATCACAGCGTTTTGACGCTCTGCCGCAGTTGCCGGCGCCTGAACCCGAAAATTACTCAGCTGCTTGGCGAGATAGTCGGCATGCTGCCCCGCCAGCTTGGGATTGGCGGGCGACGTGCTGTTGCCGTCGGCACCGTGGCAGGCGGCACAGACCTGTTCGGCGACCTTTTGGCCGGCGGCCGGATCGGCTTTGACTGGTGCAGCGGGTGCTGCCACGGCAGACCCCGAAGCCACCGAACCGAGCGACAAGGCAACCAATGCCTTCAAAAAATGCAGGCGAATCATGCGGTGCTCCAAGCACAACGTCCTAAAAAAGCCAAACTACGTCACCGCGTCTCGCAGCGCCAGTAGTCAAGTGCACGGCGAATTGTACAATAGGGTCTTAAGTTTCGGAGCCATACCGGCCATGACCTTGCTGGTGAGCGCCCGCTTCACAACGACCGTCGCGCAGATGCACCAGCTGCCGGTCGACGGCTTGCCCGAGGTTGCCTTCGCGGGCAGATCGAACGCGGGCAAATCCTCCGCCCTCAATGTGCTTTGCAACCGCCGTCGACTGGCTTTTGCAAGCCGGATGCCGGGACGCACCCAGGCGCTCAACTTTTTTGCGATCGGGCCACAAGATCAACCCAATGGATTCCTGGTCGACATGCCCGGGTATGGGTACGCCACGGCGCCCGGAGCGGTGCGTGAAAGCTGGATCGGCTTGGCGGGCGATTACCTGCGGACCCGCCAGCCTCTGGTGGCGGTCGTACTGATGCTCGATATCCGTCGCGGCGTGACCGCACTGGATCACGGACTGCTGGACTGGACACCGGTCACGATCCCCGTCCTCGGCCTCCTGACGAAAGCCGACAAGCTCAGTCGAAACCAGCAGCAAACGGCGCTGCGAACCGTCCGCGCTGAGCTGGCGCTGCGCCATCCGAGCCGGCGATTTGATCTCGTTTTGTTCTCTTCCACCCACCGAATCGGTCTCGAAGAAGCGTCAGACCGGATTGCAGCTTTTTACCGCTTGACGCAGGATTCTGATCATTCTGATGATCCCGACCATCCCAGCGCCGATCCCGACCAACACCCCCACCCCGACAACGCCGTATGAATTTCCCCGACACCCACCCCCAGTTCCTGCGCCAGCGTCCACGCCGACTCCGCCGCGACGACTGGAGTCGCCGCCTGGTGGCCGAGCACTCCCTGACCGCGGCCAATCTTATTTACCCCGTCTTTGTGCTGGACGGCCAGCATCGAGTCGAGGCCGTGGCCTCGATGCCGGGTGTTGAACGACGCTCGCTCGACGAACTCTACGCAGTGGCGGAAGAGTGCGTCGCCCTCGGGATCCCGGTTCTGGCGCTCTTTCCGGTCATCGACCCCGCGTTGAAAACCCTCGACGGCCGCGCTGCAACCGATCCGGATGGCCTCGTGCCTCGCGTCGTAAGAGCACTCAAGAGCCGGTTCCCGCAGCTCGGGCTTCTCACTGACGTGGCCCTCGATCCCTACACCAGCCATGGCCAGGATGGGGTTCTAGATGATCGTGGCTATGTTCTGAACGATCAGACCGTCGCGATCCTGATCGAGCAAGCGCGTGTTCAGGCCGCAGCGGGGGTTGATATTGTTGCGCCCTCCGACATGATGGACGGGCGAATCGGGGCAATCCGGGACGCGCTCGAACACGATCGCGCGATTCACACCCGGATCATGTCCTACGCCGCGAAATATGCATCGGCTTTTTACGGCCCGTTTCGGGACGCCGTCGGTTCGGCATCCAACTTGGGTAAAGCCGATAAAAAGACCTACCAGATGGACCCGGCCAATGCCGAAGAAGCCCTGCACGAGGTAGCACTCGACCTCGAGCAAGGCGCAGACATGGTCATGGTCAAGCCCGGTATGCCTTACCTGGATATCGTACGCCGCGTTGCCGAACGCTTTGGCGTACCCACGTTTGCTTATCAGGTCAGCGGTGAGTACGCCATGCTCAAGGCAGCTGCGGCGAACGGCTGGCTCGATGAACGCGCGGTCGCCCTCGAATCCCTGCTGGCGTTCCGGCGGGCCGGCGCGGCTGGCGTCCTGACCTACTTTGCCCGTGACGCTGCACGCTGGCTCAAGGATTGACTGGGGTCAATTCGGGGCGATTTGACGATACCGAGGTCACGGTGGCCACTTTGGTCACTTCGGTCACTTCGGTAATCCCAGGCACCCCAGTCACCGCGATCACCTTAGTCACCTTAGTCATTACGACGGCCCCCGCACTCCCCACTTGCGCCCCTCCAAATTCATTGGCCCAAAGGGCCAAGGCCTCGGCCTGCAGGGGCCTACTAAACCAGTAGCCCTGCGCGCTGTCACAACCCAAAGACGCGATTACGTCGGCCTGCGCCTGCGTCTCGACCCCCTCGGCCACGGTCGTCATGCCCAGACTATTGGCCACGCGCACCGTCGCTTCGATCAGCGCCCGATGGTGGCTACTGCTATCGGACTGACTGACGAATGATCGGTCGATCTTAACGGTATCGATCGGCAAGGCGTGCAAGCTCGAAAGCGATGAATACCCGGTGCCAAAATCATCGAGCGCCAGCGACAGGCCCAGCGACTTTAGCTCCTGCAACAAAGTGCTGACGCCCTCATGCTGCGCTGCGAGGCTCTCGGTGACTTCGAGCTGCAGGTCCTCTGGCGCCATCTGATGTTCCTTGAGCGCGGCTCGAACTACATCGATCCAACCGGGACGCAGCAGTTGTGCGCGCGACAGATTGACGGCCAATAAGCCCGGCGCCGCAGCGCCAAGCTCGTGACGCCAACGAACAAACTGACTGCAAGCGGTATTGAGCACAAAGTCGCTCAGCTCATCAATCAAGCCCCCTTCTTCGGCGACGCCAATGAATTCAAGCGGCGGAATCGGCCCTCGGACGGGATGATCCCAGCGCACGAGGGCTTCAACCCCATGAAGCACCCGAACCGCGGCGCCACGAACCACGACGAGAGGCTGATAGACCACGTGGAGTTCGCCGTTGGCGAGTCCCCGACGCAAATCTGCTTCCATCGTCCCACGCCATGCGGCGGCTTCGCCCATCCGTGGATCAAAAATTGCATACCGGCCACCGCCCGCCCGCTTGGCAGCACTCATCGCAATACTGGCGTCGCGCAAAACCGTATCGGCGGTTTGTAGCACCGGTGTCGATAACGAGGTCTGCGCCCCCTGCTGCGCCCCCTGCTGCGCCACCATCACCATGCCCATACTGACTGCACAGCGCACCTGATGCTCTCCAATCCGATACGGCTTAGCGAGCACATCGAGCACCCGCTGCGCGACGATTTGAGGGTCATCATCGGGGCCGAGCTGATCCAGCAGGACAACAAATTCATCGGCGCCGATCCGCGCCAGTTCGGCGGTGGGCCGTTCGGCCTCCGGGGCTGAACCACTCGCCCGCAAGGTTCCGCGCAGGCGCTCCGCGACTAAGCGCAATAAAGTGTCGCCAGCGCCGTATCCCAACGCGTTGTTGATCTGCATAAAGCGATCACAGTTGAGAAAGAAGACTGTAAAGCGGTGATCCGGTTCGGTCGCGGATCGATCAAGGGCGTTCTGCACCGCCTGCCGAATCCCGCCCCGATTCTGCATCTTCGTCAGCGGGTCGCATTGGGCCTCGATCGTACGTCGTGGCGCACCAACATGACCACCCACACCACCCGTAGCTCCTAGGATGCCTACCCCCTGTGCTGGGCTCAGTGCCGCGAGATAGCCCCCCGACGCAAACCGCATCAGGCGGCCCTCAATTTGCTCGTCGCGCAAAGGCAAGCTGAAGATGACCTGGGTTGGATCGGGTGACTGATTAAAAGACGGAGTCAAAGACTGATTCAAATCCAGATCCTCGGCCTGACGCAGCAATGTGGGCGCGTCGGAGGCGAGACACTGAAAAAAGTTGGTCGGGGGCGCCGCGTTGATGGCCAACAAAATTGCCTCTGCGGGGGTATTCATGGCGAGGATTTCGCCATCACGTGACATTTGAACGAGCCCAACGGGTAAGCCCTGCAGAATCCGGTTCCACGTGACCGGCAGGTCGCAAAAATCAGCCAATTTGATCCCCTCAAGGAAAGGTTTTGGTGTTGCGCAGGCGCGCAATCACAATGGCTCAGGAGACGAGTCGCAGGGCAACCGCCTTTCTCTTTTCGCGATACAAGGCCTGGTCGGCCAGGCTTAACATCAGCTCCGCGGAATCCTGAGTCTGGTCGAATTCGGCGCATCCGCCCGAGATACCCACCCGCACCTGGGCCCCACAACGCAACACAATCGGTTCCAGGACCCCCTCAGCAATGCGCTCGAGAAGGGCCTGCGCCGAGCTCTCGTCGCCATTGCGAAGCACGATGCCGAACTCATCGCCCCCAAGCCGACCCAAGGTGTCACCTTTACGCACCAGATCCTTGAGGCGTCGGGAGACCTCACGCAAGACCTCATCACCCGCGGGATGGCCAAATCGATCGTTCACGGCCTTAAAGCCATCGAGATCCATGCACAAGACCGCAAAGGTCGTCCCGCTACGGCGCGCATTCTCAATTTCGATCGCGACCGCCTTATCAAATCCGGCCCGATTACCGATCCCCGTGAGGTAGTCCGTATTGGGCAACCGCGTGAGGTCGAGCGCTTGGCGACGCGACATCATGGCCGTCATCACAAAGCCCCCGAGATCGCGCAGCGCATCGTACTGAGTTGAAGTCAGCGAGCGCTCATTGACGTCGAGGATTTCGAGTGCGCCCAGCGCCAGTCCGGTGGCATCGAGCACCGGCACCGCCGCATAAAAACGGAACCTCGGACTGCCAACGACCATTGGATGACCGGAGAACCGCGAATCATGTCGCAGGTTGGCTACGACCATAATCTCGTGGGGCGCCAGCACGGCATACGCAGCAAACGCATCCGCCCGCGATACCTCGGGCAGGGCAAACCCCCGCCGCGACTTGAACCAGACGCGCTTTTCGTCGACCAGCGAAATCAGTGACGTCGGGACTCCGAACGTGTGCGATGCCAGTCGGCAGAGCGCGTCGTACTCACCCTCAGGCTCCGTATCGAGAATCTCGTAACTCCAGAGCGCCTGCAACCGATCACTCTCACGTACCGGTACGGCAAAACTCGTCGGGTTGATCATGTCCTCGTCCTTGAAAACCTGGGTCGCGTTGCGGCACCCAAACAGGGCCGCACCACAGGGAACGAGAGGCTACTGGAGCTACGCACGAACGCCGTGCGAAAGATCGCGCAAACGCCAGAGGGCTTACGCTGAGATCTAAAGGGAGATGCCGATGGGGGAGGCCCTCAACAGGGAATCCTCATGGCGAAGGCCCGTGGACTCCCCGCTCACTAAGCCCGTCAGTGCGGGCCAGTGAGTTCGAGCCCAGCAAGTACGAGCCCGGAAAGTGCGGGCCGAACCAGCTCAGAGCTGGATGGGACCCGATGGACGGGGCCCGATGGATGGGACCCGGTCAGTGGGCCCAGCGTGCCTTTATTCGACCGCAGCTTCGGCGGTCTCGCTGCGCTCGGTCAGCTCAATCACGGCCATCGGCGCGGCATCGCCTAGGCGGAATCCAAACTTCATGATCCGCGTGTAGCCTCCAGGCCGACGCGCAAATCGTGGGCCCAGATCATCGAACAGCTTCACCACCATCTCGCGATCGCGCAGCCTCGAAAACACAAGCCGGCGGTTGGACAGAGACGGGGTCTTGCTCAAGGTGATGATCGGTTCAACGACCCGGCGCAGCTCTTTGGCCTTGGGCAGGGTGGTCTTGATCTGCTCATGACGCAGGAGCGCATTGCAGAGGTTGCGCAACAGCGCTTGGCGATGCGCGCTGGTGCGATTGAGTTTTCGGAGTCCGTTGCGATGGCGCATGATTTTGGTCCTGTCGGAGCGTGTCTACAAGTCGTGGACGAACTCTCAGGGACGCTCGAGACCGGCCGGCGGCCAGTTTTCGAGCTTCATCCCAAGAGTCAGACCGCGTGAGGCGAGCACTTCCTTGATTTCGTTGAGCGATTTACGGCCCAGGTTGGGGGTCTTGAGCAACTCGTTTTCGGTACGCTGGATCAGATCGCCGATGTAATAAATATTCTCGGCTTTCAGGCAGTTGGCCGAACGCACCGTCAATTCGAGATCATCGACCGGACGCATCAGCACCGGATCGATCTGCGGGGTACGCGCCGCCTCAATCGCGGGCTCTGCCCCTTCGAGCGCAGCAAACACTGAAAGCTGTTCGACGAGCAGACGGGCGGCATAGCGAACGGCCTCTTCAGGCGCCACCACACCATTGGTTTCTACATCCAGAACGAGCTTGTCCAAGTCGGTACGTTGCTCGACGCGCGCACTCTCGACGGCGTAACTGATGCGGCGAACAGGCGAAAACGATGCGTCGAGCACAATGCGCCCGATCGTCTTGGCTTCGCCATGATTGCGCACTGTACCTGGGATGTAGCCACGACCACGCTCGACCTTGATCTGCATGTCGAGCTTGCCACCCGCCGTCAGATGACCGATGACGTGCTCGGGATTGATCACCTCTACATCATGAGGACAATCAATGTCTGAGGCGCGGACTTCGCCCGGGCCCTCCTTGCGCAGAGTCAGGTAGACCTCATCGCGATTGAGGAGCTTGAAGGTAATGCCCTTCAGATTGAGCAAAAGATCGACGACGTCTTCACGCAGACCGTCAACGGTCGAGTACTCATGGACAACGCCCACGATCTGAACTTCGGTCGGGGCGTACCCGACCATAGACGACAACAGGACACGCCGTAGCGCGTTACCCAAGGTATGACCATACCCACGTTCGAATGGTTCCATGACAACCCGAGCGTGTGAGGGCCCGAGTTGTTCGACTTCCACGATCCGCGGCTTCAGCATTGCGGTTTGCATCGTTACGAATTCCCTTGTTCCTGACGGAACCGCGCATCAGCGCAAAAAAATTAACGCGAATACAGCTCGACGACCAGACTTTCGTTGATGTCGGCAGCGATCTCTGAGCGATCCGGAACCTGCCGGAAAGTCCCTTCCATCTTGATCTTGTCGACCGACACCCAATCAGGGAAACCGGTCTGATCAGCCAGATTGAGCGAATCCTGGATCCGGGCCTGGGTGCGCGACTTCTCACGGACCGCGACGACATCCCCGGAGCGGATCTGTGCCGATGGAATATTCAACACGCGGCCGTTGACCACGATGGACTTATGGCTAATGAGCTGGCGGGCCTCTGCACGCGTCGAGCCAAAGCCCATGCGATAAACCACATTGTCGAGGCGGCATTCGAGGAGTTGCAACAGCGTCTCCCCCGTGTTGCCTTTGCGGCGCTCGGCCTCGGCGAAATAGCGGCGGAACTGACGCTCAAGCACACCGTAGGTGCGTTTGACCTTCTGCTTTTCACGCAACTGCTTGCCATAATCCGAGGTTCGCGCCCCTGAGGTGCGGCCATGCTGGCCTGGGCGCGAGTCGAGCTTACACTTCGAATCGAGCGCGCGGCGGGAGCTCTTCAGGAAGAGATCCGTGCCTTCGCGCCGCGATAATTTACAGCGGGGACCGGTATACCGTGCCACGTTAGGGCTCCTTCTTCAAATGCCTAGCCCCAGCCCGACTGGCCTGGGACTGCAGCGCTTTCGCTGCGGTCAGTTCACGCTTGCAGGCAACCGCGAACAGGGGTCTTAAATGATTCCGCGTACAAACAAACTTAAATCAGGCTCAAAACCAGCTTAGATCCGACGCTTCTTTGGAGGCCGGCAGCCGTTGTGCGGCAACGGGGTGACATCCGCAATCGAAACAATCTTGATCCCGAGCGCATTGAGCGCACGCACCGAGCTCTCGCGACCCGGGCCCGGGCCCTTGATCAACACATCGAGCGTCTTGATGCCGCATTCTTGCGCCGCACGTCCAGCCACCTCGGCCGCGACCTGGGCCGCAAACGGGGTCGACTTGCGCGAACCTTTGAAACCCTGTCCACCGGAGGTCGCCCACGAAAGGGCATTGCCCTGCCGGTCAGTGATCGTAATAATCGTATTGTTAAACGACGCGTGCACATGGGCGACGCCGTCAGAGACGTTCTTTTTCGCCTTCTTGCGAACGCGTGCAGCGGCTTGCGCCTTCTGCTGTTGTTGGGACTTGGTGGCCATGAGGCGTGTGCTCCAGTTTTATTTCTTCAGCGCAATGCCGGCTTTACGCGGGCCCTTGCGGGTACGAGCATTGGTCCGGGTGCGCTGACCGCGGACGGGCAGGCCACGACGATGGCGCATTCCGCGGTAACACCCGAGATCCATCAGTCGCTTGATGGACATCGTCACCTCGCGGCGCAGGTCGCCCTCGATCGTGAATCGACCCACACCGTCGCGCAGACGCTCGAGCTCGGCGTCATTCAGGTCTTTCATTTTACGATCACGGGGGATCCCTGCTGCGTCGCAGATTGCGCGCGAGCGGGTCCGACCGATTCCGAAAATGGCTGTTAGACCGATCTCGGCGTGCTGATGATTGGGGATATTAATCCCGGCGATACGTGCCATCGTTATCCTCTACGTTCAACCTTGACGCTGCTTGTGACGGGGCTCCGTACAGATCACCCGAACCACGCCCTTGCGCTTGATGACCTTACAGTTGCGGCAGATCTTCTTGACCGATGCCATGACTTTCATTTCAAAACTCCTAATAACTCACTTTGAGCGGAATACAATGCGCGCCCGCGATAGATCGTAGGGCGTCAACTCAACCGTTACCTTGTCACCCGGCAGAATTCGGATGTAATGCATTCGCATCTTTCCGGATATATGACCGAGCACGACATGGCCGTTCTCGAGCTTGACCCGAAAGGTTGCATTGGGCAGATTTTCTAGAACCTCCCCCTGCATCTGGATCACATCATCCTTGGACATTCACCATCCTCTGGCTTACCCGACCGCCAAAAGCGATCAGCGTCGCCCCCCCTTGAAACTGGTTTTTTTGAGCAGACCTTCGTACTGGTTTGACATCACGTAAGCCTGTACCTGACTCATGAAATCCATCGTGACAACAACAATGATCAAGAGCGAGGTCCCGCCAAAATAGAAAGGCACGTTCCACTTCAGCACCAAAAACTCGGGCAACAAGCAAACCAGTGTGATGTAAACGGCACCGGCCAGCGTCAAGCGCATCAAAATCTTGTCGACGTAGCGCGCGGTCTGTTCGCCAGGCCGGATACCAGGGACGAAAGCACCGCTCTTTTTCAGGTTGTCGGCTGTCTCGCGACTATTGAAAACCAGCGCTGTGTAAAAGAAACAGAAAAATACGATCGCCCCTGCGTACAAAAGAATGTAGACCGGCTGCCCTGGCGACAACATCCCGGCAATGTCCTTCAGCCAAGACATGTTTTCGCCCGATGAGAACCACTGCGTCAGGGTCGCCGGAAACAAAATAATCGAGGACGCAAAAATCGGTGGAATCACCCCTGCCATGTTGAGCTTGAGCGGCAAATGCGAGCTCTGCCCCCCGTAGATACGGTTCCCGACCTGGCGCTTGGCGTAATTGACCGTGATCTTGCGCTGACCGCGTTCAACAAACACCACCGCGGCCGTCACCGCACCGGCCAACACCACAATGAACAAGGCCGCCGCCGCATGCAGCGCCCCCGTGCGGACCAACTCGCCCATGCTGCCGATGGCATTAGGAAGACCGGCCGCGATACCCGCAAAAATAAGGATCGAAATTCCGTTGCCCAAACCGCGCTCGGTGATCTGCTCACCCAGCCACATCAGAAACATTGTGCCGGTCACCAGCGTGACTGCCGTCGTAAACCGAAAAGCCAAACCTGGATCGATCACGAGCCCCGGCTGAGACTCGAGAGCGACCGCAATCCCGAAAGCCTGAAACGTTGCCAACCCGACCGTGAACCAGCGGGTGTACTTGGTGATCTGGCGACGCCCGGCCTCGCCTTCTTTCTTCATCGCCTCGAACTGCGGAACAATCACCGTCAGCAGCTGCATGATGATCGAGGCCGAAATGTACGGCATGATCCCCAGCGCAAACACCGTGAACCGCGACAGCGCGCCGCCCGAAAACATGTTGAACATGCCCAAGATTCCGCCCGACTGTTCCTTGAACAGCTGCGCGAGCTGGTCCGGATCAATCCCTGGAACGGGGATATGAGCACCCACCCGATACACAACCAGGGCGAGCAGGAGAAAGATCAAGCGATTTTTTAAGTCGCCGAACTTTCCCGCCTTCGCCTGGCCAGCAGAGGGTTGCGCCGAAGTCACCAAGACCCGCGGTCCTCAAGGAGGGTGCACACAACATTCATCAGGCAGATCCTGCCGCCGACGCGGCCTTGGTCGCTGCTACCGACGCCTCCACGGCTCCCTCAGGAGCCCCCTCAACGGGTGCCTCAAGGACGACACCGCCGACGGCCTCGATTGCGGCCCGCGCACCCTTGGTTGCGCCAATTCCGCGTAAGGTCACCCGCCGGCTGATCGATCCGGAGAGAATCACCTTGGCACCGCGCGCCAGACCATGAACAAGGCCGGCTGCTTTCAGGGTCAACAGGTCCACTTCGACCGCATCGAGACGCTCGAGGTCAGATAGCCGAATCTCGACCGTAAGATACGCCGTCAGGGACTTGAAACCACGCTTGGGCAGGCGGCGCTGGAGCGGCATTTGGCCGCCTTCAAAGCCCACCTTGTGAAAACCACCAGCACGGGACTTTTGACCCTTGTGGCCACGACCCGCAGTCTTACCAAGGCCGGAGCCAATCCCGCGGCCGACCCGACGTTTCGGATGCTTTGAGCCCTCGGCTGGCGAGAGTGTATTGAGTTTCATCATGATGTCAGTCCACCTTGACCAGATAGGCCACCTTGCGAACCATGCCACGCACCGCTGGCGTGTCCTCGAGTTCACGGGTCTGGTTGATCTTCTTCAGGCCCAGACCAAGCACCGTCGCTTTGTGTGTGCCACGGGTACCGGCAGGACTCTTGACGAGGGTCACGCGAAGCGTTTTCTTGTCCATTACTTACTCTCCACCCCGCCTTTCAGCTGAGGATTTCCTCGATCGATTTGCCGCGCTTGGCTGCGATTTCGGCGGGTGTCGTCATGCGGGTCAGCGCATCGAGCGTGGCCCGCACGAGGTTGTAGGGGTTGGTTGAGCCGTGGCACTTCGCCACGACGTTTTGAACGCCCAACACATCAAACACGGCGCGCATTGGTCCACCAGCAATGACACCAGTACCCTGAGCGGCGGGCGCGAGATAAACCCGCGAAGCACCATGACGGCCAGTGACCGCGTGGTGAATCGTGCCACTGCGCAGTGGCACCTTAACCATCTTGCGGCGGGCCTCATCCATGGCCTTTTGCACGGCAACCGGAACCTCGCGGGACTTGCCCTTACCCATGCCGACCCGACCATCACCATCACCGACCACGGTGAGGGCTGCGAAACCGAGGATTCGGCCACCCTTGACGACCTTGGTCACCCGGTTCACCGCAATCATCTTCTCGCGCAGCCCGTCGTCGCGCTCTTCGTTCTGCATACGGGGCGTGATTTTTGCCATCGTCGTTTCCTTGTTTGATTCAGAGGGTCAGAAAATTCTGAACCGAATCAGAACTTGAGACCGGCTTCACGAGCCGCTTCGGCCAGCGCTTTGACGCGTCCGTGATAACGAAATCCGCCGCGATCGAAAGCGACTTCGGCAATCCCGGCAGCCAGTGCCTTACGTGCCACCCGCTCACCAATCAGCTTCGCCGCTTCGATGTTGCTACCGTTCTTACCGGCCAATTGCTCGCGAACTTCTTTCTCGACGGTCGATGCCGTTACCAGAACCCGCACACCGGCCTCGTCAAAAACCGACGCATAGATATGCGAATTGGTACGATGCACTGCCAGGCGCCCAACGCACAGTTCCCGGATTTTCAGTCGGGTCTGGCGGGAGCGACGCAGTCGCTGCTCATTTTTGTCAAACATAGTCAGACCCGCCGGTTATTTCTTCTTGGTTTCTTTGATCACAACAACCTCGTTGGCGTAGCGAACGCCCTTGCCCTTGTAGGGCTCGGGCGAACGGTAAGCGCGAATCTCGGCTGCCACTTGGCCGACGCGTTGTCGGTCGGTCCCTTTGATCAGGATTTCGGTTTGGGTGGGCGTCGTCACAGTGATGCCTTCGGGCATGCTATGAACGACGGGATGCGAAAAACCGAGCGAGAGGTTCAGCGAGGCGCCCTGAGCCTGCGCTCGATATCCCACCCCAACCAACGTCAGTTTCTTTTCCCAACCCTTGCTCACCCCATGGACCATGTTAGCCAAGAGCGCTCGCATGGTCCCGCTCATTGCGCGGGCCGAACGGCTCTCGCCGACTGCCTCGATCCGCAGCGAACTGCCCTCGTGATGCACAGCCACGCCGGCATCGGTGCGCTGGCGCAACGAACCCAACGGACCCTGAACCACGATCTGCTCGGCGCCGATCTCGGCTTTGACTCCAGTCGGCAAATCGACTGGCATTTTTGCAACTCGGGACATCCTGAGCTCCTTCGGGGTCAGGCGACGATGCCAATGACTTCGCCGCCCACACCCACTTTGCGGGCATGGCGGTCGGTCATCAGCCCGCGCGGGGTCGATACGATTGCCACGCCGAGGCCATTCATGACCTGTGGCAAACTCTCGCGGCCTTTGTAAACCCGCAGGCCCGGGCGGCTGACGCGCTCGATGCGCTCAATCACGGGGTGTCCTGCGTAATACTTCAGCTGGACTTCCAGCTGTGACTTCGGGCCCTCGTGCCGGACCGAGAAGTCTTCAATGTAGCCTTCGTCCTTGAGCAGCTGCGCAATTGCAACTTTCAATTTGGAAGAAGGCATTGCCACCGACTGCATTTCAACGCGCTGACCGTTGCGGATGCGCGTGAACATATCGGCGATCGGGTCGCTCATGCTCATAAGTTGGTCTCCGACCTAGTACTTGCCGTGGCCTGACTGGATTACCAGCTGGCCTTGACGATGCCGGGGATCTCCCCACGCATCGCGATCTCGCGCAACTTAATGCGCCCCAGACCGAATTTACGAAACGTCCCGCGTGGTCGCCCCGTCAATGCACAACGATTGCGCAAGCGAACTGGGCTGGCATTGCGCGGGAGCTTTTGTAAAGCCAAACGCGCATCCATCCGCACCTCGTCCGAGAGCTTCTGGTTGTCGATCGTGGCCTTGAGCGCGGCGCGCTTTGCCTCAAACTTCTTTACCAGCGCCTCGCGCTTTTTCTCGCGCTCAATCAGCGATGTCTTTGCCATAAGTAGGTTCGCCTGGTGGTTCCGTTGCAGTCAGTTGACTTCAGTTGCGGAAGGGGAAACGGAAAGACGTCAGCAATGCCTTCGCTTCTTCGTCGTTGCGTGCCGTCGTCGTAATGCTGATGTTCATTCCACGCACGCGGTCGACCTTGTCGTACTCGATCTCGGGGAAGATGATCTGCTCTTTAACACCGAGGTTGTAGTTACCGCGGCCATCGAAAGACTTGCCGGAAATCCCCCGGAAGTCGCGCACGCGCGGCAGAGCAATCGTGACCAGACGGTCCAGAAACTCCCACATCCGCTCGCCACGCAGCGTAACCATGCAGCCGATCGGATAACCCTCGCGGATCTTAAACGCAGCAATTGCTTTGCGAGCCTTGGTCTGGACTGGCTTCTGACCAGCAATTCGGGTCAAATCAGCGACCGCAGCTTCGATCAGTTTTTTGTCGGAAATCGCCTCGCCCACCCCCATGTTGAGGGTGATCTTGGTGAAGCGTGGCACCTGCATGATGGAGGTAAAACCAAACTTTTCCATCAGCTCTGGTACCACTCGCTCGCGGTACTGTTGTTGAAAACGCGCCATGTTGCAGTCCTGCCTGTGCTAGCTCGTGCTAATTCTGAGTCTTGGTTAGGTCCGCGCCAATCAGGCCCGAACCTGCTCGCCGTTTGACTTGAAGACCCGCACCTTGGTGCCGTCTTCAAGCAACCGGAACCCTACGCGATCGCCTTTGCCGGTCGCCGGGTTCAGCAACATCAGGTTCGACTGGTCAATCGGCATCGATTTTTCGATCACACCGCCCGTGACCCCTTTCATGGGGTTGGGTTTTTGATGCTTTTTGACGAGGTTGACACCCTCGACCAGCAGATGCGTTTCGTTGACACGACTGTTCACCGTGCCCCGCTTGCCCTTATCACGGCCAGCGATGATGACGACTTCGTCACCTTTCTTGATCTTGTCCATACGTCCGCCCCCTGGATCGGCACTGTTTGGCTTAAAGCACTTCGGGCGCGAGCGACACGATCTTCATGAACCGCTCTGTCCGCAGTTCGCGCGTGACCGGCCCAAAGATGCGTGTGCCGATCGGCTCGAGCTTTGCGTTAAGAAGGACGGCGGCATTGCCGTCAAACTTCACGAGCGAGCCGTCAGCGCGACGCACGCCCTTGGCGGTGCGAACGACGACCGCGTTGTAGATTTCGCCCTTCTTGACGCGTCCCCGCGGTTGAGCATCTTTGACGCTCACCTTGATGACATCACCAATACCGGCGTAGCGACGCTTGGAGCCGCCCAATACCTTGATACACATGACGGACCGAGCGCCGGTGTTATCGGCGACGTCAAGCGTCGACTGCATTTGAATCATGAAATTTCTCCCAACTTGATCCGAAGGCTCTGGTGCGGCGCACCCGAGGAAAACGGTCAGTCTTGGTCCCGTAGAGCGGGGATTCGCTTTCGATTCGAAGCGTTTGGCCGCTGGGACTAAACGCGCAGATACAAATCGAAACCGAAGCCCGAGAGTTTATGAAAGAAAAACCAGCTTGTCAAATCGATCGTCAGATTTGATTAAATCGTCTGTGCGGTTTCCACCACACGAACCACTCGCCAGGTCTTGGTACGCGAAATCGGGCGAACTTCAATGATCTCGACCACGTCGCCTTCATGAATCGAGTCACTCTCGTCATGGGCGTGGTACTTGTTTGAGCGTGTCAGATACTTGCCATACAGCGGGTGCTGAACCTGCCGCTCGACGAGCACGGTCACAGTCTGTTTCATCTTGGCGCTGACGACGCGTCCGACCAGCGAACGCTTGCTCGCCTTGATTGTCGTCGATGCTTCTTGGACGGAGTCGTTCATGCCGCAGTGGCCTTTTCATGGAGCACGGTCCGGACGCGGGCGATGTCGCGACGGACCTTGCGAAGTTGACTATTGTTGGTCAGCTGTTGCG
>Ga0209189_1000303_pt1 | contig 41902 bp, 35 predicted proteins | sample C_130820_EF_Meta_FD_187308 | JGI IMG/M metagenome (GOLD analysis project Ga0209189, IMG submission 187308) | Freshwater microbial communities from Lake Croche, Canada to study carbon cycling - C_130820_EF_MetaG (SPAdes) (version 3) | ecosystem: Environmental > Aquatic > Freshwater > Lake...
TGCCCGCCACGCGCTCGACGCCGACAATCTGCTCTGCCGCGCCGTGCGGGCGGTGCGGAAGGAGACGGCCGACGCGGTCGGCATCATCTGCGACGTGGCGCTCGACCCCTACACGTCGCACGGCCACGACGGCCTCCTGCAGGCGGGGCGGATTCTCAACGACGAGACGGTGGAGGTGCTCCGCCGGCAGGCGCTCGTCCTCGCCGAGGCCGGCTGCGACATCGTTGCGCCGTCCGACATGATGGACGGCCGGGTCGGGGCGATCCGGGCGGCGCTCGACGCGGCGGGCCGGCAGGACGTGTGCATCCTGTCCTATGCGGCGAAGTACGCCTCGGCGTTCTACGGGCCGTTCCGCGACGCGCTCGGCAGCCATGCGGCCCTCGCGACCGCGGCCCGGCTCGGCGTGGCCGACAAGAAGACGTATCAGATGGATCCGGCCAACACCGACGAGGCCCTGCGCGAGGTGTCCCTCGATCTGGCCGAAGGGGCCGACATGGTGATGGTGAAGCCGGCCGGCACGGCGCTCGACGTGATCTGGCGGGTGAAACAGGCCTTCGGCGTGCCGACGCTCGCCTACCAGGTGAGCGGCGAATACGCGATGATCCAGGCCGCCGCCGCGAACGGCTGGCTCGACGGAGCGCAGGCGGCCCTCGAGAGCCTGCTCGTGATGAAGCGGGCCGGCGCGGACGCGATCCTCACCTACTTCGCCCCCGAGATCGCCCGTGTTCTCACGCGTTCTTCGGCCTGAAGGCCACGAGCCGCTCCGGCCTCGTTTCGAGCCGCGGCGCGTCGGGAACACCGGTCTGGATCAGGTCGATGCAGTAAGGGATGGCGGGAAAGACGGCGTCGAGGCATTCCCGGATGCTCTTCGGCCGTCCGGGCAGGTTCACCACGAGGGCCCGGCCGCAGACCCCCGCCGTCTGCCGCGAGAGGATCGCCGTGGGCACTTTTTCGAGCGACACCTTCCGCATCAGCTCGCCGAATCCGGGAAGCAGCTTCGTGCACACGCGCTCGGTGGCCTCCGGCGTGACATCCCGCGGGGCAGGGCCCGTTCCCCCCGTCGTCACGACGAGACAGCAGCCGGCGGCGGCCAACTCACCGATGGCCTGAGCGATGGTGTCGAGGTCGTCGGGCACGACCCGTTCGTGACCCTCCCAGGAACCGGCGAGCACCTCGGCGAGATAGCCACGGATCGCCGGACCGCCCTCGTCGGCGTATTCGCCCCGGCTGGCGCGGTCGGAAACGGTGAGAATCCCGATCCGAACAGGGGCCGTCATAGCATGCCGCGGGATTCGAGCAACTGCACGAGCGCGTCGACGCACCGGCCCACCGGCCACTCGTGCGTGGGCAGCACGAGGTCGGGCTTCTGCGGCGGCTCATACGGGGCCGTGACGCCGGGGAAGTTCGCGAACTCTCCCGTGTCGGCCAGCGCGTAATGACCGTCGGCGTCTCGCTCGCGGCAGACCTCGATCGGCGCCGAGAGATGCACGACGAGGAAGCGCTCGGCGCCCACCCGCTCGGCGGCCTTCCTGCGCACCGCCTCGTCCGGCGCCACGAAGGCCCCGATGCAGATGAGGCCCGCGTCGTTGAACAGCCGCGCCACTTCCACGCTCCTGCGGAGATTTTCACTCCGTTCTCCCGTGGTGAAACCCAGATCCTTGCTGATCCCCAGCCGCATGTTCTGCCCGTCGAGCACGACGACGGCCCTCCCCATGTCGAAGAGCCGCCGCTCGAGCGCCCGGGCGAGCGTCGATTTTCCGGAGCCGGTGAGCCCCGTGAGCAGGAGCGTGACCGGCTTCTGTCCGAACCGGGCCTCGCGTTCATCGGCCGTCACGCCGCTTTCCTGCCCGTGCAGGTGCGCCTCGGCCGCGTCGCCCCAGTGGTCGCCCGCGGGATCGTCGGGCTCGCGGTCGAGGATCATGCCGGCGCCGACGGTGGCGTTCGTCACCCGGTCGATCATGATGAACGCGCCGGTGGCCCGGTTGCGCCGGTAGGCGTCGAACGCGATCGGGCTGGTGAGCGTGATGGCGCAGCGGCCGATCTCGTTGAGCGCGAGCGACGGGGCGGGCTGCCGATGGAGCGAGTTGACGTCGATCCGGTAGCGCAGCGTGCTCACGGCGCCGGTCGTCACCTTGCTCGTCTGCTTGAAGAGATACTGTTTCCCCGGGATGAGCGGCTCGTCGCTCATCCACACGACCGAGGCCTCGAACTTGTGGTCCACCTTCGGCACGTTGCCGGGCCGCACGAGCATGTCGCCGCGGCTCGAATCGATCTCGTCCTCGAGCGTGAGCGTCACCGACTGCGGCGCAAACGCCTCGTCGAGCTCGCCATCGAACGTCACGATGCTCTTCACGCGGCTCTTCTTCCGCGAGGGGAGCGACATCACCTCGTCGCCCCGACGGACGATGCCGGAGGCGATCGTGCCGGCGAACCCGCGGAAGTCGAGGTTCGGCCGCAGCACCAGCTGCACCGGAAACCGGAAGTCCTCGAGGTTGCGGTCGGAGCCGATGTAGACCGTCTCCAGGAGCGGCATCAGCGGGGAGCCCGTGTACCACGGCATGTTCGGGCTCGGGGCCACGACGTTGTCCCCCTTGAGCGCCGAGATCGGCATGAAGTGGACGTCGGGCAGCTCCAGCCGTGAGGCGAAATCCACGTAGTCGGCCCTGATCTTCTCGAACACCGCCCGGTCGTAGCCCACGATGTCCATCTTGTTGATCGCGACCACGATGTGCTTGATGCCGAGCAGCGACACGATGAACGAATGCCGCTTCGTCTGCGTGAGCACGCCGTGGCGGGCATCCACGAGGATGATCGCCAGATCGGCCGTCGAGGCACCCGTGGCCATGTTCCGCGTGTACTGCTCGTGGCCGGGCGTGTCGGCGATGATGAATTTTCGTTTGTCGGTCGAAAAATACCGGTACGCCACGTCGATCGTGATCCCCTGCTGCCGCTCGTCCTCGAGGCCGTCGGTGAACAGTGCGAGATCGACTTCGTCACCCGTCGTGCCGTACCGCGACGTGTCCTTCTTGATGGCGGCGAGCTGATCCTCGTAGATCATCTTCGACTCGTAGAACAGCCGGCCGATGAGCGTGCTCTTGCCGTCGTCCACGCTCCCGCAGGTGATGAATCGCAGGAGCTCCTTGCGCTCGTGCTGCGCGAGGTACTCGTCGATGTCGGAGGCGATGAGTGCGGATTGGTGGGACATGAAAGTGGGACAGGCTCGAGCCCGTCAGAAATAGCCTTCCTTTTTTTTGCGCTCCATGCTGCCCGCCTCGTCGGTGTCGATCAGCCGCCCCTGCCGCTCCGAGAAGGTCGTGAGGAGCATCTCCTGGATGATCTCGGGGAGCGTCGTGGCGGCGGAATCGACGGCGCCCGAGAGCGGATAGCAGCCGAGCGTCCGGAAACGCACGCGGCGCATCTCGGGCTTCTCGCCCGGGTGCAGGGGAAGCCGCTCGTCATCCACCATGATCATCACACCGTCGCGCCACACGATCGGGCGTTCCGCGGCGAAGTAGAGCGGGACGATCGGGATCCGTTCGAGGTGGATGTACTGCCAGACGTCGAGTTCGGTCCAGTTGGAGAGCGGGAACACGCGGATGCTCTCTCCCTTGCGCACCTTCGTGTTGTAAAGGTTCCAGAGTTCCGGCCGCTGGTTCTTCGGATCCCAGCGGTGGAACTCGTCTCGGAACGAGAACACCCGCTCCTTGGCGCGGGATTTTTCCTCGTCGCGCCGCGCGCCGCCGAAGGCGGCGTCGAAGCGGTACTTGTCGAGCGCCTGCCGGAGGGCCTGCGTCTTCATGATGTCGGTGTGCACCTTGCTGCCGTGCGTGATCGGGTTGATGCCCTGCCTCCGCCCCTCCTCGTTGGTGTGCACGAGCAGCTTGAACCCGAGCTCCCTGGCGACGTACTCGTCGCGGAGCTTGTACATGTCGCGGAACTTCCACGTCGTATCGACGTGGAGCAGCGGAAACGGCGGCTTCGCCGGATGAAAAGCCTTTTCCGCCAGCCGCACCATCACGGCCGAGTCCTTGCCGATCGAATAGAGCATCACCGGGTTTTCGAACTCGGCCGCGACCTCGCGGATGATGTGGATGCTCTCGGCTTCGAGCTGACGAAGGTGGGTCAGGTTGTACGTCGTCATCGGGCCCGCGGGGTGATCGAGGATGTCCGTACTCTAGGGCACCACGTTTCCGCCGACAATCGCGGGTTTTCCAGGCGCCCGGCGCAACGCCTGAGCCGGCTCGGGGCTGCCCCAACCGTCTCGCCGGACGGTAGGACGCGTGATAAGCACCCGCATTCGGAGCCGGCGGTAGGCATGCTCGACTCCGGTCGTGTTGAGAGTACAGAACTCGTGGGTTTTGCTCAGAGCTGAAGAGTCCTCAACGACTCCCTTCGTCTGCGCGTGCCCACCGACCGACTCCGCCGAAAGTTCTGGGCGCCTGCGAGTTCGGGAGGCGAGGGGCTGCCTATGCTCCATGAGCCGGCGTATGCAGACGAGCGCAGCCATGGATGGCGCAGCGAAGTCGGAGTCGAGAGAGCGGAGGGCTGGAGGCCCGCAGCGAACGTCCGGCGATGGAGCGTGGGCAGCCCCTCGCCGGCTTGGGCGGGTCGATCCCCGGCAACGTGCTCACGCGAGGCCGTCTCGGAATTCGTCCGCCTGGCGGCGGATCGCGCGGAGGTCGGCGGCGGGTTTGCGGTCGAGATTCTTGAGCTGCATCGTCATCCGCTGGTTCGTGCGCAGGAGCTTCTCGTGTCGCGCGAGGAAGTCCCAGTAGAGCGTCGTGAAGGGGCAGGCGTCGGGGCCGGTCGCGACCTTCGGTTTGTAGCGGCAGCCCCGGCAGGCGTTGCTCATGCGGTCGAGATAGGCGCCGGTGGCGCAGTAGGGTTTCGAGGCCATCACGCCGCCGTCTGCGAACTGGCTCATGCCGAGCGTGTTGGGGAGTTCCACCCACTCGACGGCGTCGACGTAGACGGCGAGATACCAGCGGTGCACGTCGTCGGGCCTGATGCCGGCGAGCAGGGCGAAGAGCCCCGTCACCATGAGCCGCTGGATGTGGTGGGCATATCCGTGGCGAAGCGTCTGCGAGAGGGCGTCCTTGAGGCAGTTCATGTCCGTCGCGCCCGTCCAATAGAAGTTCGGAAGCGGCCGGTCGGCGCCGAGGGCGTTGCGGCGTTCGTATTCGGGCATGAAGTGCCAGTAGACGCCGCGGACGTACTCGCGCCAGCCGATCACCTGGCGAATGAAACCCTCCACCGCCTCGAGCGGGGCTCTGCCGGCACGGTAGGCACGTTCGGCGCCCGCGACCACGTCGCGCGGGTCGAGCAGCTTCATGTTCAGTGCCTGGGAAAGCCGCGAGTGGTAGAGCCATGGCTCGCCGGTCCAGATCGCGTCCTGATAGCGGCCGAAGTTCGCGAGCCGCCGCGCGAGAAAGTCGTCGAGGGCCTGTCGGGCGTCGTCCGGCGTGACCGGCCAGTCGAAGTCCGCCAGGCTGCCGGGATGCGCGGGAAACCGCGCGCTGACGAGGTCGAGGACGCTCCGCGTGACCGCGTCAGGGGTGAACCGCACCGGCTGCGGCAGCCGGTCCGGGCCCGACTTCGGGAAGGCGCCGCGGTTCTCGGCATCGAAGTTCCACTGGCCGCCCGCCGGTTCGCCGTCGTCCATCAGCACGCCGAACTTTTCGCGGAGCGGGCGGTAGAAGTATTCGAGCCGCAACTGCTTTCGGCCGCGCGCGTGGGCTGCGAACTCGTCGCGCGAGGAGAAGAAGTGCCGATCGGGTCGGACCTCGAGAGGCAGGCCCGCGTCCCGGGCCGCGGCCTCGAGCGCCTGCTGCACCCGCCATTCGCCCGGCTCGGTCACGATGAGTCGGGCGGGCGACCGGCCGGCCTGCCGGGCGGTGGCGAGGCTCGCCGCGAGCGCGGCGGCGAGCGAGGCGGGCTCGCGGGCCGCGGCCTTGGCGGGCAGTTCGCGATACTCGACGTCCACGCCCTCGGCCAGCAGCCGGTCGCGGAAATGCCGCATCGCGGCGAGGAACACCGCGATCCGGGCCTTGTGCGTCCAGACGCGCGTCGATTCCTCCGCCACCTCCGCCATCCAGACCCGGTCGCGGGAGCGGTCGAAGCCGTCGAAGGCGCCGCTCGAGCGGTCGAGCTGGTCGCCGAGGACGAGGATCAGGTTGCCGGCCATGGTCGATACCCTAGCCGATTCAGAGCGGAATTTTGCCCGGCCGCCGCCAGCCTGTGAGAATTCAGTGAGTCGTGGACCGGGCGGGCGTTCCTTGGTACACCGAACGGTCGCTTCGACCGCCTCGCAGCCTTCCATGGCCGGGCAGGAGACAAACCTCGTGGCCCATCCCCAACCCGCGCGTCGTTCGGCCGGCTTCACACTCGTCGAACTCCTCGTCGTGATCGCGATCGTCGGGGTGCTCGTCGGGCTCCTGCTGCCTGCGGTGCAGGCGGCGCGGGAGAGCGGCAGGGCCACGCAATGTCGCAACAACCTGCGGCAGATCGGCGTGGCCCTGCATCATTACCACGACCACAAGCAGCGGTTTCCCGCGGGCTGGGAGGGCGTCGTGAAGGGCCACGATCCCGTCGCGGCCGTCGATGACCAGCCGGGCTGGGGTTGGGCCACCCGGCTGCTTCCGCAGATCGAGCAGTCCGCCCTGTACGACCGGATCGACTTCACCAAGCCGCTCTACGACCCGTCGAGTCAGGCCACGCATGCCGACGTCAGGGCGGCGATCGTGCAGGCGTTCCTCTGTGCGTCGGACGTCCGCGGGCCGACCGACTCCGGCGGTGCGTTTGCGATCGGCGCCGACGACGGCCAGGAAGAGACCACCGTCGGGGGCGTGCTCTACCACGAGGTCGACGGCGGCCCGTTCGCGACCCTGTGCACCGTGGGCAAGAGCAACTACATCGGCGTGTTCGGCACGGCGGAGGTGGACGAGGCGCCGGCCGCGGGAGACGGCGTCTTCTTCCGCAACAGCCGGGTCGGGTTCCGCGACATCGCCGACGGCACGAGCAAGACGCTGATGGCGGGCGAGCGGCACGCGCGGCTCGGCGGCAGCACATGGGCCGGCGTCGTCGCTGGGGCGAAGGCCCAGCGCGTCCGAAACGTCGGCGTCGCGGACCACACGCCGAACCACCCGGAGCATCACTTCGACGACTTCACGAGCATGCATCCGTCCGGAGTGCACTTTCTTTTTGGCGACGCCTCGGTCCAGCGTCTCTCCGACGGCATCGACGAGGCCGTCTACCACGCGCTGTGCACCCGGCGGGGTGGCGAGTCCACCCCCGCGGTTCCCTGACCGCCTGCCGGGCGGTATCGCCCGGGCCCCACGGCGTCCGGTTTCCAGCCGCGCCGGCACCGATCCGACCGGGTTGTGCGTGGTTTTCGTCCTGCTCCGGAATTCCGGTTATCGGCGGACTCCGCCTGCGGTCTTTCCCATGGTGACGTTCGCAGCCATGGTCGGGAGTCCGGACGATGATCGCACTGGCCAAGAAGATCCGCAGTCGGAAGTCGCGGTCCGGTTCGAAGGCGGATCGTGGCGGCTCGGGGGAACGGACCGCGGGTGCGGAACGGCGGAACGTTCTGAGGGACCGTCGGGAACGGCTCTTCGCCCGCTCGATCGAATTCATTCCCTGCCGGCAGTTCTTCAAAAAGGACGCCGAGAGTCTCGCTTCGACGCCACCGGCCGATGCGTCAGTGCCGCTCGACCGCGACGCCGCCGACCGGGCCGGGGCGAAGGGCCTCTCGCCCTATCTCGCCAGTCTCTATCAAACCCGGCTGCTCACCAAGGACGAGGAGCAGTTCTATTTCCGGCGGATGAACTGGCTCAAGTTCAGGGCGGCGACGGCCAGGGGCCGACTCGACCGACGGCGGGCGACGCTGCGGCAGATCGAGGAGATCGAAGGCTGGCTCGCCGAGTCGGAAACGGTGAAATCGATCATCATCACGTCGAATCTCCGGCTGGTGGTCTCGATCGCCAAGAAGTTCGTCGATGCGAGCAACTCGTTTGAAGAACTCGTCAGTGACGGCAACGTGGCCCTCATGCGGGCCGTGGAAAAGTTCAACTTCGCCCTCGGCAATCGGTTCAGCACCTACGCCACCTACGCGATCCAGAGACACTTCTTCCGGATGTCGCACCGGGGCCGGCAGCAGCGAAACCGGTTCGTGACCAGCGACGAGGCCCTCAAGGATCGGGCGGCGGAGACTGCCCCCGCGGAATACCGGTCTGCCGAGCAGATCGGCATGCTCAAGGAACTGTTCGCCGGTTTTCTCGGCGATCTCGAGCCCCGGGAGCGGCAGATCGTCGTGGCGCGGTTCGGGTTCGACGGCAAGCCGCCCCGCACGTTTCGGGAACTCGGGTCGGCGATGGGCGTGTGCAAGGAGCGGATCCGACAGATCCAGACACGGGCGATCGACAAGCTGCGTGGCATGGCCGCCGAAGCGAAGCTCGAGCAGACCGTGGACAACTGGCTGTGACGAGTCTCGCGTCCACGACCCAGCGGGTGCTGATCCTGGGCGGTTCAGGTGGCATCGGATCCACCCTCGCGAGGCTCGTCGTCGCGGGCGGCGGCAGCGTGTTTCTCGCCGGACGTGACGCCGCGCGGCTCGATGCGCTCGCGGGCGAACTCCGCATGCCCGCGGCATCCGTCGAGGCGACCGACCCCGACGCGATCGACGCGTGTGGCGATGCCGCCGCAGCGGCCCTCGGCGGACTCACCGGCATCGCCAACTGCACCGGCTCCCTCCTGCTCAAGCCGGCCCACCTCACGAGCACGGCGGAATGGCAGGCGACGCTCGCCACCAATCTCACGAGCGGCTTCGGCTGCGTGCGTGCCGCCGGCCGGCTGCTCAGGGCGGAAGGCGGTTCGGTCGTCCTCGTCTCGAGCGCTGCGGCACGGATCGGCCTGGCGAACCACGAGGCGATCGCCGCGGCCAAGGCCGGTCTCGAGGGACTCGCCCGCTCGGCGGCCGCCACCTACGCCAGGCAGAGGATCCGCTTCAATGTCGTCGCACCGGGGCTCGTGCGCACGCCCCTCACGCAGAGCCTGGTGGCGAACGAACTGGCTGAAAAGGCCTCGCTGGCGATGCATCCGCTGGGGCGACTCGGCGAGCCCGGCGACGTGGCACGGGCGATCGCCTGGCTGCTCGATCCGGCCCAGGGCTGGGTCACGGGTCAGGTGCTCGGCGTGGATGGGGGGCTGGCGGACGTGAAGGCCCGACCGGGCTGACGGCCCGCGTAGGCTGCCCAGCCCGCCGCTGCTATCCTCTGCGGCATGAGCAGATCACCCGCCGTCGTTCCCGCGCCGACGTTTCGCCTCTGGCTGATGATGGTGCTCGAGTTCGCGATCTGGGGTGCCTGGCTGCCGCTCATCTGGGGCTACATGGGCAAGGACGGCCTCGCGTTCAGCGATGCCCAGATCGCCTGGGTGGGCAGCGCGTTCGCGATCGCCTCGATCGTGGGGATCTTCTTCTCGAGCCAGTTCGCCGACCGCACGTTCGCGGCCGAGCGATTCATGGCCGTCAGCCATTTCATCGGCGGGCTGGCGATCCTCGCGATGTACTGGGCCCGGGAGATCGCCGTGGCCACGGGGCTGGGCGTGTTCACCGTGTTCTTCGGCCTGATGCTCGTCCATGCCCTGCTCTACGTGCCCACCATCTCGGTCTCCAACTCGATCGCCTTCGCCCACATGCAGAACGCCCGCAGGGAGTTCGGCCTGGTGAGGATGGGGGGCACGATCGGCTGGATTCTCGCCGCCTGGCCCCTCTATTTCGTGCTCCAGGGGAAGGAGGGGGCGGCGGCGGTCGCCGCCAGCCGCAACATCTTTCTCGTGTCGGGCGTGACATCGCTGCTCCTGGCCGCGTTCAGCCTCGCCCTGCCGCACACGCCGCCCAAGCGGTCGACCGACGGCGGGCTCGCCGGCATCGCCTGGCTCAAGGCGGCCGGCTACCTCTCGCATCCCTACCTGCTCGTGCTGTTCGCCGTGACGTTCATCGACGCGGTGATCCACAACGGCTACTTCGTGCTCGCGGGGGGCTTCCTCGGGAGCCCGGCGGTGGGCATCAAGCCGGAATGGATCATGCCCGTGATGAGCATCGGCCAGGTGGCCGAGATCGCCACCATGGCGGTGCTCGGGGGCGTGCTCGCCAGGCTCGGCTGGAAGACGACGATGATCCTCGGGATTCTCGGCCATGCCCTGCGGTTCGCCGTGTTCGCCTTCCTGCCGCAGAACCAGGCGGTGATCATCGCGGTGCAGGTGCTCCACGGGATCTGCTACGCGTTCTTCTTCGCCACGCTCTACATCTTCATCGACGCGGCGTTCCCCAAGGATGTGAGGTCGAGCGCGCAGAGCCTCTTCAACCTGCTCGTGCTCGGTCTCGGCGACCTGGCGGCGAAGTGGCTCTTCATCCCGCTCCAGACGCGGCTCACCGCCGCCGACGGCGCCGTCGAGTACCGGCAGTTGTTCCTCATTCCGACCGTCATGGCGCTCGTCGCCGCCGGACTCCTGCTCGTGGCCTTCTGGCCGCCCCGCTGGCTGGCCACGGGAGCCGAGGTCGAGGACGATCTCGAAACCGAACCCGGCGCCGTCGCCTGAACGGGACGACCGTGGGGCCTGCGCTCGGGGCGGGACGCCGCCCGGTTTTTCGGGCCCTGCTCCCCGAACCTGTTCCCCGAAACCTGTCCCCCGGAAACGGTCTTGTGGATATCCCGCTGCCGTTTCTATTCTCCGCCCCGCCGTGGGTCGCCGGCCCACGCGTGTCCGAGGAGGTGTGGTCATGGCCGTGAAGCTCGAAACACTCGCCGCCCACGTCGGCGGCACGCTGGTCGGCGCCGAGACGGACTCCGGGCTCGTCATCCGCGACGCCGCGACGCTGGAACTGGCCTCTCCCGACCACGTCACGCTCGTCGATCACGCCGACAAGCTGCATCTGCTGACGAAGAGCCGGGCCGGCGCGGCGATCGTGCCCGCGGGTTCCGGGCCGCTCGACCGGCCCTCCATCGAGGTGGCGGACGTGCACGCCGCGTTCGCCGGAGTGATCTCGCTCCTGCGTCCGCCGCGGGTCAGGGTGCGGGGCGGCGTCAGTCCGCAGGCGGCGATCGATCCCTCGGCCGTCTTCGGGCCCGACGTCGAGGTGCAGCCGTTCGCCGCGATCGGGGCCGGCGTGGAGATCGGCGCGGGCGCGACGATCCACTCGGGCGCGCGGATCTTGCCCGGCTGCCGGATCGGTGCCGGCACGGAGATCTTTCCGGGGGCCGTCCTCTACGACGACACCCGCGTCGGCGAGCGCTGCATCATCCATGCGAATGCCGTGCTCGGCGCCTACGGGTTCGGCTACAAGCCCACCGGCGACGGCTACCGCCTGTCGGCGCAGCTCGGCTGGGTGGAGATCGGCGACGACGTCGAGGTCGGCGCGGGGACGACGATCGACCGCGGCACCTACGGACCGACGGTGATCGGGTCCGGCACGAAGCTCGACAACCTCGTGATGATCGCCCACAACGTCCGCCTCGGTCGCCACAACATGATCTGCTCCCAGGTGGGCGTGGCCGGGAGCACGACGACCGGCGACTGGGTCGTGATGGCCGGGCAGGTGGGAGTGCGCGACCACGTGCACATCGGCGACCGGGCCGTGCTCGGGGCCCGCTCCGGCGTCTCCAACGACGTCGAGGCAGGCAAGACCGTGCTCGGCGAGCCGGCGATCGACCTCCGGGACCGCAAGCTCCAGCTGGCCACGATGTCGAAACTGCCCGAGATGCGGAAGGAGCTCAAGCAGTTCGCGGCCCGACTCGACGCGCTCGAGCGCGGCCGGGGAACCCCCGCCGCCGAGGCGGCGTGAGGGAGGACGGGCGATGGCATCAGGTCGCGACGAGAGACCACTCGCCGGCGAAATGATCGGCGTCCTTGCAGGCTGGGGCCGCTATCCCGTGGCCGTGGCCGAGGCGGTGCGGCGCAGGGGAGGCAGGACGGCGATGCTCGCGATCCGCGACCACGCCGATGCCGACCTCGAGGCGGTGGCCGACGTGTACGGCACCATCGGCGTCGCCGAGATCGGCGGGGCGATCTCGTTCTTCCGTCGGCATGGGGTGGCCCGCGCGACGATGGCGGGCAAGATCCACAAGCGCCGGCTGTTCGCCCGGGGCGCGTGGCGCTCGGTACTGCCCGACTGGACCGGTCTCAGGACGTTCTGGCCCCACGTGGTCTCGCGCCGGCGCGACAATCGCGACGACTCGCTCCTGGGCGCGATCGCGGCGGCCTTCGACGCCGGTGGTGTAAGGATCTGTCCGGCGACCGACTTCGCGCCGGAACTGCTGGCCGCCGGTGGCGTGTTCGCCGGCCGGCCGCTCGCCCGCTCCGAGCTGCAGGACGTGGCGTTCGGCTGGCAACTGGCGAAGGAGCTCGGCCGCCTCGACATCGGCCAGACCGTCGTCGTGAAGCGTCGGGCCCCCCTCGCCCTGGAGGCGATCGAGGGCACCGACGAGTGCATCCGCCGCGCGGGCCAGCTCTGCCCGACGGGCGGGATGGTGGTCGTGAAGGTCGCGAAGCCGCAGCAGGACCTGCGGTTCGACATGCCGACCGTCGGGGTGGGCACGCTCGAGTCGCTCGCCGCCGTCGGGGCCCGGGTCCTCGCCATCGAGGCCGGCCGGACGATCTTCATCGACGGAGAGCGGCTGGCCGACGTCGCGGTCTCGGCCGGGATCACGATCGTGAGTTTCTTCGATGCCGGGGGGCTGCCGGCGGGCATCGATGCCGCCCGGGCCGCCTGACCGAACGGCGGTCGCACGATCCGCGCGGACGTATACTTTGGCCCATGATGTCGTCCCCGGGCCTTCGCGCCTTGCTTGCGGTCGTCGTCGCCTGCTGCGACGCCGTGGCGGCTCCGCCATCGATCGATCTCGCCATCGATCGCAGCGTGCCCGTTCCACCCGCGGCGACGCATCACAGGGGCCGCGAGATCGCGCAGACGATGCACTACACGGGCGCGCCGTGGCTGGTGCGGGAGAGCAGGCAGCGCGAGGAGGACTGCCGGATGCTCGTCGAAGCGCTGCGGATCCGGCCGGGGCAGGTGCTGTGCGACATGGGCTGCGGCAACGGGTTTTACACGCTGGAATTGGCCCGCCGCGTCGGTCCGCGGGGCATCGTCTACGCGGTGGACGTGCAGCCGGAAATGCTCCACCTGCTCGCCGAGCGGCTCGGCCGCGAAGGCGTGCGGAACGTGCGGCCGATTCTCGGCACGCCGATCGATCCGCGGCTGCCTGCAGGCGAACTGGATCTCGTGCTCTGCGTCGACGTGTATCACGAGTTTTCGCACCCCGAGGCGATGCTCGCGCGCGTCAGGGAGAGCCTCGCCCCCGCGGGCCGTCTGGTCCTCGCGGAGTTTCGCGGTGAGGATCCGGCGGTGCCGATCAAGCCGCTGCACAAGATGACGAAGGCCCAGGTGCGGGCCGAACTCGAGCCGGCGGGATTCGTGCTCGACCGGGAATTCGATCGCCTCCCCTGGCAGCACCTGCTTTTCTATGGTGTCGGGGGAGCCGGGGCGGCCGGGCGGCCCGCGAATGCCGGTCTCGGGGATGGCCGGACGGCGGCGGAACCGGGCTCCAGCCCGTGAAAAGCCCCCGGTCGGCCGCCGGGGCTGCCGATGGGAAACGGGCTCGATGCAGGGGATTTTGGGCGGTTTGGGGGCCCGGAGGGCAGGCCCCGAAAAAATCGCCGACCCCCGGTGGCAAAAACTTGCTTCGAGCCGAGTGGTGGAGGATACTCGAACCCTGTATCGGAGGGGCATCGTGCAACGAGTTGCCCCCCGGTTCGAGTCGATCAGGATGCCCTGATATGGCGATCGTGCCGCGTCATTTCCCCACCGCCGTGACGGCTGCCCGCGACCCGCGCGGCGGCGCGCTCGATCCCGTCGTGACCGCCGGCGATCGTGGCGGCGTCGGCGTCGCCTCAGGCTCCGAAGCCAACTGGGTTCTCGGCGGCAATGCCGCCATGCGACGGATCGCGCGGTCGATCGAGCGGGCTGCCGAGGTCGAGTGCACCGTGCTCGTCTCCGGTGAGACGGGCACGGGCAAGGAACTCTGGGCGCGGCTGCTGCACCGCAGCGGCCCGAGACGCGACAAGATCTTCGTGCCGGTGAACTGCGCGGCCCTCACGCCGTCGCTGGCAGAGAGCCAACTCTTCGGCCACGAGAAGGGCGCGTTCACGGGCGCAGCCGGCCGCTCGCTCGGCATCTTCCGTGCAGCCCAGGGTGGCGTCGTGTTCCTCGACGAGATCGGCGAGATGCCGCAGGAGTTGCAGCCGAAACTGCTGCGCGTGCTGCAGCAGCGGGAGGTCCTGCCCGTCGGTGCGACCGAACCGGTGCCGATCGACGTGCAGGTCGTGGCGGCCACCAATCGCGACCTCGAGTCCGAGGTGGAGAAAGGCTCCTTCCGCGAGGATCTGTACTACCGGCTCAACATGATCGAGCTGAAGGTGCCTGCCCTCCGCGAGCGCAGCGAGGACATCCTGGAGTTCATCGAGTTTTTCTCCCGCCAGTTCGCCGAGCGGTATCGGCTTCCCGTCTGGCAGCCGTCGCCGGAGAAACTCGCCGAATTCTGTGCGTTCGACTGGCCCGGAAACGTCCGGCAACTCTCACACGTCATCGAGCAGGCATACGTGCTCCAGATCGAGCCCCAGGTGCCGGCACGTGGCCGGGAGAAGGCGGTGGAGGGGGGCGGACGGCTGCCTTGCCTCGACCTCGGCAAACTGCGGCAGCAGGCGATCAAAGAGGCGCTCGAGATCACGCGTGGGCACAAGGCTCGGGCGGCCAAACTGCTCGGCGTGCATGCCAACACGATGACGCGTCTCCTGCGAGAGACGGAATAGGGCCTCGCCGGGCTGCCAGGGGATCACACCCGGCACGCGTCTCCGCTGCACGAGCCTGCGAGCCGCATGCGGTTGCGGGCCACGATCCTGTAGAGCCACGCCCAGACGGGCAGGGTGCCCGGAATGTGCAGGAGCACCGCCATCGGCCAGAGCAGCGGGAGGCGCCGGGACAGGTAGCGCACCGCCGAAGCGCCGCCGCGGACGTTGCCTGCGGCATCGACGACATGCATCTCCTCGAGCAGCCGATCCCGGGTGAGTTCGGGAAAGTCGCGGGCGACACGGTCGTCGTGGAGCGAGACGAACTCGAGTGCATGGCCTCGGTCCAGCGCCCGCAGGTTGGCGATCCGCCGCCTGCAGAACGGACATTCGCCGTCGTAGATGACGGTGTCGCTGGCCGGCTTGAGGCGGGTGACGATCATGCGGCCGGGCCCTCTCGAACGATTCTAGGCGCGTCCGGGGGACGACAGGAGGGGAAGCCGGGGGCGATCAGTGCAGTTTCGGCATCGTGCCGGTGGACTTCAGCGGCAGCGAGCCGAAGTTGAGGAGCGTCACTGCACCGGCCGAAATCAGCGTCCAAGGAGCCCAGTCCGGGGCCACGAACACCTGCGGGCCGGCGTCGCCGTTGAGTGGCCGGACGACCGCCGAGTCGATCAGCAGCAACTCGAGTCCGACAGCGCAGGCGAAGATGCCCGCGGCGATGAAAAAACTTTTCCACATGGGAGTGCGTGCGATCCTCCAGCAGGAACCTCCGGCCCGTGAGCCGCCGGAAGGGTCATCGGCACCCGGGGTCTGCCCGCAGCACCGCCGCGGGGAACGGGGCGGGGTGTGGCGGTCATGCAGGTCGTGTGGACCCATGCCGGCCGTTCATTCCGCGGCCTCCCCGGCGGGACGGAGCGGTTCCGCCGCTTCCGGCGACGGTCGCGCGGCACGGCGTTCGGTGTCGGTGCCCGGCACGAGTTGCGGGCTGGCGGTCGCTGCCTCCACGATCGTGCGGAGCTCGCTGCCGTCGATCACCTCGCTCTCGATGAGCCGCTTCGTCACGGCGTCGAGGGCCGCCCGCCGGGTTTCGAGGATCCGACGCACCTCCTCGATGGAGCGGTCGATGATCCGACGCACCTCCTCGTCGATCTCGCGGGCCGTCTCCTCGCTGTGACTGCGGGCCGGAGGGAGATCGGCGCCGGCGGCGGCGAGGAAAGGCGACCTCGGGCTCTCGCGGTAGGTGACGCGTCCGAGCCGGCTCATGCCGTAGTCCATCACCATCGCACGGGCGATTTCGCTCGCCCGCTCGAGGTCGTTCTGGGCTCCCGTCGAGACGTCGGAGTAGACCATTTCCTCGGCGATCGTGCCGGCGAGCAGCACCTCGATCCGGCTCTCGAGTTCGCTCTGGGTCATGAGATACCGGTCGTCCTCCGGCCGCTGCATCGTGTAGCCGAGCGCGGCGAGCCCCCGGGGAATAATCGACACCTTGTGCACGGGGTCGGTGTTGGGAAGCGAGAAGGCCACGAGCGCGTGCGCGGCCTCGTGGTAGGCCACGCGCTTCTTCTCGTCCTCGTGGATCACCCGCTTCTTCTTTTCGAGGCCGGCGGTCACCCGCTCGACGCCCTCGTTGAACTCCTCCATGCCGACCGAGGTCTTGTTGTTGCGGGCGGCGAGGAGGGCCGCCTCGTTGACGAGGTTTGCGAGGTCGGCGCCGCAGAATCCCGAGGTGATCCGGGCCACCTGCTCGAGATTCACCGAGGGATTGAGTTTCACGTCGGCCACGTGCACCCGGAGAATCGCCTCACGGCCGCGGACGTCGGGTCGATCGACGAGCACGTGCCGGTCGAACCGGCCGGGACGCAGGAGCGCCGGATCGAGCGTCTCCGGGCGGTTCGTGGCCGCCATCACGATCACGCCCGAGTTCGACCCGAAGCCATCCATCTCGACGAGCAGGGCGTTGAGCGTCTGTTCCCGCTCGTCGTGGCCGCCGACCACGCTCGTGCCGCGGGTTTTTCCCAGGGCGTCGAGCTCGTCGATGAAGATGATGCACGGCGCCTTCGCCTCCGCCTGCTGGAACATGTCGCGCACCCGCGCTGCACCGACGCCGACGAACATCTCGACGAAATCGCTGCCCGACAGTCCGAAGAAGGGCACGCCCGCCTCGCCGGCGATCGCCTTGGCCAGGAGGGTCTTGCCGGTTCCGGGAGGCCCGACGAGGAGGACCCCCTTGGGAATGTGTCCACCGAGAACCTGGTATTTCTCGGGGCTCCGCAGGAACTCGACCACCTCGCGGAGTTCCTCCACCGCCTCGTCGATCCCGGCGACGTCGTCGAACGTGATGCCGAGGTCCTCCTGCGCGTACATCTTGCCGCGGCTGCGGCCGAAGGCCATCGGGCTTCCGGCGCCCCCCAGGCGACGCATCATCATGAAGAACAGCACGCCGAACAGTCCGGTGATGAACAGCATCGGCAGCCAGTTCCGCCACGGGCTCGGGGCCTCCTCGTAGCGGAACGGCACGCCGTGCTCGGCGAGCAGTTTGGACAGCTGACCCTCGGAGTTCTCGCTCGGCAGTTTGGCGGTGTGGAACCGCCGCCGCCCGCCCGCGGTTCCGCCCGCCGCCTGTTTCGCACCGTCCGGCGCGACCTCCCGCAACGTGCCGGAGACCTGAAACGCCCCGATCACCACGTCGGCGAGTTCGGCATACACGGCCGGCGGACGACCTGGCCCGGCGGACACCTCGACCGTCCGGCCGGCGTCCGGCTTGCCCGCCGCATCCCTGGCGGAAGCCCGGATGAGCCGCTCGAGGTCGCTGTAGGCGAGCTCGATTTCGGGGTTGGCCGTGAGCAGGCTCAATGCGAAAAGCCCGGCCACGCCCACGGCGATCAGCGACCAGACGACGTTCGATCCGCCGAGCGGCGGACGGCGATCAGCGGATCGCTTGGGAAGCGGATGTTTTGCTGGCATGTGGAGTTCATCCTATGCCCCGCCAGACGCCGGGACAATTCGCCGCAACCGACCGCGAGCGATGGAAGTCCGGGCCGTAAAAACCTACACTTTCCGGAAGTGCCCACCGCCCGCCGGACGCCGCATGGATCAATCGCCTCCCGCCACCCCACTCCCTGCCGGCGGCAGCTCGCGTGCCTTGAACGTCGCCATCCTCGGTTCGACCGGGAGCGTGGGCACAAGCGCACTCGACGTCGTGGCCGCGTCGGGGGGCCGACTCCGTCCGTGGCTGCTCGCCGCGCATCGAAACACCAGTCGGCTCGCCGAGCAGGCCCGGACGTTCCGTCCCCTCCATGTGGTGGTAACGGACCCCGCAGCGGCGGGATGTCTCGGCGTGGGCGATCTGCCCTCCGGAACCCGGCTCGCGGTGGGTGCGGAGGCGCTGGCCGACCTCGTTCAAGCTCCCGAGGTCGATCGCGTCGTGGCCGCCATCGCCGGTGCGGCCGGACTCGACAGCACGTGGGCGGCGGTGGCTGCGGGCAAGACGGTGGCCCTCGCCAACAAGGAGACGCTCGTGATGGCCGGCCCGCTGGTCATGGAGCTGGCCGCGCGGACCGGCGCCCGCATCCTGCCCGTGGACAGCGAGCACTCGGCGATCCATCAGGCGCTCCGATCGGGCTCGCCCGAGCAGGTGGAGCGGATCGTGCTCACGGCCAGCGGCGGCCCCTTCCGCACCTGGTCCGCGTCATCCCTGGCCGCCGCCACGCCCGCCGAGGCGCTCCGGCATCCGACCTGGTCGATGGGCCGGAAGATCACGATCGATTCGGCCACGATGATGAACAAGGCGCTCGAAGTGATCGAGGCGCGGTGGCTGTTCGGGGTGCCGGCCGACCGCCTGGCCGTGCTCGTGCATCCGCAGTCGATCGTCCACTCGCTCGTCGAGTTCGTGGACGGTTCGGTGATCGCGCAGCTGAGTCCCCCCGACATGAAACTGCCCATCCAATACGCCCTGCTGTACCCGGACCGCGTGGCCGGCCCGGCCCGCAGGTTCGACTTCGCCAGCGCCTTGCAGCTCGACTTCGAGCCCCCGGACCCGGTGCGGTTTCCGGCGGTTCGGCTCGGTCACGAGGCGGCCGCCCGCGGGGGCACGGCGGGTGCCGTGCTCAACGCGGCCAACGAAGAGGCGGTGCGCGGCTTCCTCGACGGGGAGCTCGCGTTCACGGACATTCCGGCCGTCTGCGAGAGGCTGCTGGAGGAGCACGCGTTTCAAGCGGAGCCCACGCTTGACGACATTCGTCACCTGGACAGGTGGGCGCGGCAGGAGGTGGTCAAGTGGGCGTGTGTCTGATGGCGACGTGGCTCGTGGCGACGACGTGGATGGAATGGATCGTGCAGCCCGCGAACTGGTGGGTGATCCTCCAGGTGGCGCTCGGGCTCGGGTTCGTGATCTTCGTCCACGAACTCGGGCACTTCCTCGTCGCCAAGGCCTGCGGCGTGAAGTGCGAGAAGTTCTTCCTCGGATTCGACGTCGGGGGGCTCAAGCTCGCGAGCGTGAAGTGGGGCGAAACCGAATACGGCATCGGTGCGCTCCCGCTGGGGGGCTACGTCAAGATGCTCGGCCAGGACGACAACCCGGCCGCCGCGGCGAAGGAGGCCGCGCGGGCCCGGGAAGTGCTGGAGTCGGGCGATCTGCCGCCCGAGCCCGTCGCCGGTCCGCATCCTGCCTGGGATCCGCGGAGTTATCCGGCCCAGAGCGTGCCGGAGCGGATGGCGATCATCTCCGCCGGCGTGATCATGAACGTGATCTTCGCCATCCTCATGGCGTCGTGGGCATTCGGGCTCGGCGTGCGCGAACTCACCTGCCAGGTGTCGGGCGTGCGGCCCGGGGGCGCCGCGTGGCGGGCGGGACTCCGCACCGGCGACGAGATCACGGCGATCGGCGACGTGCGGAACCCGATTTTTTCCGACCTGCAGAAGGGCGTGACGCTCGGGAATCTGTCGGAAGGGGTCGCGTTCACGATCCAGCGACCGGGCGACGGATCGAACCGCACGCTGAGGCTCCACCCCGACACCGATCTGGGCGTGCCGACGGTCGGGGTGACCAGCCCGTTTTCCCTGACGCTGCCGTCGGACTTGAAGCAGGGCCTGCCGGGGGCGGCCGGCAGGGCCGAACCTCCGCTGGCCGCGAGCGATACGATCCAGGCGGTGGACGGTCGGCCGATCGCGACCTATGCCGAACTGATCTCGGCGCTTTCCGCGCGTGCGGATCGAGAGGTGAGGCTCACCGTGGCGCGGCATGGTTCCGCGTCGGTGCCGGTCGAAGTCAGGCTGCCGGCGCAGCCTGCCCGCACGACGGGACTCGTCATGACGCCGCTTCCGGTGAAGGCCGTGCAGGACGACTCGCCCGCGGCCCGCGCGGGCATCCAGCCGGGCGACCGGCTGGTGGCGATCGATGGCGAGCCGCCCGGCGATCCGCTCGCACTCGACGAGCGGCTGCGACGGCGGGCCGGTGAGGCCGTCAAGCTGGATCTCGTCCGGGGCGGCGGCGAGCGGCTGACGGTGGAGGTCGTGCCGCGAGCCGTCGACTGGCTCGAGGAATCGCGCTGGCCGACGAGCCCGATCGCGGTCTCCGCGCTCGGTATCGCGCTGGGTGTCGATGCCCTCGTCGCGGCGGTCGAGCCCGACAGTCCCGCCGCCCGCGCCGGCATCGTGCCCGGCGAGCGTGTCGTGCGCGTCAAGTTCCTCGCGCCCGACCGCGAGGCCGACGCCGCCGACGAGGGCCTCGAGCTCTCCGAGAAGTCGCCCAGCTGGCCCTACGTGATGGCCGCGCTGCAGCAGGTCGACGACGCGACCCGGCTCAATCTCGTCGTCGAGGCGACGGATGGCTCCCGCCGCGACGCCGTGCTCGGATTCGCGGATCAACGGGGGCGGTTCGTGGTCGACCGCGGGCTGATCTTCGACCCGGTGTATCGCATGGTGCGGGCGGGTTCGGTGGGCGAGGCGTTGAAGCTCGGGTTCGGCCGGGCGATCGACGACCTGTCACTGGTGTACAAGTTTCTCCACAAGCTCACGGTGAATCAGATCAGCCCCCGGCTGCTCGGCGGCCCGATCGAGATCGCCAAGCAGGCCGGCAAGTCTGCGGAGGAGGGGTTCAGCCGCTTTTTGCTGTTTTTGACGATGCTGAGCGCGAATCTCGCGGTCGTCAACTTCCTGCCCATCCCCGTTCTCGACGGCGGGCATATGGTGTTTCTGGCCTACGAATGGCTCCGCGGGAAACCGCCGAGCGAAGGTGTGGTGGCGGTGCTCTCCTACCTGGGGCTCGCACTCATCCTCACGCTGATGATGTTCGTGTTCGGCCTCGACCTGGGACTGATCCCGCGCCGGTAGCGTAGTCATGAACACCATCGAGGGCACGGCCGGACGCGTCGCGGAGTTCGGCCCGGGCCTCCAGCCTCCGCCCGGTGTCCGGGCCGTGGTGTTCGACGTCGTCGGCACACTCGTCGAGCCGCATCCGACCGTGGCGGTGGCGTATCAGCGGGCTGCCGCCCGCCACGGCGTGGAGCGCGGCGTCGCGGAGATCGACGGCCTGTTCCGTGCCGCGTGGCGGAGGCAGGAGGCGGTCGATGCGGCCGCGGCGACACCGTTCGCCACCGACCGTGTCCGCGAGCGGGAGCGCTGGCGGGCGATCGTGCTCGACGTGTTCCCGAGCGTGCCCGCCGCCCCGGCGATCTTCGACGACCTGTGGGAGCACTTCGGCAGGCCGGCCGCATGGCGGCCGACGCATCACGGCCCGGCACTCGTGCGGCAGGCGATCGACGCCGGGCTCACGGTGGCGCTGGCGAGCAACTTCGACGAGCGGCTGCTCGCGATCGCGGGCCACGTGGAGCCGCTCGTGCGAGTGCCGCACGTGTTCGCCTCGTCGGAGCTCGGCTGGCGGAAGCCGGCGCCTGAGTTCTTCCGCAGCGTCGAACAGCGATTGGGCTTCGGTCCGACGGAGCTGCTCTTGGTCGGCGACGACCCCGAGCTCGACCTCGCGGCGGGCCGTCGCGCCGGCTGGCACGTGCGCGGCGTGTAAGGTGGCCGCCGTCTTGATCGTCGGCATGCACGCGCGATCACCGGCTCGGGACCGGCCGTGCCCTCTCGCTGGACGTTCGCTGCGGGCCTCCAGCCCTCGCTCACTGCGTGTCCGCTCGCTTCGCCATCCATGGCTGCGCTCGCTCCCACAGCCCGCTCGAGGGCAACGGCCGGCCCCGAGCCTCCCTCAACGGGTTGCGACGTGCCGACGGAGCTCGAAGCCGGATCGGTCCACGCAAGCTTACGCCGCTGCCAGGGCGCTCTTGGCGACTTCGAGGCATTCGCGGATGTCGGCGAGCGGATCCTTCGGGTTTTCTTCGTACTCGAGCGACAGGGCGCCGTCGGCCGGAAACTTCACCTGCTCGAGCGCGGCGAACACGGCGGGCACGTCGAGGTGACCCTTGCCGAGGATCACGCCCTTCGTCTTGTCCTGCTGATCCTGGAAGTCCTTCAAGTGCACGCCGTAGAGCCGGCCCTTGAGGAGCCGGATCACCTCCACCGGGTTTTCACCCGAGCGGATGAAGTGGCCGAGGTCGGCACAGGCGCCGATCCGCTCGTCGTGCTTCTCGATCGCCTTGAGCACGTCGATCACCTTGTTGTAGCGGTGCTTGGGGCCGTGGTTGTGGATCGCGATCCGGATGTCGAACTCCTTCACGAGTTCGTCGAGGCTCGCGAACGCCTCGGGCGCGGGATCGGCGGAGAGCGTCCGGATTCCGGCCGCCCTGGCGAACTCGAAGACCTTGCGATTGGCCGCGGCGTCGCCGCCGAAGCCGTTGACGCCGTGGGCGCTGATCGTGAGCCCGAGATCGGCGAGTTTCTTGTTCATCGCGGCGATCTGCTCGGGGGTCGAGTTGAGCGGGTACATGCCGGGATAGAACTCGACGAACCGGAATCCGAGTTCCTGCGCGTGCCGCAGCGCCTCATCCACGGGATAGCCGCGGAGCGAATAGAGCTGGATGCCGAGGTTCAGGTCGCCGGTGTCGGCCCGGGCGGCGCCCGGTACAGCACAGGCCGCGGTCAGGCCGGCGGCGGCGGAGAGAAAGTCACGGCGGGGGAGTTTCCTGGTCGTCATCGCGGGACCTTTCGGGATGGGAAGGCGGAAAATGCAGCGGCGGGAATATAACGTGGCGACGGTCCTCCATGCATTCGCCTCCTCTCACACCTGCCCGCCCCCCGGAACGGCCGCTCCCGGCGACGGTCCGAGGGCTCGGCTGGACGAGTTTTCTCACCGACCTCTCGAGCGAGGCGATCTACCCGCTCCTCCCGGCGTTCGTGATGCGGGAACTCGGCGGCTCCGCGATGAGCGTGGGGCTGCTCGACGGGCTGGCCAACATGGTGGCGGCGATCGTACGGCTTCCCTCGGGCACGCTCTCCGACCGGTTCGGCCGCCGGCCGCTGATCCTGTTGGGCTACGGACTCTCGGCCCTCGTCCGCCCGCTCATGGGGCTCGTCGCCACACCGCTCGGGGCGCTTCTCGTGCGGGCCGCCGACCGGTTCGGGAAGGGAATCCGCACGGCGCCGCGCGACGCCCTCGTCGCCGACCTCGTGCCGCCGGAGAGTCGCGGCCGCGCGTTCGGTCACATTCGGGCGCTCGACCACGCCGGGGCGGCGCTCGGCCCGCTCGTCGCGATGCTCTTCCTGCTCGCGTTTCCAGGGCGCGAGCGGAGCCTGTTCCTGCTCTCGATCGTGCCCGGCATGGTGACGCTCCTGGTCATCTGGCGGCTCGTCCACGACCCGCCGACGGCCACCCATGCCGCCGCCCGCACGGGTCTCGAGATGCGGCTCGACCGCCGGCAGTGGCCGCTTCTCGCGGCCGTCGCTGTGTGGGCGCTGGGAGCGTCGAGCGAGCAGTTTCTGCTGTTGCGTGCCGCCGATCTGGGCGTGCCGCAGCCGCTCATTCCGCTCGTCTGGCTCGGGGTGAGTCTCGTGAAGAGCGGTATGGCGACCCAGGCGGGCCGGCTGTCCGATCGGATCCACCCGCGCACCGCGCTCGCCACCGGCTGGCTCTTGTTCGCGGCCGGCTACGCCGGATTGGCGGCGAGCGGCGGGCTCGTCGTGGCGCTCCTGATGATGGTCCTGATCGGGCTGGCGTACGGGGCTGCTGAACCAGCGGAACGGGCACTCGTCGCCCGGCTCGCCCCGGCCGGCTGGCATGGCAACGCGTTCGGTTGGTATGCCCTCGTGCAGGGCGCGATGGCCCTCCCGGCGGGCCTGCTCGCGGGATGGCTCTGGGAGCGGGGGCCCCATGGCCCGTCATGGGCGTTCGGCGCCACGGCGGTCCTTTCCCTCGCCGCTGCGGCATGCGTTCGCGGGTTCGTTCGCGCGTAGGATAGGCTCGCTCCACCTTCGTGCCTTCCGGTGTGCTGCCCACTCGGACCACATCCTCATGCCACATTGTGTACGGATGATCGTGCTCGTTGTCGCGGCAGCGATCGCGGCGCGTGCCGACGAGCAGCCCGTCTCCTTCGGCGGCCGATACCCGAATCTTGCGGTCAGCAACTCGTCGGGCGAATGTGGCATCGGTGCCGTCGTTCCGTGGGCGGGCAGGCTGTGGCTGGTCACGTACGCGCCCCATGCCCGCAGCGGCAGTGACGACAAGCTTTACGAGATCGACGACCGGCTCCATCTCACGGCCCGACCCGAGAGCGTCGGAGGTACGCCGGCCGCCCGATTCATCCATGGCCCCACCGGGCAACTCCTGATCGGACCCTACCTCATCGACGCGCAGGGCGGGGTACGAGCTGTTTCCCCGAGCGTCATGGAGGGCCGGCTTTCCGCGGCGGCGCGGCATCCGACCGATCCGGCGGGCAAGGTGCTCGTCTACGACATGGAGGGACTGCTGTACGAACTCGACGTCAAAACCCTGGAAGCGAGGCTGGTCGCCGCGCGGGCTGCCCCCGGCTGGCATGGCAAGGGCATGTACGCCGGGCAGGGCGTGGTGGTCGTCGCCAACAACGGCGAGCACGCCGCGGGCCTCAAAAACTTCGAGCCGTTCCTATACGCGATCCCCAACACCCGGGAATCGCAGGCCGACGCGGGTGTGCTCGCCGAATGGTCGCCTGCCGAAGGCCCGAAGGCATGGCGACTTATCAGGCGACGACAGTTCACGGATGTCACCGGCCCGGGCGGCATCGACGGCCCGCCGACCCCCGATGCGCCGCTCTGGGCCGTCGGCTGGGATGACAAGAGCGTCCTCTTGATGGTGCGCTCGGCAAGCGCCGCCGCTGCCGGCAAAGATCCGTGGCGATCATTTCGGCTGCCGAAGGCGTGCAGCAGTTTCGATGGCGACCACGGCTGGCATACGGAGTGGCCGCGCATCCGCGAGGTGGTTCCCGCCGCGGATGGTCGTCCGGCCCGCTACCTCCTGACGATGCATGGCGGGTGGTATGACTTTCCGGGCACGTTTTCGGGGACTTCGAGCGGCGGGATTCGCCCACTGTGTTCCCACCTGAAGATCACGGCCGACGTGGCCCCGTGGTCGCTCGACGGAAAGCCGGCGATCGTCTTCGGATGCGACGATGCGGCAAAAAGCGGATTCAAGAACGAGTTGCAGAACCCGCGCAACGATCTGACCGGCCGGTCGAACTCGAATCTCTGGTTCACGACGTGGGACGGCCTGTCGTGCCTGGGCCGGCCGTCCGGCGCCGGGTATGTGTGGAAGCGGGAGTCGATCCAGGCTGGCGTGCCGTCCGACTCCATGCTGCTTGCAGGGTATGACCGCGGCGTCGTGCACATCGCCCACGACGGGGATGCCACCGCCACGTTCACCGTCTCGACGGGGTGTGAGGATGACTGGGAAACGTTGGGCGTCGTGACCGTGCCGGCCCATGGATACGCCTGGTTCGTGCTGCCGACCGAGGGCAGGGGCGACTGGGTGCGGATCACGGCGGATCGGGATCTGCCCGGGGCGACCGCCGTGTTTCGCTACGGCACCCGTGGCGGCAGCATCGAGGATCGAGAGCTGTTCGCAGGTCTCGCCGATGCCAGCTCGAGCGTGCCATGGATCGGCGCCGTGATGCGGAGCGGCGAGGGCGAATCGCTGCCGCTCGACGTGCTCACACGTGCGGGTGACGCCACTGGGCCGGCCACCGAGCCGACCGCGTGGCGGGTGCCGATCGGGCAGCCGCCCGTGATGCGGGCGGCAGAAGACCCGGTCGCCGCGCTTCTGCGCGACAAAGCCACGCCCACGTCTCCCGACGTGTCGTTCGATGCGGCCAGCGTGATTCTCAAAGAGGGCGAGAAAGTGTTTCGGCTGCCGAAGCCGCTCGATCCTCTCGTCGCGGCCGCCTACGAGAAGCCGTTCGCGACGGGCTGGCCGCGGGGCATGCGGGAGGTGGTGACCGAGCGATCGCTTTTGAATGCCGCGGGCACCTTCTACGTGCTTCCCCGGGTGAGCAGCGGCGGTGCGGCGAAGATCCTCCCGGTGTGCAGCCACGGAAAGAAGATCACCGATTTCTGCTCGTGGCGAGGCCTGCTCGTGCTCGGTGGCGCGACCCAGTCATCCGCCCGCGCAGCGGAGGCTGTCTCGGCTGCGAACTCCCGTGTCATCGGGCCGGGAGTGTGGGTCGGCGACATCGATGAACTCTGGAAGTTGCCGCGGCCGACCGGCCGTGGCGGGCCGTGGCACGTGACGCCGGTCGAGGCGGGCGTGGCCAGCGACCCCTATCTCATGGGCGGGTATGACGACAAAACCCTCGCGCTCTCCCACGATCTTTCTTCGCCTGTGCGCGTCACGGTCGAGATCGACCCCACCGGTGACGGCGACTGGTTCCGGTATGCCATCCTCGACGTTCCGGCAGGCAGCCCGCTCGCGCACCGGTTTCCCCATGGTTTTCTCGCACAGTGGATCCGATTCACCGCGGAATCGGCCTGTCGTGCCAGCGCCACGCTCACGTACCGCTGCACGAACCGCGCGATCGACGACTGTCGATGACGAAGTTCGCCTGGTGACCTACTGCCGCTCGGTGCCGGTGTCGAGCACCGCCATGAAGGCCTTCTGCGGGATGTCCACCGAGCCGATGCTCTTCATCCGCTTCTTGCCCTCCTTCTGCTTCGCCCACAGCTTCTTCTTGCGGGAGATGTCGCCACCGTAGCACTTGGCGGTGACGTTCTTCCGCATCGCGGAGATCGTCTCGCGGGCGATCACCTTCGTGCCGATCGCGGCCTGCAGCGCGATCTCGAACATGTGGCGGTCGATCTCGCCGCGGAGTTTCTTGACGATCGCCCGGCCGCGGCGGTCGGCGTCGCGGCGGTCGCAGATGATCGAGAGGGCGTCCACCTTCTTGCCCCCCACGAGAATGTCGAGCCGCACGAGGTCGGCCGGAAAGTACCCGACGAGCTCGTAGTCCATCGTGCCGTAGCCGCGGGTCACGCTCTTGAGCTTGTCGTGGAGGTCGTAGATCACCTCGGCCAGCGGCAGGTCGAACGAGAGCATCGCCCGGGTCGGCGACAGATACTCCGTCTTCAGGTACGTGCCGCGGCGGTCGGTGCAGAGCTGCATGATCGGCCCGATGTATTCCACCGGCACGAGGAAGTTCGTCCGCACGATCGGCTGCCGGAACTCCTCGATCTGGCCGGTGTCGGGCACGTCCTGGGGGTTCGTGATCTCGACCGTCTCACCATCGGTCTTCAGGATCTGGTAGGTGACGTTGGGCGCGGTCTGCACGAGGTCGAGATCGGCCTCCTGCTCGAGCCGCTGCTGGATGATCTCCATGTGGAGGAGCCCGAGGAACCCGCAGCGGAAGCCGAAGCCGAGCGCCTCGCTCGACTCGGGGGCGTACTCGAACGAGGGATCGTTGATCGCGAGTTTCTCGAGCGCGTCGCGGAGTTCCTCGAAGTTCTCCCCCTCGCTCGGATAGAGGCCGCAGTAGACCATCCGCTGCGGCGGCTTGTAGCCGGGGAGCGGCTGCGCCGCATCGTCGCCGGGGATCGTCACCGTGTCGCCGATGTGGACCTGCTTCACGTCCTTGATGTTGCAGACGAGGTAGCCCACCTGGCCGGCCACGAGCTCGTCGCACGCCCGACGTTGCGGCACGAACTGGCCGAGCTCGATCACGTCGTGCGTGGTGCCGGTCTCGAGGAACCGGATCTTCTGCCCCTTCTTGATCGTGCCGTCGATCAGCCGGACGTACGTGATCGCGCCGCGGTAGCTGTCGTAGTGGCTGTCGAAGATCATCGCCCGGAGCACGGCATCGGGATCGCCCTCGGGCGGCGGCACGCGATCGACGATCGCCCCGAGCAGTTCCTCGATGCCGATGCCCGCCTTCGCGCTCGCCTTGATCACCTCCGTGGGGTCGATCGCGAGGCTCTGTTCCATCTCCACGAGCACCTCGTCCACGCGGGCGTGCGTGAGGTCGATCTTGTTGATCACCGGCACGATCGCCAGATCCTGGTTGATCGCCGCGTAGGCGTTGGCCACCGTCTGGGCCTCGACCCCCTGGAACGCGTCCACGAGGAGCACGGCCCCTTCGCAGCAGGCGAGGCTCCGCGAGACCTCGTAGTGGAAATCGACGTGGCCGGGGGTGTCGATCAGGTTGAGCTCGTACCGCTCGCCCTTGTGGCGATACTCCATCCGCACGGCCCGGGCCTTGATCGTGATCCCCCGCTGCCGCTCGAGCTCCATGTCGTCGAGCATCTGCTCCTTGAGCTGCCGCTTCTCGACGGTGCCCGTGAATTCGAGGAGCCGGTCGGCCAGCGTGCTCTTGCCGTGGTCGATGTGGGCGATGATCGAGAAGTTGCGGATGTGTTTGCAGTCGATGGCCATAGGCATGATTCTAGCCGCTCCCGGCGTCAGCGGCTTCGGGGTGCCCCATCGTCGGCCGGACATTCGATAACCGACCGCATTCGGAGTCGGCGGCAGGCATGCTCGACTCCGGTCGTGTTGAGAGTACGGGACTCGTGGGTTTTGATCAGATACCGATGGTCCTCAACGACTCCCTGCGTCTGCGCGTGCCCGCCGACCGACTCCGCCGAAAGTCCCATGCGTCCTATGCGATTCACTCCGAATCGGGTTGCGTGCGGTGGGCGAGGCGGGCGAGGCCGGCGGCGCCGATGGAGCCGGCGTCGCCGCCCAGGCTCGCGTAGCGGATGGTCGTCTTCTCGGCGAGCAGCGGGAAGGCGCGGACGCGGACCTCGGCGCGGACGGCGTCGAGGAACAGCTTCCCGACCGGTGCCGACTCGCCGCCGAACGTCATCGCGCCGCCGATCACCACCGTCTCGGGATCGATCGTGTGCATGAGCGTCACGATTCCGATCCCGAGCCACCGCGCGGTGTCGAGGATCAGGTCGCAGGCGAGCGGATCGCCGCCGGCCGCCGCGTCGGAGACGAGGATCGGCGTGAGCGGTTCCCCGCGAGCCACGGCGGCGGCGAGGTTCCCGGTCGCGTGCTCTGCGAGGGCCTCGCGGGCCCGCGCCACGAGGGACGTCGCGCTGCAGTAGGCCTCGAGGTCGCCGCGGTGGCCGAAGGGACAGGTGCGGGCCGATGGCGACGTGTCCACGATGATGTGGCCGCACTCGGAGCCGTGGCTGTGGGCCCCTTCGACGTTCGTGTCGCCGATGATGATTCCGCCCCCCACGCCGGTGCCGAGTGTGAGCATCACGAGGCTCGAGGCGTCGCGGGCGGAGCCGACCCAGAACTCGCCGTAGGCGGCGGCGTTGGCGTCGTTCGCGAACGTCACCTCGCGGCCGGCATGGAGCGCCACGCGATCGCGGATCGGGAAGTTGTCCCAGCCCGGCAGGTTGCCCGCGCGGAGGATCGTGCCGGCGGCGAGATCCTGCGGTCCGGGTGTGCCGAGTCCCACGCGGGCCACGTCGTCGATCGCGATGCCGGCAAGACCGGCGAGCACATGCACCGCCCGCCCCATCCGCGCCGCCGCGTCCTCCGGCCCGCGGTCCACGTGGGTCGGCTCGGTGTGGAAGGCGAGCGTGCGGCCACGGTCGTCCACGAGGCCCGCCTTGATGTTGGTGCCGCCGAGATCGACCCCGGCGTACAACGGGCGCACCGCCGAGGCGAGCGGAAGCCAACCGGAACGATCGGCCGAAGAGCGTGTCACTGGTCGGCCGGCAGCCGGTCGATCTGCACGGGCGGAGTCGGACTCGTGCAGGCCTGCATGAAGGCCACGAGGTCGGCCTTGTCCTGGGCCGAGAGCCTGAGCGGCCGGATCTTTTCGCTCAGGGACGGGTTCGGATGGCCGCCCCTGTCGTACCACTCGACGACCTCCTCGAGCGTGGCGATCGAGCCGTCGTGCATGTACGGCGCCGTGAGGGCCACGTTGCGGACCGTCGGCGTCTTGAAGGCGCCGGTGTCCTTCGGATCCTTCGAGATCGCGACCCGGCCGAGGTCGGGCTTGTCCGCCTGCATGCCGATGCCGATGTTGTGGAACTTCTCGTCGGCGAGGTTCGCCCCGACGTGGCAGGCGGTGCAGTTCCCCTTCTCCGTGAAGAAGATCTCCCGCCCGCGCTTCGCCTCCTCCGACATGGGGTGGGCCTCCACCGCGGCTTTGGCGGCGGCGTACCGCTTGGCGAGTTCGGGGTCGTCGGCGATGTCTTCCGCGTCGAGTCCGGCGAACGCCTTCATCTGCTCGTAGTAGTCATAGGGCGAGGGGGACGTGACGATCGCCCGCTCGAAGGCGGCGATGGCCTGGCCGACATGGTCGATCGTGAGTTCGCCGAAGATCTTGTCGAACTGCTTCTTGTAGACGGGCAGCTCCCTGAGCCGCTTCACGACGCCTTCGTGCGTGAAGCCCATCTCGATCGGATTCTGGATCGGCCCGACCGCCTGCGCTTCGAGCGAATCGGCCCGGCCGTCCCAGAACTGGGCGCCGGTGAGGATGCGGTTGAACGACACCGGCGAATTGCGTCCCCCGAGCTGGCCGCGAATCCCGACACCCGTCTTCGTGTGGGCCGAGTAGCCCATCGACGGGTCGTGGCAGCTCGCGCAGCTCACGGTGGAGTCGGCCGACAGACGCTTGTCGAAATACAACTGGCGGCCGAGCTCGATCTTGGCCCGCGTGAGCGGGTTCTTGTCGAGGCCGGTGATCTGCGCCGCTCCCTGGGAGAGGCCGAGCGGCAACACCGGATCGAGCTCGACGAAGTTCTTGGGATCGGCCAGCCAGGCGTCGATCTCGGCGAGGGTGATGGGGCCGCTGCCGGGCACGCCCGCCGTGAGGCTCGCGTCGCCGAGCAGGACCTTTTCCCGACTCCCCGCGGCCGAGCCGGCGGTCTCGATCGCCTCCACCTCGACCACCTGTGCCCGGGCCGGCGCCGTCACGGGCGCACAGCCTCCGGCGAGGAATGCAGACACCACGGAAACGACGACTGCAGCGGTCGAGGCGACGAGCGACGCGCGGGCGTCACGGGAGCGGGAGATCGACACGGGCATGGGCTCCATCGGGGACGGGGCGAGCGACCGATTCTGGCGGACAAGACTCCAAATCGTCAGACAGTTTAGACGGTTCTCCGCCCGCGGCGAGCGGGCCGGAAGGCCCGTTTTCACGGCCGCCATTCGAGGCCGAGAATCGACACGTCGTCGAGCGGACCCCTCGGCTGGCACCACTGCTCCACCGTTTCGAGCAGGTCCGCCACCGACGCCTCCAGCGGCCGCGTGCGGGTCGAGGCGATGCACGCGGCGAGGGCCTCGTCCCCGAGCGGGTTTTGATCCTTGTCCATCGCCTCGGTGACCCCGTCGGAATAGAGGTAGATGCGGTCTCCCGGGGCGAGTTGGAGCGACGCCTGCGGGTAGTCGAACTCCGGCACGAAGCCGATCGGGAAGCCTTCCGCGCCGTGGTACGCGGGCGGACCGTTCGCGGGCACGTGCAGGAGGGCGGGGTGGCCGCCCGAGACGTAATCGAGCCGGCCGGTCGGAAGATGGAGGACCCCGTACAGGATCGTGAAGTAGAGGCCGGAGAACTCGTCGGCCTGGAACAGGCGGTTGAGCTGGGAGGCCACCTCCGCGGGCGCGGCCACCGTGATGCCGCCGTCCGCCCGCTGCCGCACGAGGAGCGACTGGTCGGAGACCTTCGGCGAGAGGAAGCGGCCGACCGTCACGGCCATGAGGGACGACGGGACGCCGTGCCCGCTGACGTCGACGACGAACAGCCCGGCATGCTCCGCGTCGAGCGGGAAGAAGTTGAGGAAGTCGCCGGCGAGGTCCTGGCAGGGCACGTAGCGCCAGGCCACGGCCGTCCCCGGAAGAGCCGCGTCCTCCGGGGGCAGGAGCGATCGCTGCACCTTCGCGGCGGCCTCGAGATCCCGCACCATGCGGGCGTTGATCGTCGAGATCCGGTCGTTGAGGTCCGAGAGCTCCGAATTCGTCTGCTGGAGCTTGTCGCGGGCGATCGAGAGATCCTGGTTGGCGACGATCAGCTCCTGGTTCTTGGCCACCGCGTTCTCGAAGATCGAGACGAGGAGGTTGAGCACCTGCTGCCGGCCCGCCTGCACCCGAAACGTCTGCCCGGCGATTCCCACCTCGAGCGTGCCGTCGCCGGACGGCTCGCCGAGCGGCGTCTGGAGGAGCGCCTGCATGCGGCCGAGCAGATAGTCGGCGTCGTAGGGCTTCGTGACGTAGTTGTCGGCCCCCGCGTCGAGCCCGCGGATGATGTCGATCGGGTCGGAGAGCGTGGACAACAGGATCAGGGGCACGGTCCGCAGGGCCGGGTCGCTCTTCAGGGCCTTGCAGAACTCGTAGCCCGTCATCACGGGCATCTCGATGTCGGAGATGATGATGTCGGGCCGCCGCTCCCGGGCGAGCTTCAGGGCCTCCGCGCCGTTCTCGGCCCAGCGGACCGCATGGCCGGCGTCCGTGAGCCGCTTCTGCAGGAGCTTCGCCTGGATGCGGCTGTCCTCGGCGATGATCACATCGACGCCGGCCATCAGGTGAACGTCGCGAGGGCCGTCGGCGCGTCCTTGTGGATGCTGAACAGCTTGTCGAGGTTCGTGAGCTTGAAGACCTGGAAGATCTCGGGGCGGATGTTGCACATCTTCAGCCGCCCGTGGCCGGTCGTGATCTTGCGATGCAGCTGCCCGAGCAGGCCGAGCATGGCGCTCGACATGAACTCGACGTTGCCGAAGTCGAGGAGGACGTCCGGCCCGGTGGCCTTGCCCAGGAGCGTCGTGATCTCCTTCTTGATCTCGTCCAGCACCGTGTCGTCGAGGATCTTCTTGTCCTTGAAGACGATCATGTGGACGTCGCCGGTCTTGCCGGTCTGGATTCTGCGGTACAGGTCCATCGCGTGGCCTCGCTCCCCGGGAATGTCGATCGTGTAGCCTAATCCTCGGCCGGGACGGCGTCCAACGGCCGGATCGCCGCAGGGCACGCGGTCAGTCGCCCAACACCACGCCTGCGGTGGCGAGCCACTCGAGCTCCCCCGGGTGACCGGGTCCGTCGTCGAGCCGGATCGACGCGATCGCCCCCTTCTGCATGCGGATCGCCGCGGCACCGGCCCCGATCGAGAGTGCCACCAGCCGGCCCACGCACGGCATGTGTCCGACCCATGCCACATGTCCGGCGTCCTGCTCGACGGTCCACTCCATGAGCGCCTGCCAGTCGGCGGCCGGCTCGAGCGCGTCCACGACCACCGGTTCCGGCGCGTGGAACACGTCGGCGAGGATGTCGGCCGTTTCCCGCGCCCGCACGAGCGGGCTCGTGGCCACGAGATCGAGGCTCATGCCGGCGTCCCGCAGGTGGCGGGTGAACGCGTCGAACCGGCGGCGGCCCTTCTTCGTGAGTCGGCGGGCGTGGTCGTCGATGCCCGGCCCCTGGTCCTCGGCCCAGGCGTGGCGGACGATGAACAGGCGGGTCGTGAGCGTGGCCATCGAAATCCTCGTCGCCCGATTGTGATCCGCGCCGGGCGGCGGAACAAGTTCACACCCGGCGCCACAGATCGGCGGCTGGAATGCCCGCCGCATCGAGCGCGGGTGCCGCGTCGATCCGCCACCGCCGGGCATCGACGGGATAACCCGCCGTGGGGGCGAGCCCGGGCAGGCGTGCCGACCAGAAGTCGTTGAAGGCCGCCATCGCCAGTTCGCGCACGTACTTCGCCGTCATGCTCGCGAGCGCGACCGGCAGCCGTGCCTCGCCCCCCACCGCGAACTCGATCCGCAGTCCCGCCGTCGGCGCCGAGTAGACGGACCGCAGCGCGGTCTCCTCGAGCGGCTGCACGAGCGGCACGGAGAAGTGTCGCGCGACGAGCGGGGCGTAGCTCCTGCGGCCGCCGTGGCGGTCGCACCACACGACCGCGTCCCCGGGGCCGAACCGGTCGCGCAGCCCGGCGGCCAGATCGAGCGTCGTACGCGACAGGATGTCGGACTTGTTGAGTCCCCGGTCGAGGAGGCGGTTGAATTCAGTCGGGTAGATCGCGCGGCAGACGATGCCGACGAGCGTCAGCCCTGCGGCTGCAAGCGCGGCACCGGCCTCCGCCGCGGCCTCCCGGCAGGCTTCCGGCGGGGCCATCCGCGGCAGCGCGAGCGAATCGAGCGTCGCCCAACCGCGGTCCGCCCCGGGCTCGGGGCCGATCGTGCCGAGGGCTGCAGCGAGTTCCTGCCAGTCGCGGGCTGGCGTCCGCGCGAGCGCGAGCGCCGCCTGCACGCCGCGTTCGAGCGCGGCGAAGCCGGCCCCGGCCCGGTACACGGTCTTCGAGTCGGCCCACAGCGGCCCACGGCCCGCCTCTCCGGTGAAGGGGCCGGCCGCGGCGAACGCGGTTTCCGGATCGCCCCTCGCGCCGGCGATCCGCCATGCCGAGGCTGCCACCACGAGGGGGCCGAGGTTCGGCCCGTAGCCCGCCTCGTCGGTGCCGATCACGAGCGTCATGACGGAGGCCGCCGGGGAATCTGCCGGCAGTATTCGTAGATCGCGATCGATGCGCTGGTCGCCGCGTTGAGGCTGTGCGGCAGGCCGGCCATCGGGATCTCGGCCACGCGGTCGAGCCGGGACAGGAGTTCCTCGTCGAGGCCGGTCCGCTCGTTGCCCACGACGAGCACCGTCCTGGGGGCGAACGCGAAGTCGTACAGCGTCTCCGAGCCGGTGGTCTGCTCGAGCCCGACGACCTCGTATCCCTCCGCGCGCAACCGGTCGAGCACCGGCGGCAGGCTGCGATGCACCTCGAGCGTGACACTTTCCGCGCCGTCACGGGCGATCCTGTCGTCGAGCCGGGTGGCGCCGGTGGCGATCACCCGGGCGATGCCGAAACAGCCGCATGTGCGCACAATGTGGGACAGGTTGACGTGGCTGCGCATGGGCGCGCAGGCGACGACGAGCTCGCGCGGAGCGGCGAGGATCTCGGGAGGCTTGTGGCGGATGTGGATGAAACGGGGCATCGGATGGCGGTGGATTATGGCAGGCGTGGCCGCGGGCTGCGTCGCCGCGCCCCCCGAACCGGCAGTCACGCTCCGGCTCGTGGATCATGCGGGGCTCGCCGCCGAGGTCGCGGCCTGCCGCGGCAGGGTCGCGGTGCTGGACTGCTGGAGCACGTCGTGCCCTCCCTGTGTCCGGGACTTTCACCATCTCGTCGCGCTGGCGGAGCGGTATCCCGAGACGGTCGCCTGCCTCTCGCTGTCGTTCGACTACGAAGGCATCGGTGAGCCGGCCGACGTCGTGCCCAGGGTGCGGGGCTTTCTCGAGGCCGGCCGGGCGAAGCGGGTCATCAACCTGCTCTCGACCGAGGAGTCGGACAGGCTCGCGGTGAAGCTCGACATCGTCGGCGTTCCGGCGGTGTTCGTCTACGACCGCGAGGGGAAGCTGCTGGCACGGTTCGACGACGAGGAGGCCCGGCGGCGGCTGGGGCGTCCGTTCACCTACGACGACGTGGAGGCGGCCGTGCGCACGGGCTTGGGAGCCGAGTCGCCGCGGCGGTAGACTGTGGACTTCCCGGAGAATGCACGGCATGCCTGCTGAAAACACCCGGCCCGGCCCGGCCGGCCGACCGGTGATGGCCCCGGGCGGCGGCCCGGGCAAACCGCGGCCGGGCGACACGGTGCGCAGCCCCCTCGGCTACGGCCGCGAGACCGTCGAGTCGATCGTGGTGGCCTTCACGCTCGCGCTCCTGTTCCGGGCGTTCGAGGCCGAGGCGTTCGTGATCCCCACCGGGTCGATGGCCCCGACGCTGATGGGCCGGCACAAGGACCTCGTCTGCGACTCCTGCGGCAGGGACTACCGCGTCGGCTGCAGCGCCGAGGAGGATGACCAGTCGCAGAGCCTGCGGACGGAGGCGTCGCGGCTGGAGCGGGAGCTCGAGGGGCTGAAAAGCCGGCTCGCCGACGCCGGGATGTCGCCGGACGCACGGGCGGCGGCCCGACGCCGCGCCGACCTTCTCGAGAACGATCGCGGCCCGCTCGCGCAGCTGCGGATGCGGCTCGGGGGCAAGCTCGTGGCCGCCGCCAGGTGCCCGAACTGCGGCCACGTGATGCGGCTCCTCGCGGACGCCGCGGCCGAGCCGACGTACGATCCGCGCTACCCGTCGTTCAACGGCGACCGGATCCTCGTCAGCAAGTTCGCCTACGACTTCTCCCCGCCCGCCCGCTGGGACGTCGTCGTCTTCAAGTATCCCGAGGATGCGAAAACGAACTACATCAAGCGGCTCGTCGGCCTGCCGGGGGAGGTCGTGTCGATCTTGGCGGGCGACATCTGGACCAGCCGCGACGGTGCGGCGCCCGTGATCGCCCGCAAGCCGCCGGCCAGGCTCCGGGCGATGCTGCAGTGCGTGCACGACAGCCGGTTCGTGGCCCCCGAACTCCGCCGGGCGGGGTGGCCGCTCGCCTGGACCGACTGGTCGCCCCCGGGGGGCGACGGCCCGGCGTGGCGGAGCGCGGACGACGGCAGGTCATACGCCGTCACCGCCAGTGGCACCGCGGCCACGCTGCGCTACCGGCACATCGTCCCGACGGCCGACGAATGGGCGGCGCTCGAGCGGGGCGCGCCGCCCGCGCCGCGGCCGCGGTTGATCGACGACTTCCAGCCCTACAACGCGATCGCGACGCGCCCGCACTGGGTGGGTGATCTCGCCGTCGAGTGCCGGCTCGAGAGCCGCGGCTCCGCCGGCAGCGTGACGTTCGACCTCGTGGAAGCGGGCCGCCTCTCCCGCTGCACGATCGACCTGGCCGACGGCACGGCGCGGCTCGCGTTGCCCGAGGCGGGGCCGGGCGAGTCGCCGCGGGCGAAGACCACGGTGCGCGGCCGCGGCGCGTGGCGGATCCTGTTCGCCAACGTGGACGACGAACTGTCCCTGTTCATCGACGGCCGGCTGGTGCCGTTCGACAGGCCCACGCTCTGGAGCCGCTCGATCGACGCCGCCGAGGCGAGCCTCCCCGACGACACGCCGGCCGAGCCCGGCCGCACCACCCCGGGAGACCTCGCGCCGGTGGGCATCACGGCCACGGGGTCGGACGTCGGAGTCGCCGACCTGCGGGTGCTCCGCGACGTGTACTACATCGGAGCCCTCGACATCGGCGCCCGCCCCGGGGAACTGATCGAGCGGGAGCGGCTCGAGTTTCCCCTCGAGCAGGACCAGTTTTTCGTGCTCGGCGACAACTCGGCGGCCAGCAAGGACGGCCGGATGTGGATGACCGGCCACCATGTCGATCGCGAACTGCTCATCGGTCGGGCGCTGGTGATCTTCTGGCCGCACGCCGTGCCGGCAAACTGGAGCGTTCCGGTGAAAATCGGGGGCCTGGAGCTGCGATTGCCCTCGTGGCCGAACTTCGCGAGGATGGGTTTCGTCCGTTAGGGCCGGCGTCCGGTCGCGACGCGGCCGTTCCCCGCACCGGCTCAGGGAGGAGCCCGTGGCGCTGTTGTCCGTCGAAGGTCTCGTGAAGAACTACGGCCGCCGCCGCGTCGTGGACGGGGTGTCGTTCCACGTCGAGACGGGCGAGATCGTGGGTCTGCTCGGCCCCAACGGCGCGGGCAAGACGACGAGTTTCCGCATGACGTGCGGCCTGGTGATGCCGGATGCCGGGAGCGTGCTGCTCGACGACGCCGAGATCACCCACTGGCCGATGTTCAAGCGGTCGCGCGACGGCGGCATGGGCTACCTCGCGCAGGAACAGAGCGTGTTTCGCAAGCTCACCGTCGAGCAGAACCTGCTCGCGATCATGGAACTCGTGGGCATGGACCGGAAGACGCGCCGCCGGCGGTGCGAGGAGCTTCTCGAGCAGTTCGACATCGTCAAGATCCGCAGGTCGAAGGCCCACTACATCTCGGGCGGCGAGAAACGGCGGCTCGAGATCGCCCGCTGCCTCGTGACCGAGCCGCGGATCATCCTCCTCGACGAGCCGTTCACGGGCATCGACCCGGTGACGATCCACTCGATCCAGAAGATCATCCGCAGCCTGCGCGACGACGGGATCTCGATCCTGATCACCGACCACCGCGAGCGCGAGACCCTGGCGATCACCGATCGCAGTTACGTGATCCGCGCCGGCCAGGTGCTGTGCCACGGCACGGCGCAGGAGGTGCTCAACAATCCCGACGCCAAGAAGTATTACTTCGGCGAGAGTCCGGGCGTGGTGGAGGCGGCCTGAGGGGGCGGAGCGGATCGGCCGCCGCCGGTAAAACGCTCACGCGCCCCGGTTGAGGGCGATGCCCTTGAGCGTGAGCACCGAGCCGACCGACATCAGCGCCAGCCCCAGCCAGCGCGGCGGCTCCACGACCTTCCTGCCCGGCACGTTGCCCCACAGCGACTGCTGCTGCACCTGACCGCCGCCCATCTGCGCCGAGACGAAGTGGCTCGACCGCTCCGTGAGCGTGAACGACTCCACCATCCGGAACTGCACGCCGGTCAGGAACAGCAGGATGCCGACGACGAGGATGGCTTGGTGTTTCATGGATGACCGGCGCCCCGGCCCGGATCGGGCCCCGACGCCATGGCAGTCTTCGATCAGGCGGGGCATCCGGCTGGAGTCGGCTTCCGACCATAGCGGTCGTGCCGGTCGTGCCCGCTCACGGGGCGCGTCGGGACCGCACGATGGTGAGCAGGGCCCGCTGGGGCTCCACGAACTTGCCGATCCCCTCCTGCATGAGCACGTCCTCGAGGCGGCCCATGTCCACCTTCGCATCGAGTTCCGCGAGCACGTCGGCCGCGGGCAGCCGATCGACCTCGCGCGTGAACGATCGCGTCGGACCGTCGGCGGCGTCGTTGGTGGCGGGTGGATTCGTCTGGATGTCCGCCCCGGCGAGGGCCGCGACGTAGCGGCAGGGGTCGACGCCGGGCTGCTTCACGCCCGTGCTCGCGAACACGATCTCCTGGGCCAGCGGCGTGGCGTGGGCCCGCCAGAAGTCCCGGTTCTCGATCCAGATCCGCTTGGCGTTGGCGATGGCGAGCATGCCCTGGGCGGCGGGTGACAGGTCCGGCACGTGCTTCTCGGTGTAGACGTCGATGCGCGAGACGAACACGCTGTAGACGCTCTTGAACGTGCCGAGCGTCGGCCGGCGGGAGGCCCCCCGCCAGATGGCGTCGCGTGCCCGCTCGTACTGCGGTCGCGTGAAGATGAGCGTGACGTTCAGCGGCACGCCGGCGGCGGCGAGCGGCTCGAGCGCGCGGATGCCGGCCGGCGTGGCGGGCACCTTGATCATGCGATTGCAGTGGCCCGCCGACCAGCGGGTGCCCAACTCGACGTAGCGGGCCACGCGTTCGTCGTCGGACAGGCCGCCCTGCGGATCCTCGAGGAGCGGGTCGAGTTCGAAACTCACCCAACCGTCGTTGCCCCCCGATGTCTCCCAGACATCCCGAAACACCTCTTGGGCGCCGCTGACCAGATCGTCGGCCAGCGTCCAGGCGATCGTGTCGTCGTCGTCGCCCGCCGCGACACGCTCCGCGATCCGCCGGTCGAAACGGCCGGTCTTGATGAGGTCGGAAATGATGACGGGATTGCTCGTGGCCCCGGTCGCGCCCGAGGCCCGCGCCTTCTTCACGAGGTCGGGGTCCACCGAGTCGAGCCAGAGTTTCGTGCCCGTGGCGACGAGCGAGGCGAGTCCGTGTGGCACCGGTGAGAGCTCCTGCGGGGGTTTTGAGAAGCGGGGAGGGCTGGGCGGGAATCTGACGATTGGGCGGAAATTTTGTGTTGGCCGGAACCTGCCGATGACGAAGAAGTGTAGCGACTATGACGGTCATGACGGCAACCTCTGTCCCGGCCTGGAAACGCGTCGTGCAACTCACCCGATCCGTGCCACTGCTGACGTTCGCGAGCCTCGTTGGTCTCGTCGCTGTCGGCGTCGTACCCGTGCGGTCCGAGGACGTCGGGCCGGCCCGGCTCGCCGGCGGCGAGGAGGTCACGGTGGCGGGCGCCGAGATGCTGGAACTGCCCGGCATCCCCGGAGCCGTCGCGGACGAAGAGCCGGTTCCGGGCACCGAGAAGCTGATCTCCGATCGGCCGCTCGGTGCGGCCCCGGCGAACGACGCGCACGACTTCATCGTCGCCAGTTCCACCGATGCCCTCGACGGCATGCGGCTCGACGAACTGACGCTCGACGAGATGCCGTTCGAGGCCTCGAGCGGCGACTGGTTCTCGAACGGCCGCTGGTACGGCTCGGCCGAGATGCTCTGGTTCGACCGCAGCCGCAACTACCGTCGCCTGATCGGCCATGACGTGACCGGCGTTGGCCCGTCTGGGACCAAGCGACTGCCGGTGGGCAGTTTCACCACGACCGGCATCCCGTTCCCACTCGCGCCGGGAGCCAGGATCACGCTCGGGGAGTACCTCGGCCGCGACCACCTCGACCGCGACCGGTCGCTCGAGATGACCTACTACGGCGGATTTTCCTTCTTCCAGCAGGACCAATACAACGCGCTGCCGGGCTCGTTCCTCGTCACGCCGCTCACCGTCAAGCTCCCCGGCTTCAGTGGTGCGCAGACCTACACGACGAGCCACAACTCGATCTTCAACAGCATGGAGTGGAACTACAAGCTCCATCGCCGGCTGGGCAGGGATCAGCTCGTGATGTCGCCCAATGGCGGCTGGTCGCGGCACGCCGAGCGGGCCTGGCTGCCGGCGTTCATCATCGGCACGCGGGTCGTGAACGTGAACGAGACGTTCAACCTCGCGAGCCGCCGCACGGACACCGATCCGAGCTTGTTCGCCGGCAACTACCTCATCAACACGCAGAACTGGCTCTGGGGCATGAACCTCGGCGGGGAATTGATCAGCCAGAACGAGTTCTATTTCTGGGGGCTCCGGGGCCGGGCCACCCCCTCGATGGGCTTTACGGCCAATCAGCAGGCCGCCAACGGCGTCGATACGCTCACGACGCTCCCCAATCCGAAACCGCCCCCGGCCACGATCCCCAATCCCTACGACCAGGGTGCGTTCAGCCGCTCGGCGTCGCGGCAGCAGCTCAACCCGTCGTTCGTCGGCGACCTGTCGCTGTTCGCCGGCTGGAATGTCACACCCAACTTCGTCGTGAAAGTCGGCTACGACTTCCTGTGGGTGGCCGGCATCGCCACGGCGACGCGCCAGTTCAACCTCGACAACGTCCGGCAGAATTCACACGACGGCGGCGGGCAGATCTTCTACAACGGCCTCTCGTTCGGGTGCGAGGGGAGCTGGTGACGTCCTACGTGGCGACGACGACGGCGGCCGCCTGGCCGGTCGAGCAGAGGTTGACCGCCACGGCGGTGCCGGGGCGGCCGGAGAGCGGCGCGGCGGTGACCACGTTCACCGGGCAGGCCGGATCCGGGTTGACGTAGTTGAGCGTGGGAGGCACGAGGCCGCGTTCGAGGCCCAGGACGCTCGCCGCAAACTCCACCGCCCCGCCGCCGGCGCCGAGATGGCCGAACAGACTCTTGGGAGCGGTCACCGGCACGCTGCCGAGTTCCGCCGCGATCGCGACCGCTTCGGCCTTGTCCATCTCGACCGTGCCGACGCCGTGCGCGTTGACGTGGCCGATCTCGCCGGGACGGAGTCGGGCGCCGGCGATCGCCGCCACCATCGCCTGACGAAGCGACGACCCGCTCACGCCCGCGCGCCGGGCCCGCGGCTCGCAGCGCGACGCCCATGCGAGGAGCCGTCCGCGGATGGGTGCGCCCCGCGCCTCGGCGTGCGCCCGCGACTCCAGCAT
>Ga0209189_1000305_pt1 | contig 41857 bp, 52 predicted proteins | sample C_130820_EF_Meta_FD_187308 | JGI IMG/M metagenome (GOLD analysis project Ga0209189, IMG submission 187308) | Freshwater microbial communities from Lake Croche, Canada to study carbon cycling - C_130820_EF_MetaG (SPAdes) (version 3) | ecosystem: Environmental > Aquatic > Freshwater > Lake...
CCACCGGTGCTGCCACCATCGTGATTACATACGCTGTACGTGATTCGAGCGGCAACCAAGCACAACCTGCCAACCAACAGTAATTAGTCTCGGGGGCTTCGGCCCCTGTTTTTTAGGAGATTGATTATGACGATGCAATATGATGTCAAAGGATCGCACTCCAGCGGCACGGGACTACTCGTTGCTGCGCGTTCCAGACTAAAAAATTTGGCGTATCTTGGTACTGGCACCGCCGGTAGCATTGACTTGTTCGACACTTTAACTGCCCCGGTATCGGCTACTTACGGACGTTCTGGGTACACAGTCACCGTCACAAAAACAGGGCACGGCTTAACCACAGGGCAGACAGTAGGCATTACTTTTGCGGCAGCTTCTGGTGTTTCAGCAGTTGCGGGTAACTACCAAATAACTGTGGTTGACGCAAACACGTTTACTTTGACGGACTTAAACACCGGAACAATTGCTACTAGCACAAACTGTGTTTATTCTACGGGCGTATGGCTGACCAGCTATAACACCGGAACCGCTGTGCAACCATTCCAAGCTATTTTTTCTGGCGAAGGCATTTTGGCTCAAAACGGCATTTACGCGGTTGTGACCAACATTTCTTTTCAGACTATTCAGTATGGCTAAGTCACCTGCATGGACTCGCAAGGAAGGCAAAAACCCCAAGGGTGGCTTGAACGCCAAGGGGCGCGCGTCAGCCAAAAAACAAGGGATGAATTTGAAGCCTCCCCAGCCGGAAGGCGGAAGCAGGCGCGACTCCTTCTGCGCGAGAATGACCGGTATGAAGAAGAAACTTACCAGCGCGAAGACCGCAAACGATCCGAACTCGCGTATAAACAAGAGCCTTAGAGCGTGGAACTGCTAATATGACTGAGCATCAATACACAGTTAAAACAGTCCTTGACTGGGTATCTCTTGCCACAGCACTTGGAACCCTTATGCAGGTACTTCCAGCATTGGCCGCAGGGCTTAGCGTAGTGTGGACTTCGATGCGCATTGTGGAAATGTTGACCGGCAAACCTTTTTCGGAGCTTATTCGTTGGAGAAAACCCGATGCCGAGTAGCTCTAAAAAACAGCATAATTTCATGGCGGCAATAGCGCATAACCCTGCGTTTGCCAAAAAAGTAGGAATCCCACAGTCCGTGGGAAAAGATTTCAACGAGGCCGACAAAGGCCGCAAATTTTCTAAAGGTGGCGATATGATGAATTCCAAAATGAAAATGTTTGAAAAGTCCGGTAAGGACGTAGAGAAAAAAGGCATGCGCGAGGGCTCCAAAGCGGATATGGCTTTGGACAAAAAGCAAATGATGGGTATGAAGCGCGGCGGTGGCGTCAAGAAGATGGCTGAAGGCGGTATGACCGACATGGCTCAAGACAAAGCCATGATTAAAAAAGCCTTCAAACAGCATGATGCTCAAGAACACAAAGGCGGTAAAGGCACAACTTTGAAGCTGGCTGCTGGCGGTACATTCCGTTCTTCGGCTGACGGTATTGCTCAACGCGGTAAAACCCGTGGTCAGCAGTTCTGCATGGGCGGTAAAGTACGATGATTGCCAGCCGTGGTATGGGGGACATAAACCCCGCAAAAATACCAAACGGCAAACGCATGGCCAAGGGAGGCGGGGTTAACGCTGCAGGAAACTACACGAAGCCCAGCCTCCGCAAACGTATTGTGAGTCAAGTTAAAGCCGCAGCAACGCAGGGTACCGGTGCAGGCCAGTGGAGCGCGAGAAAAGCGCAACTGGTGGCCAAGAAGTACAAGGCAGCGGGCGGCGGATATACGGATTGATGTGAAAGCTCCGCAGAAGTCGCTCAAGGATTGGACTGACCAGAAATGGCGCACCAAGTCCGGCAAACCGTCGTCGAAGACGGGCGAGCGCTATTTGCCCAAAGCGGCCATCGAAGCGTTGAGTCCGGCGGAGTATGCGGCTACAACCCGTGCCAAGCGTGCGGGAAAGGCAGCAGGCAAACAGTTTGTTAAACAACCGCCCAAGGTGGCGGCAAAAACAGCGAGGTATAGATAATGGCCGAGAAGTGGATTCAAAAAGCGATCAAGAAACCCGGCGCACTACGCGCTTCTCTTGGTGTTAAAGGCGACAAACCTATCCCCGCCAAAAAACTGGCAGCGGCTGCGAAAAAACCCGGCAAGATGGGGCAACGCGCTCGCCTCGCCGAAACCCTTAAAGGCATGAAGTAATCATGGCTGTCTCTGGAACCACTGCGTTTAACCTAGACCTCACCGAACTGGTGGAGGAAGCGTTTGAGCGCACGGGTTCCGAACTGCGCTCTGGCTATGATTTAAAGACTGCCCGCCGGTCTTTGAACCTCTTGTTTGCGGATTGGGCCAACCGTGGCGTAAATATGTGGACTTTTGAGCAAGGGTCGATCACATTGATCCCCGGCCAAGCTACATACGACCTGCCTTCCGACACCGTAGACTTGTTGGAGCATGTGATCCGCACCGGTGCCGGTAACGCGTCTACGCAGGCCGATTTGACCATCACACGCATCAGCGTGTCCACGTACGCCACCATCCCCAATAAACTGCAGCAAGCCCGCCCTATTCAGGTCTGGATTGAGCGCCGTCAGGAAACCCCCCGCGTTACCGTTTGGCCGGTGCCGGACAGCTCCCAGACGTACACGTTTGTGTACTGGCGCTTGCGCCGAATTGATGACGCTGGTACGGGCGTAAACACGATGGACGTCCCGTTTCGTTTCATCCCTTGCATGGTGGCCGGACTGGCATACTACCTGTCGCTTAAAGTACCAAATGGGTTGCAGCGCACCGAGATGTTGAAACAACAGTACGATGAAGCATGGCAGTTGGCCAGCGAAGAAGACCGCGAAAAAGCCTCGGTGCGTTTTGTGCCGCGCCAAATGTTCATCAACTAAGATATGGGAAATCGGTTTTCTTCCGGCAAAAATGCGGTCGCCATGTGCGACCGTTGCGGGCAGCGCTACAAGCTGACTGAGCTGAAGAAAGAAGTACAGAAGCAACGGGTTTTTAACCTGCTGGTATGCCAACAGTGCTGGGACCCGGACCATCCCCAACTGATGTTGGGAACTTTTCCTGTAGACGACCCGCAAGCTGTGCGCAACCCGCGTAATGACACTACGTATTTAGTGGCAGGCCCGATGACAGATGGGTACAATAGCGGCGGCTCTAGGGATATTCAGTGGGGCTGGGGGCCGATTGGCGGCTCTTCAGGTTTTGATGCGGTCTTGACCCCGAACAACTTGGTGGCGACTGCAAGCCTAGGCACAGTGACCGTAACGGTTTCATAGGAGTAAATCATGGCATACACAAAAGCAGCAGACGGTATCGTGTCGAAAGGCAAAACCGATGCTAAAGTCCTCCCCAATAGCGGCCCCAACGCCAAAGCCACCGCAGGTGGCAAGAAAAGCGCTGGCGTCTCCGATGCATCGCTCCTGAAAATGGGGCGTAATCTGGCACGTGTTGCCAACCAAAAAGGCGGTTAATCATGGCCACACAAAGCATGAAAAAGATGGGCAAAGAAATTGGCCCGGCGAGTCTGTACGCTAAGCCACACACTATGTCTGGCAAGATGGTGCGTGCAGAATCTAACCCCGGTCTTCCTACCAATAACAGCAAGCTTGACACTCTGGACATCAGCCTAGGCCGGTTCAGCAAGTCCACTGGCAACGAGCCAACCAAGACTGATGGTATTAAAATTCGTGGTACCGGTTGCGCTACTAAAGGCGTGATGGCTCGAGGTCCGATGGCATGAACTACGCTGCTCTAGTCACAGCGATCTCCACTTATACGGAGAATACGTTTCCGACAACTGCGATGAATACGTTCATTACGCAGGCAGAGCAGCGCATCTATAACACGATTCAGTTCCCCTCGTTGCGTAAAAACGTGACGGGTTCAGTAACTGTAAGCAACAAGTATTTATCGTGCCCCGTTGACTTCTTGGCACCCTACTCTTTGGCTGTCATCGACGGCACCGGAGCGTACACGTACCTGTTGAATAAAGACGTAAACTTCATTCGTGAAGCGTACCCTACCCCTACAAGCACGGGCTTACCCAAGTACTATGCATTGTTTGGACCTACTACAAGCGCAGGGGTTCCGACTACGGAGCTGTCTTTCATTCTTGGCCCTACGCCTGATACCACGTACTCTGTAGAACTGCACTACTTCTACTACCCCGAGTCGATCACTACGGCAACGACTACATGGCTGGGCGACAACTTTGACTCCGTGCTTTTGTATGGCTCCTTGGTGGAAGCCTATACCTACATGAAGGGCGAAGCTGATATTGTTATGGGCATTGACGCAAAATACAAAGAGGCATTAGCCCTTGCTAAACGTCTGGGTGATGGAATGGAGCGAACCGACAGTTATAGAACCGGCCAATACAGGCAGGCGGTTACATGACGCAGCATACGCGCCAAGAAGCTAAAGCACTGGGTTTAAATAAGTGCTACGGGTCTGCTTGCACTAAACATCCAGAGTTAGAAGGGTTTCGTTGGGTTTCTGGCGCATGTGTAGAGTGTGCACGTGAGTTATTACGCAAAAATAGGGCAGCAAACCCAGAAAAAACACAAGAAAATAGAAAAAAAAGCAATTTAAAAATTGCGGAACAGCGCAAACCCGGAGGCTCAAAACACAAAGAAAAAATTGCGTACGACGCCCAATATCGTAAAGAAAACAAAGATAGGTGCCGCGCTACTATTGTTGCGTGGAGTGCAAAAAATCCAGAAAAAGTAAAGCTATATGCGACAAAAACTAAAGCCAATAACAAAGGCAAAGTTAACGCACATACAGTCAAACGTCGGTTAGCAAAAATCAACCGCACACCAAAATGGCTTACAGCCGACGATCATTGGATGATTGAGCAGGCTTACGAGCTTGCCGCGCTGCGGACAAAACTTTTTGGGTTTGCTTGGCATGTAGACCACGTGCTTCCCCTACAAGGAAAACTTGTCTCTGGGTTTCACACGCCTTACAATCTACAAGTAATACCCGGAGCAGACAACGTGCGCAAGTCCAATACATTTGAAGCGGTGGTGACATAACATGGCAATTGTTCAAGGTCAAACCACGAGTTTTAAAGCGGAGCTGTATCAAGCTGTGCATAACCTGCTTACAGATACATTAAAAATTGCTCTGTACACCGGTAATGCAAACCTAGATTCAAGCACTACTGTATATAGCTCAGCCAATGAGGTTGTAGCTACAGGCTATACAGCTGGTGGGAATACTGTAACAGGTGTTACAGTTCAAACTTCTGGTTACACGGCCTACGTTAACTTTGCCAACACCTCATGGACTGCAGGGCTTACCGCGCGGTGCGCTCTCATTTACAATGCCAGCAAGGGTAACAAGTCGATTGCGGTTATTGACTTTGGGTCTGACAAGACCTCGACAACCACGTTCTTGATTACAATGCCAACCAACACTTCAACCACTGCACTTATTCGGAGTTCCTAATGCTTGTTAACACCACCAAAGGCGAAATGGACGATTCTTTGCTTGAGAAACGCGAGGGGTCTGTTGACAATGATAATGAGTACACAACTTGGGTTGAGTACTGGCTGGACGGCGAACTGGTACATCGGTCTGCGCACGTAACACTGAAACAAATGCCGGGGTTTACTGTCGGCGAAACCGCAACTCTTTAAGGACATATCATGGCCAATACCCAATCAATGTGCACCTCGTTTCTTGGCGAGCTGATGACCGCCACCCATAATTTTGGTGTTTCTCCAACACGCGGAACCACGGCGGCAGATACTTTTAAAGCTGCTCTGTACTTTGCTTCTGCTACACTGAACGCATCTACCACGGCGTACTCCACTACTGGAGAAGTGACAAACACATCCGGAACAGGCTATACGGCTGGTGGTGCCACGGTAACAAACGCAACAGCACCAACGTCAGCAAACACGTCGTCAACAGCGGGTACAGGTTACTGGACACCTTCGGCAAGCTTTACTTGGACTAGCGTAACTATCCAGACAGCGTTTGATACCGTGCTAATCTACAACTCTAGCCAATCCAACAAGGCGGTTAGCGTCCACACGTTTGGTTCTCAAACCATCACAGCCGGTAACATCACCATCACGATGCCCGCCAACGCTGCTGCAACTGCTCTCTTGCGCTTGGTTACGACCTAACCCGTCGCTTCCTAAAGGGAAGTTGTTATGGCAAATAAATACTGGGTTGGTAATTCAACAGCGGGTAACACAACCCCAGCGTCTGCAAACTGGAATGGCACAAACGCTTGGAGAACTACGTCTGGTGGAACCGTAACCGCCACAACTCCGGGCACGGGGGATGTTGCAATATTTGACAACAACTCTTTTTTAGGGGCCGCAATCACGGTCACTATTTCTGCCGCAACAACTGTTGGAAGTATTGATGCTTCCGGTATTACCAGTGGGGCTAACGGAATAACCCTTGCCGGTTTATCTAATTCTTTGGCTTTAAGCGGCGGTTCAGCAACAGGTTCGTTGCTAAATTTACCGTCCTCAAGATTTACTTGGTCTCATTCTAGTACTTTAACAATATCTGGTTCAGGGACTGTAACCACAAACGGCGTAACCATAGCGTCCAACGTGTCCATGACGGCGACAGGGGCACAGCCAACGCTTGCTGGAAACTTCAACGGAACCGGAACTTTTACTTGTAACGGCGGTACGGTTACGTTAGGAACTTATCAATGGGTCTGCACAACATTTACATCAACAGGCTCAACAGCAACAGCAATAAGCGCATCTGCTGGTGGCGGCATAACGGTGACTGCAAACTTAGGAACAGTTATTAACGTAACCAAAACTGCAGCGCAGCTAACTTTTCCATCCGCAAAACCAATTTTTACACTAACAGCGTCTGGCACTGCCGCAAATCGCGGTATTACGTGGACGGGATCAACGTGGAACACCACAACATCCACAATGCCGGGGCTTAAACTTACAAATGGCTCAGATACAGTTTCTTTTACCCAAACAGCTTCTTCCGTAAACACCAACTTAGCTAGTTTTAATACAACTGGTTTTACTGGAACATTCCAGTATTTAACAAACACCCCTAATTATACTTATATTTTTGGGGATTTTATATCTCCATCGTGCACCATTTCTTCTTCAGGTGCAGGGTATGGTTTGGCAAGTACTTCTAATAGTAGTTTCCTTGCTAACTGTCCAAGCATCTCTTTTTTCTGTACAGCCACAGCTGTATACACTCAAGCAGGAGTAATTAATTGTCTTAATCTTGATAGCGGTTCTTTAACAACGCTATCGGGCTCATTTACACTTAACTCAACTGGCGCTATATCTGGAGGATTTGGTTATGGTAAAGGTGCATCTACTTCAAACCTAATTTTATCTGGCGATATTTCCGTTGGTACACCCAACAACTATTATATTTATTTTACAAATGCAAATACATCAGCACTTACATCTATAACTAAAACAGGAACATCTGACATTTACTATTTTTGGATTAATGGTGGAACTTATGGAAGTTCTATACCTTTTGTTTTTAATGGGTCAAATGGTTCAGTAGGTTTTCAAAATACCACTATAAATGGGTCAATAACTTTTAACGCGCCATTAGCAAATACTTTATATTTAATTCAAACAACTATAACAAGTAATTTAAATGTAACAGCTAGAAATTTTTATTGTAGCTCAACTGTAAATATACCTAGTACATCCGTTATTAATGTAGTAAGCACAGATACAAACACGGGCACTTTTGGTATTGTAAATACAAATGGTACTCCATCACTTACAAATAAATTTAGAGTAAATATAAATACAGCAACAAGTGCGGCAGTTGATAATACTTATATTTACTGTGATTTTAGTAGTTTAGCTAATGCACCAGATTGTTATATAAGTGGTGGCGGATATGCCGTATTTGACACTTCAAATGGTGACTCATATTATCCAAGCTTCACAACATTAGATACAACGGCATATACAGCGGTATATACAGGGGGTGCGTCTCTTAGTGGTGCTGCATACATTAAAAATTCATTAGTACAATCTTCTACATACCCAGCGCCATTTGTTGTTTACGCATATGGTTCAGCAACGGGCACATTAGACATAAATTCAACCGCTATATTCAGTATTAGTGCACCAAATATAAATTCACAAACACTTAATATTAGTTCTTCAACGCTTCAAGTTTCAAGCTCATTTAGTACTAATTATTTTGCTGCTGTAAATTTAAATTCTTGTACTATTACATTTCCAAACTTCGGAATTATAAGTTTTCCAACAAGTAATTTTAACGCCGGAACCTCTACATTACGTATTCCCGGTAGTTCTATAAATACATACGGACAAAATTTATACAATGTTGTTATTTACGGTAACTCTAGTTCCAGTAGTATTAGTGCGGGATACGTAAACAGTATAACAAATAGCATACAGCCCGTTACTGTTAGTTTTGGTAGAGATATTTCTTTTGGTACGTTTGGGCTTAACGGAACCGCAGGAAACCTTGTCACCGTTACAGGCGCCCTTTCAACACAGCGCACACTAACTAAAAGTACCCCTTGGAACTTAGGTAACAGCACCGATGGTGGAAACAATGCTGGCCTTAATTTTCTTGGTAGCGGCTCTGGGAATAACGACTATTTAAGCGTAAGCTACATTAACGGTGTATTTTCTCTTCCCATCACTGGCGATACTGCTTCGGGATTTGCGGGTACGACGACATACTTAAAAGACGTTACTGTTGGGGCGACTTCCGTCTCGGCTTCGGGCTTTGCGGCTACACCTATCTACGCTTTAACAAGCGCCGTCACAAATGCAAGCGCATCAGGGGTGGCCGCTACCCCCACTTATGCCTACTCAACCTTGCTTGGAAACAACACAGCGAATGGGTTCGTGGGCACTGAAACCTACTCCAGCTCGGTGCTCGTAAACGCAACTGGGGTTGCCGCATCAGGCTTCGCCTCTACCCCGGCTTACGCACTAACAACTACCCTCGCAAATACAAGTGCATCTGGCTTTGCGGCCACCCCGGCTTACGCTTTAACAGCCCCCCTTACAAACGTAAGTGCATCTGGCTTTGCATCCACCCCAGCTTACAGCTACTTAACGCTACTTAGTGGCAACGCCGCATCTGGCCTGCTTGGCACTGTTATTTATCTAAAGGACGTTAATGTTGGAGCAACATCTGTAACAGCCTCCGGCTTTGTGTCAAGCCCTACGTACGCCATTGATAAAGCCGTAACATCAACCACGGGCTCCGGCGCTGTGGCAACCCCTACATATGAAGTAGCGCCAAGTCTTGCGTCTGTGGTAGGATCAGGAGTAGCGTCTGGAATTGGTTCTTATACCGCGCAGTATTTGCTAGTAGGGGTTTATGCAAACGGACGTTTGGGTGATGTAGTAGCAGTGTATTGGAAGCCAATAGACAATGCGCAAAGTGCAAATTGGACCTTAATTGGGTCTGCACAAGCGCCTACATGGACTGTAGTAGACAACGCGCAAGGGGGCGGTTGGACGCTCATTAACACATAAGGACATAGTATGACCACAGCAGCAACATCACTCTTGGGTCTGGCCCTACCGGTTACCGGCGAGCTTTCTGGCACTTGGGGCGACACGGTAAACAACTCCATCACATCGCTGCTGGACTCTGCTGTTGCAGGAACCACCACGCTCAGCACCGATGCGGACGTTACCCTGACAACCACCACCCTCTCAGCCAATCAAGCGCGTGAAGCCATCATCCTCTGGACTGCAGCAGGCACAGTAACTCGCACTATCACGGCTCCGGCCCAGTCCAAGACCTACGTAGTTATCAACAAATCTAGCACCCAGAGCATCAAGCTTGTTGGTGTGGGGCCAACTACAGGCGTTACCTTGGTGGCTGGCGAGTTTGCGGTTGTTGCATGGAACGGCACCGACTTTGTAAAAATTGCCAACACATCCGGCGCGGGGGTATTTACTAGTCTAAGCGCAAGCGGGACGGTATCTGGGGCAGGGTTTAGCACCTACTTGGCCAGCCCACCTGCTATTGGTGGTACAGCGGCAGCGGCTGGCGCGTTCACCACACTCAGCGCATCTAGCACCACCACCTTGTCTGGCGGTACAGCCAACGGAGTCGCTTATCTCAATGGCTCCAAGGTGGTGACAACTGGTGGTGCGCTGGTGTTTGACGGTACAAATTTGGGTGTTGGTGTTACTCCTAGTGCTTGGTACACAACAAGCAAAGCAATAGAGCTTGGAAATTATGCAGCCATATCCGGCTCTGCGACAACAGGCTACGCCAATATTTCTAATAATGCCTATCAAAGTTCCGGAAGTAATTGGGCTTACAAAATAACTGACAAAGCTGCGTTGTATTCTCAAACAAACGGCGCTCATGCTTGGTATTACGCCGCAAGTGGTACGGCGGGTAATTCAATAACTTGGACTCAAGCAATGACGCTTGATACAAGTGGCAATTTGTTGGTGGGGACTACAACTGCTGGAGCAGGCGTTGGATTTACTACAAAAGTTGCAGTTGATGCTGGTTCTGGATATGGCCCCTTGTTTAGGGGAGGTGCATCTGGAGCTGCTTACGAATGTATGGATTGCTGGAATATTGCAACTACAGGCAATAACGTGTTTATGAATTTTTACACGGAAACAAGTCCAGCAGGCAGGGGGTCAATTACATATAGCCGCGCGGGTGGATTGGTTGCTTACAACACCACATCAGACTATCGTTCAAAAACTGTAAATGGCCCTGTTCAAAATGCGTTATCAAAACTGGCTGCTTTAAAGCCAAGCACGGGCCGCATGAATGGCGCTGAAGCAGACATTGATTTTTTTGTCGCGCATGAACTTCAAGAAGTTGTGCCATCTGCTGTAACAGGAGAAAAAGATGCGGTTAATGAGGATGGTAAACCTAATTATCAAATGGTTGATAAATCGGCTTTAATTCCATTGTTAACCGCAGCCATCCAAGAACAACAAGCACTGATTGAGTCTTTGACCACACGCCTTGCGGCGCTGGAAGCAAAATAAAATGCTTGACCCAATTACCCTTATTGCAACTGCGCGGGCGACCATTGCTGGCGTGAAGCAGGCTATTGCTCTGGGTAAAGACGCGTCCGATCTATGGCATCAGTTCTTTGATGTTAAGGACGCGGTGATGAAGGAGAAGGCAAAGCCTTCAAAGAACCCGTTTCAGTCGGCCAACTCTCAGGCGCTGCAGTTTATCCAGTTGGCGGAAGAGATGCAGCAAGTGGAGGAGCAGATCAAAATGTCCTTCATGCGCCGTGGCAAAACAAACTTGTGGATGGACTTCCTACGTGAAAGGAACCGCATCGTGGCTGAAAACAAAGCAAACGAGCTTGAGGCTGAAAAGGCCAAGGCCAAGAAGAAAAAAGATATTGAAGAAGCGCTTGAGCTGCTGTTCTACATAGTTGCCGGGGTCGCCCTAATTGCACTTGTAGCGTGGGGCACTACAGAGTATGTTGACTTTATGAGGAAATAAAATGCTACTTGACTCTATCCTTGGGATTGGTAACAAGCTGATTGACAAGCTGATCCCTGACCCAGAAGCTAAGGCTAAGGCCCAATTGGAATTGGCGACCCTTGCCCAAAACGGTGAACTGGCCAAAATGGCTAACGAGACCGACATCTACAAAACGGAGCAAAACAATGTTACAGACCGTTGGAAATCTGATGATGCAGCTGATAGCTGGCTTGCTCGCAACATTCGCCCTCTTAGTCTTGTCGCTATTTTTATTGGGTATTTTCTGTTTGCGCTTATGTCAGCTTTTGGTTATAACGCCAATGAAGGATATGTTAACCTTTTGGGTCAATGGGGTATGCTCATTATGTCTGCTTACTTCGGTGGCAAAACGCTCGAAAACATCATCGCAATGAAGACAAAATGACTAACCTAACCGAACACTTCACCCTTGAAGAGCTGACCCACACCGACCACCGTGAGTTTGACAACACACCCAATGAAGATGAGCGAGCAAATCTGGTGCGACTGGCTGGCTTGTTGGAGTTGGTCAAGGTGGCGCTTGGAGGTAAACCCATCATGGTCAACTCCGCCTTCCGATCTAAGCAGGTCAACGATGCAGTCGGTAGTAAAGATACGTCCCAACATCGCTTGGGCTGCGCTGCGGACATCCGTGTTCCCGGAATGACCCCGGATCAAGTGGTACGCGCCATCATTTCTGCCAAGTTGCCGTTTGACCAAATCATCAGGGAATTCGACGCTTGGACGCACATCAGCGTTCCCAACTTGCCAAGTTCTGCGCCAAGGAACCAAGCCCTCATCATCGACAAAGCGGGCACTCGACCATTCGCCTGATCCGTGGGAGAATAAGCCATGCCTTTGCAAAAGATCACCCTTAAACCCGGAGTCAACCGTGAGAACACGCGTTACACCAACGAGGGTGGCTACTATGAATCGAACCTAGTTCGGTTTCGTCAAGGCACGCCCGAAAAAATTGGCGGTTGGGCGCAGATTTCCGCAGCTACTTTTTTAGGTGTTTGCCGAGCCTTGTGGAATTGGGTGACTTTAGGCGGTCAGAACTTAATGGGGGTAGGTACAAATTCAAAGTACTACATTGAGAATGGCGGCGCATACTATGACATTACGCCGGTACGTGCTGAAGTAACGCTTACTAACCCGTTTACCCCCAACGGCACAACTACGATTCTTGTTACAGATTCTTCTGGCGGGTTTATCAACAATGACTACGTTACCTATACAGGTGGCACTGCTGTTGGTGGGCAGACCATAACCGGCGAATATAAGATAACGTATATAAACTCAACAACGTACAACATCACTATTTCTGCTGCAGCCACCGCTGGCGCTGCTGCGGGTGGCACTGTCTATGCCGTATATCAAGCGAACACAGGCCCATCATACGCAGTGCCACTAGTAGGCTGGGGCGCTGGCACTTGGGGTACTGGTACTTGGGGCAATGGTACTACTTCAAATGACGCACTGCGTATTTGGAACGCAAACAACTTTGGTCAAGATTTATTGTATGGCCCCCGTGGAGGCCCGCTATACTACTGGAATGCCGGTATCGGTATTACGCCCTCTACAGTAACTATAACTATTGCAAGCCCCGCAGTAGTAACTTCAGTTTTAAATTTAGCAGACAAGACCGCTATTCAGTTTCAAACTACTGGCGCTCTTCCTACGGGTCTTACCGTAGGCACGACATACTACACGCGCTACGTGTCGTCAACCACATTTAACTTATCTGCTACACCTACTGGCGCTTTAATTAACACCTCTGGAACTCAATCAGGGGTAACCAGCATATCGCCCAGAGGGATACCGTTAACGGCTCTCAACGGTGCGTCCAGCGTGCCGCTGTCGCAAACTTACTTCCTTATTTCAGACGCAAGCCGGTTTGTTATTTTGTTTGGCACCAATGACTATGGGAGCACCACGTTTGACCCAATGGTTGTGCGATGGTCTGACCAAGAGAGTTATTTGGAGTGGGCACCATCGGTTACCAACCAAGCAGGTAGCGTGCGACTGTCGCACGGCTCAAAGATTGTCACTGCACTGCAGAGCCGCCAAGAGATCGTGATCTGGACTGACTCGACGTTTTATTCACTGCAGTATTTGGGGCCTCCGTATGTGTGGGGCAGTCAGCTACTCGCTGACAACGTGTCTATTGCTGGCCCCAATGCAATGGCGATAGCTTCCGGCGCGGTGTACTGGATGGGCGTAGACAAGTTTTACAAGTATGACGGGCGTGTACAAACTCTACGTTGTGATCTGCGTCAGTTTATCTATGATGACATCAACTCCACCCAGTTTGACCAAGTGTATTCAAGCACCAATGAAGGCTTCAATGAAGTCTGGTGGTTCTACTGTACCAAAAACTCTTACGTGATCGACCGGTACGTTGTCTACAACTACGTAGAAGATGCTTGGTACTATGGGTCGTTGGGGCGTACAGCATGGATAGACTCTGGCCTACGTAATTACCCTGTAGCTGCCACCTACTCCAACAACCTTGTAAACCATGAATATGGGGTTGACGACAACACCAGCGGCACGCCGGTAGCCATGAACTCTTCTATCACCACATCGCAGTTTGATATCGGTGATGGGCACAACTTTGCTTTTGTGTGGCGGATGCTGCCCGACTTGACCTTCCGTGGGTCTACTGATGGAACTATGCCTAGTCTGACAATGCAACTTCAACCGCTGCAGAACTCTGGCTCTGGGTACAACAATCCTATCTCTGTCGGTGGAACCAGCACAGACGGAACACAAACGGTAACTGCTACGCAGACATACCCAATTGACTTGGATACATTTACTGGCCAGCTCAATATCCGTGTGCGCGGTCGTCAAATGTCGATGCGAATTGCCTGCAACACACTGGGTACTCAATGGCAGTTAGGTGCACCAAGAATCGATTTACGTCCTGACGGAAGGCGTTAAAAATGGCACAAAAAAATGTAGTGGCTCCTCGGCTACCAAACCCAACGCCCGAGTACGACTTTGGCATGATGAACCAGCTTTTGAGCGTGTTGCGTCTATACTTCAATCAGTTGGATAATGCAGGGCCGATTGCCGCATCGTCGCAGTTTAATGGTGCAGACGTTGTTGCAGGACTAAGTTTTCCACCGAATGCGGGAGCAACCACGCCGAGTCTCCCCACTCAAGCGAATCTTGCTAATCTACGCGTTGGGGACATTTACTACGATACCTCGGCAAGCAACGTACTGAAAGTAAAAACATGATGCAACACACCGCAAGCCATTTAGCTTCTCAGGGTCGCAACGGCGACTCTATGCTGATGCACGTCTCCCCCAAAGAAGTTGCTGGATTGCAGGCGCTGGCACAACAACACGGCGGTTCTTTGACCACCAACCCACATACGGGTTTACCCGAAGCGTTTTCTCTCAGCGACTTGCTTCCTGCTGCTGCAGGTTTTGCCCTTGACTCCTTTTTGCCCGGTGCAGGCGAAGCCGTCGGAGGTATGTTTGGTCTCAGCGGTGCGGCAGGCACCGCAGGCATTATTGGTGGTTTGGCGGGGCTCAGCTCGGGTAGTTTGGCAGACGGCATCAAGGCAGGCCTCGGCGCGTATGGCGGCGCTAGTTTGTCCAGCGGGCTTGGCAATATGGGCAGCGACGTGAATACCAGTGCGGCAAATGCGGCCTTTGACTCAAACAACCCAGCAATGGATGCAGAACGCACCGCAGCTATCAAAGCAGCGGCCAAGCCGGATATTAGCGCGGGGCTGAGTGCCGCCGCAGCGCATCCAATGGACTTCCTCAAGAACAACAAGTTTGCTATTGGCGCTGCTGCGCTACCCGCGCTTGTAGATATGGGGGCACAAGGCACTGGGCCGACTGCATACAAAAACACAGGCTACATCCGCCGCTACGCCAAGAACCCCGTGACTGGGGCTTTAGAGCAAGTGGATGCAACACCAGCGGACCAGTTCGGTAGCCAGTCTGCGGTTACGTTTGGTGTCATTGGTCAGCCTGTTAAGCACATGGCTGGCGGCGGTCTGGCGGGCACACACCTCGTGTACAACGCAGCGACTAAAAAATACGACACCGTAGATGCTTCGGGTAATCCCGTAGGCCCCGTAACGATTGGCCCCGTAGGTAAAAGCGTCAATGCGCCTAACCCTGCTGACACCCGTAGCGACTCCCAGAAAGCCTACGACTACCTGATGGGCAAACCCGGCGCTCAGAACCCCATGCTGTTCTACCACGAGCAAAAACCGGTTACCCCGCTGGCACCAGCGGACTTAGAAACTCGCACCGGCGGGCATTACGTAGTTAATGCAGCAGGCACCGGATATGACTGGGTTCCTGATGCCGCAGCAGGTGCGGGCGCAGCTACTGAAACTGGTGCAAACGCTGGGCTGCCTTCTTTGGCTGCTGACCATTCTCGGGGAAGTTCCGGCGCTAACCCTGATCCAAGCGGGTTCAATAGTTTGAGCGCCTCTGATAAAGCCGCCTATTACGCAGACAACCCCACAATGGCTGCATTTACACAAGGACTACAAAATGCGTTTGGGTATACAGGACTTGGGTGGTTACAAAACCAGTTTGATCCTGAATTTGTTGCGAACCAAAAAGCGATTGTGCAAGGTATTAACCCTGAAGCAACCAGCACAATTAACTCTGGTAATAACGTGGTAGACCCCGCTCAAGCTGCCCAAGCAGCAATGATTGCTGCACAAACTCCGCAAACTGCCATTGACAATAGCTACGACTTTGGCCCAACCGCTAAAGAAACAGGTATAGCAGCACTTACGCCTAACCAAACCGTTGATCCTGCACAAGCCGCACAAGCCGCCGCACAAGCCGCCGCACAAGCCGCACAAGCCGCACAAGCCGCACAAGCCGCACAAGCCGCTGCTGATGCTGGCCCAAATACAGGTTCAAGAGACTCTGACCCCGGCGGTGTCGGAGGTGATGGTGGCCCCGGCGATGCGGTAGGCGGTTTCTTCCACAACGGCAAGTTCAACTTCCACCCTGACAAGATGTACGCCCAAGGCGGCATTGCTGCACTGGCTGGTGGCGGACTTGGTTCGCTGGGCGGCTACTCTGATGGTGGGCAACTGCTCAAAGGCCCCGGTGATGGCGTTTCCGACAGCATTCCAGCTACAATTAACCACGGCCAACCGGCACGTTTAGCAGATGGAGAGTTTGTGGTTCCTGCACGTATTGTGTCCGAACTGGGCAACGGTTCCACCGAGGCAGGCGCTAAGCAACTGTACGCAATGATGGCACGCATCCAAGCAGGACGCGCTAAGACAACCGGTAAGAACAAAGTGGCAACGGACAGCAAAGCTGCTCGGCACCTACCCGCATAAGGAACAATCATGGCAGACGCAAATCAACCCACAGCAGTCTATCAAAACCAAGTAGGTTTTGCCCCCGAAATTGCCCCCTACGGGCAAGGTGTACTTGGCGCAGCCGCAGCACAAGTAGCCCAACCTTACCAAAGCTACGCTGACTGGGCACAACAACACGGGCTGAGCGGCGATCAGGTAGCTGGGTTCACCGATCTGCAAAAACAAGCCTTCCAAGGCGCTCAGGGCTTAAACCAAGACCCATACTCGCAACAAGCCGCACAAGGTATTGCAAGCCTATCCGGCCAAACATTTGACCAAAACGCAGCGCAGCAGTACATGAACCCGTACATGCAAAGCGTGGTGGATATCCAAAAACGCGAAGCACAACGCCAGTCTGGTATTCAAGGTACGCAGCAGCAAGCACAGGCTGCGCAAGCAGGGGCTTTTGGTGGTAGCCGCGACGCAATTATGCGTGCTGAGCGTGAACGTAACCTTGGCCAGCAGATGAACGATATCCAAGCGCAGGGCAGTCAAGCCGCGTATACCAACGCACAGAACCAGTTCAATACCCAGCGCCAAATGGGTCTGCAGGGGTACTCCGCGCTTGGTTCACAAGGGCAAAACTTGTACGGCCAGACCACCGGCAACTTGGGCATCCAAAACCAAATGGGTACGCAGCAACAGCAGCAAGGCCAGAACCTACTCAATGTCGGGTACCAAAACTACACCAACGAACAGAACAATCCGTACAAACAAATCGGCTTTATGTCCGACATCGTGCGCGGTTCCCCCATGTCCGGTCTGGGCTCCAACGTCTATCAAGCACAGCCATCCACGCTCAACCAAGTGGCCGGTCTGGGCACCGCTGCGGCCGGTCTGTACGGCGCATACAACAAAGCTCCCGGTTCCGCAAAGGGCGGTACGATCAAATCTAAAAAACCTGCTGGACTGCCCGCGTTGCTCGTCCACAGCATGGCATAAGGAAACATCATGGCTTTTAACCCTTCTGTGGGCGGTATTGGAGCTTTGGGCGCTTTGGGGCGCAGCACATCCGTCAGCGGTGTAAATTCTCCAATGAATACTGATGCGCTGATCGCGCACTTGGTGGAGATGACCCCTGACCAACGCAAGCAGTTTGCATCTATGCATGCAGACGATCCGATGATGCTGTCTGCCGCCAAGTACGTAGACAACAAAATTAAGCAGCAGGCAACGGTGTCGATGGCACAGCAAACAGGTGCATCCCCACCGGTAAACCAACAGGCCGTGGCCAGCATGGCCGGAGTTCCCCCACAACAAATGTCTCAGGGTTTACCCGAAGAGACCGGCATCGGCGCTTTACCCGTCCCCGCTATGAAACACATGGCAACCGGCGGCATCGTTGCTTTTGGTGGCAAGGGGGAGTCGTTAGTGCGCAGCCAGAACGGCGGTGAAGATTATTTCTTAGATGTACCTGCGACGATCCGTGACCCCAGCGTACCTTACTATCAAGAAATTCCAAACCCAATGGCGTCTTTAGCGGGCCAAAAATTTAAGTCTAGGGAAGAAGCTGTACAAGCATACGACGCGGCTATTCCTGAGCCAGCGCAAGACTATCAAAGTGGCCCGCAGCTACGTTCACCAAAAGCCAAAAATATAGCTACGATGCCTACGGACGACACACGCCGTACAGATTCCCGCTTCCCAAGTGGCGTGGCTGCATTAACCCCCGTAAGCGCCCCTGTGGGACAGCGCGGAACATCCGCGCCTACCGGTGCAAACCTAGCACCAAGTGCAGGCGCAATGTCAATTGCAGACCTTCAAAAAGCACAAGCCGGTGTTATGCCAAAAGGCCCAGTTGCAGACCCCTATGCTGCCGAGCATGCACAAAGTGCGGCTGAGCTTAAGGCGGTTAATGAAGAAGGCGTGGCCAATGCGCAAGCACAAAAAGAAGGTTTGGCAGGACTACTTGCTCCCCGTGAGCAACGCATCAAAGCTCGTGAAGATCGTCTTAAGTACACCGATGACCAAAACTTGAACATGTCCCTCATCAACGCTGGACTGGCCATGATGCAGTCTCGCGGCCAAGGATTAGCCGGTATCGCCGAAGGCGCTGGTGTCGGAGTCAAGCAGTACTCGGAAGGACTGAAGCTGTCTGAAGCCGCACGCCAGAAGATTGAAGACGCCAAGGACGCGTTTGACGAACTCAAGTTCAATCAAACCAACATGACTAATAAAGCAGTGACCGACGCTAAAGCAAAAGTCGCGGAGGGTGCTATTGCCATGCGAAATGCAGGTATTGCAAGCAGCGAAAAAGCAACAGGTCTTGCACACGACGATGCCAAAGCATTGTTTAGTAGCTATGTTCAATCACGCGAAGCCGGTCTTGACCGAGCAAGCCGGGAACGCACCGCTGCATTCAGCGCTCAGGTGCAAAAAGAAATTGCAGCCATGCCGGGCGGACAAGAAAAGTTGTTTGCTACTTTGGGCGATGGAGATGCCAAGAAAGGCCTCAATGTCTTTACAGCAGCAAATGCAGAAGGCAAAGGCGACGAAGCGATCATGCAGGCGGTTATTAAATCGCCCGAAATACTTGGTGCTATCAACCCAGAACTCAGGAAAATTATTGAGCAACGCATTGCTTCGCGCTTTGCACCTCAAGTTCAAGACAAAGCGGGTTCTCGCCCGTAATGGCATAATACTCAGGCTGCGCTAGGGCAGCTTACACACTGCTAAGGATACACAAATGGCGCAAAGCGTTCTCCTCCCAGACGGTTCATCGGTAACTATCAGAGCAGGGGAAACGCCCCAGTCAGCATATGCTCGCGCTCAACAGATGTATCCCGAAGCTTTTGGTGCGGGAACAACCCCCGAAGAAGGCCCCAAGTCAGGCTTCATGCCTGCGCTTAAAGCAGGGTTCTCAAACCTCAAAGGTGATGTAGCCGCGCTCGCTGGCCGCACCGGCCTGATGGCGCTTCCTGAAGCTGAAAAGTACATCGCTGAGCAGGAAGCCTACCAGAAGAAAACCTACGCTCCAACAGCACAAGGCTGGACGGAAGCACCACTGACCAAGATCGGTGAGCTGGCTGGCGGCTCTATCCCCTATATGGCCGCTCCTTTGGTTGCGGGCGGTGCACTTGCCGCCGGTGCGGCGCTAGCCCCTGAAGCTGCGTTGGCCACAGGTCTCGGTGCGCTTACTGCCGAAGGCGGTGTCGGTCTTAGCGCTTTGGGCGCGGGTTTGAGTACGGCTGCTACCGCTGCCACATCCGCTGGGCAGTTCACGGGCTCCAACCTATCCCGCCAGATGCAGGAAGGCAAGAAGCTGGGCGAGACCGACGTTACCGCCGCTGCGCTGGCAGCCATTCCCCAAGCCGCGCTGGATACCGTCAGCCTGCACATGATCCCCGGCATCGGTAAGATGTTCGAGAAAGTTGGCGTTGACCTGTCGGAGAAAGCCGCCAAAGACTTGGCCAAGGAAGGCCTCAAGAAAACGGCTGCGGACTACCTGCTCTCCACCGGTAAGACGATGGGTATCGAGGGCCTGACAGAAGCTGGCCAACAAGTATTTGAGCGCATGCAGGCCGGTCTGAGCATTACTGACCCCTCCGCTCGTGCAGAGTATTTCGACAACTTCCTCGGTGGTGCTGTCCTCGGCGGCATCTTGGCCCCTGCTGGCCGGTACGTTGAGCGCGGTCAAGAGCAAGCACGCTTCGACAAAGGCGCACGTGAGAAGCAAGCCGCCGACCGCATCGCTGCAACGCAGGCCTCAGAGCAAGCCGCTGCCGAAGAAGAAGCCAAGAAACAAACCCCTGAGTACGCACAGCAGGCGCAAGCCGCTTACTTGGCTGCAGAGCAGCGCAAGACCGAACTCGAAGCACAGTTGCACCGCGCCAGCAAAGGCAACAAGCTCACTGAAGACCAGAAGCAGGACAACAAAGAGACCCAGCAAGCCCTTGCTGAGCATGCGGATGTCCTGAAAGAAGCCAATCGGGAGTTCCGCAAGTACCGCCAGTTCTTGCCTGCAGAGCCTGCCCCAACCCCCGCTAAGATTGAAAACACCACGCAGCTTCAGCAACCGGAAATGTTTGGCGCTCCCGCAGCCCCCAAGGCACCGGAGTTGGACATGTTCGGCAAGCCCGTGGAACGTGCGGCTAATACCGCCGAAGCTCTTGCAAACGAACAACAGCGTAGCCTATACGGCCCTGATAGCAGGCAGGCGCAGTTGCAGCAGACCTTTGACATGTACGACCAGACGGTCGGCAATCGAGGTGTTGTGGACGGACGCAGGGTAAATGCAGCGGAAACACTGCCAAACCAAAATGACCCCCGCCAGCAGGTACGGATGTTGGAGCAACTGGTGCAACAGTACCAGTCTCAGTTGGGGGATGCAAGCCCACAAGAAATCGTCGCGCTTGCGCCCAAGTACGAGCAGGCCAAAGCCGCGCTGGATCAATCACGCAAAGCTGTCGAGGCGCTGCCAAAACCTATTGAAGACCAGCTCGCCAAGCTGCATCAGCGTTTGGGCGTGGCAAAGGAAAAAGGCGACGTTACCGCCGCAGCCAAGCTGTCTCAAAGCATTTTGAATTTGCAGCAACAAGCGGTGCCTACTGCGCAGCAGTCAATTGAACTGCAGCCTTTCAAAGGCACGTCGCAAACTGCGGAGCAGATCGAACAAGAAAAAGCCGCAGCGTTGGAAGCCCAACGCCAGAAAGCCCAGCAAGACGCCAAGGCTGAGTCCGATGCGTACGTAGCCCAGCGTATCCAAGAGCGCCGCACCCAGCGCAAACTGAACGAAGCCAACGCCCCTGCGGCTGCTCAGCCGCAACGGGATGAAGAACTGCGCCACCGCGCTGAGAAAGAAACCATTGACAAGCTGGTAGCAACACTGCCTACCGGCAGCACCGTCACCCCCGGACAGATCATGTTGGGTCTTGGCGGTGAGAAAGCGCACCTGCGCGATCTGCAAACACAACTGGCCATCGCAAAACTTACGCGAAACAAAGCGCTTATTAACTCGCTCAACGACCAGATTGCCGACATTAAAGCAAGCCAAGAAAACGCGGCTACCAATAAGCCCGTCGAACGCCTGCCAGCTTTGGGAGAAGGCAAACTGCCTGAGTCCCGCGCCAAGGAAGCCGAAGCCGAACAGCATGCCGACCGGCAGAGCGAGTTATTGCAAGCGTTTGTAGCCCAACTGCAGAAACTGAAACTGCGCCCTGACACGGCCAAAGTAGCTGCCCGCCTGCAGGACATCAACAAGAAGCGCGAAGCAGCGGGCAAGCCCGCTATTACGCTGGCAGACCAGTCGTCTACGTTGCTGGACACCGCCCGGATGGCATACCTGAAGAGCCACTTGGATGAGATCGAGTCCCGCCGCGCAGCGTTTGGCCTGCCGCCTATGGCCGATTGGGAAATTGGTGAGGCTCGCGCACGTGTGATGGAAGGCTTTAACGAGCTGCAAGACCGTTGGGGGCAAGCCGTTCCTGAAAATGCTCCCGCAGGCAAACGTCAGTTTGGCGCACCGACGGCTGCTGTTGCTGCGTTGCAAGACCAGATGCGTACCAATATATACCAGAACGTGTCTTCTGCTGCCGAGCGCATGATGAAGAACACCGAAGGCACGATGAAAGAAAAGACCGCGCAGCGGTCGGCTACCCCTACATTTGAGCGGGATGAGAACGGCCAACTGCGTCAAACCGGCTATGCACGTCAAACTGGCCCGCAGCCCATTACGCCAAACCTCAATCTGCGCGAGCAGCCGAAGCTGGCTGAAGACGACAAGCAAAACACGCTGGACATGATTGACCAAGTGTTGAACACACTTGAGACGCGTACTACCGCCAAGCCCACAGAAACGGTTAAGCCCCCAGCAAAAGTGAAGAGCTTGAGCGACATCGCCCAACTACTTGCCGAAGAAAAGTCCGGCACCACCACGGCGAAAACAGACGCCTCGTCTGTCGAACTCCTGCACCAACTGCGTGATGCGTTGGAAAAAACGTCCGACAAAGAGTTCATCGCGCTTGCGCGTGAGCAGGTGCAGCGCATTATGGAGGGTAACCTCCCCGACCAGTTTGCGGTACGTGAACTAGGCGACATGATCCGGGCGCAGGAAGAAGGACGCCAGAGCGCCACCCGCCCCGGCGCTACGCAGGAAGAGTTGCAGCGCACCAGCGCTCAACCACAACGCTCTCTGTTCCCGGAAGGCGAGCCTGTTACCCAGCGTGCCACGCCAGAGAACTTCCAGAAGATGCTGGACTCTAAAAACGTGCAAGGCATGCGCGAAGCCCTCGCTCAACAAAAGACAGACAACCAAGCCGCACTGCAAGCAGTAAAAGACAGCCTGCAACCCGCCAAGACAGCAGCCCAGCAAGCCGAAGCCGCGCTCAACAAAGCCAAACAAAAAGCAGCCCCCTTGTTGGCCAGTGCCGAGAAAGAGCGCGGTGAGCCTGAGTGGTACGCGCCTGCCGCACGTAAAGTTGTAGAGCTTGAAACCGCGTTGCAGAGCATCCCCCCGCGCATAGCGCTGTTGACGGACATTCGCGAAAAAATAGCAAACCTCGACGCCGATCAGAAAAATACACTGATACGACAGGTCAAACAGACTTTGGCGATTGCGGATAAAAAGCCCTTTGAGAGATCGCAAGAGTTACTCAAGCTGCAAGAAAAGTACAAGAAGGCAAAGTACTATTCAACAAACCCCAACCCACGTTTGATAAAAAACATCAGCGAAAACCTTGCGCTGGTCAAAGAAAATATTGATACAACGTACTCTCCAAAAGAGATTACGGAACTGCTTGAACTGCAAAACGCGCTGACAGATAGCAGTCTTTTGACCAAGGAGATTGACCGCCTTACAGCGGCTGTGCGTCTTGCCGAAAGCACCATTACCAAAGCACGCGCTGACCTTAATAAGTTGCTTGAACAGCACGTAGCCGATACGACGGTACGTGAGTCGTTGTTGGCAGAGGCCAACAAAGCTACAGCAAAAATTGAAAAGCTAACCAAGGCGTTTGAAGAAGCCAAGCGCCAAGAGACCACTGAGCAATCCAAGCCTGTTGAAGAAAAGCCGGTCAGCGAAGCTACCCCAATGGCGACATGGCGAGCTGCGTTGCAGCGTGGGCGCGAGGGCATGGACTTGCCCGGAACACGTGTAACGCAAGACGTTGCTGAACTCAAACAACGCGTGCTGGGTATCCGTAGAAAGCTTGGCTCGTTTGACGCCCAGCTCGAAACGCTGCAAGACCCGAACCGCAAACTGGCCAAAGGCGACAAAGAAAAAATTGCCGACCTCAAAAAGAAGCGCAGCGATGCTGTTGTTGAGCTGGACTCGGTGTACGAAAACGCACCACGCGTTACGACTGAAATCAAAGAACAAGGTCAGCTTGACCTTGAAAAAGCCTTTGACGAAGCCCAAGCCGCTGGGTACGACCTGATGGCACGAAAGCGCCAAGAAAAAGCCGGTGAACTTCCCCCTGAACTTCCTGCGGCAAAGAAAGGCAGCACCGTTGTTGATATACGCACGGGGCGTGTTTCAGAGTCTGGCGTTCGCAATACCCCGGCAGCACGAGCAAAAATTGCGGAGAGGGCCTTGCGTCAACTGGCGATCACCCGCGCAGAGCTGAAAGCGTTGCAAGACCGCATGCAATACCTGCGAGACAACGACAAGGCAAAGAAAGGTAACCGTTACACGGAACTGTTCAAAGAACTGCAAGCAAAGGAAGCAGCGCTCAAGGAAACCGTTGCTCAAAAGCAAGCCGTTGTGGCGGAAGTAACAAAGAGCCAGAAAGAAACCAACGCTGCAGTAGCGTCCGCACGAAAGAGCGTGGAAGAAGCCCAGTCCGGTAAAGACGCTCTGGCGCTCAAAGAAGCCGAAGAGCAGCGTCAGGCCGAGGCTTCCGGCCCCGTTGTGTTCCGTACACAAACCCGTACAGGCGCTGGCTTAAAGGAGCAGCAAGTTGCCCGTCTGGCAGACCGCATTACAGCTACGTGGACTACTACTCCAGAGATTATTGTCGTAGCTACAGAAAAGGGTTTACCCGCGCATATTCAAGAGCAAGCCCGCCTCGACAACATGACTGGGAAAATCCCCGGTCTGTATGACACCCAGACCAAGAAGGTCTACTTGGTAGCGGAGAACCTGCACACTGGTGAAGACGTGGCGTTGACGATTGCCCACGAGATTGCCGGTCACTTCGGTCTGCGTGAAATGATGGGCAGCTCGTACAAGACTGAGATGAACCGTATTTACGACGGTAGCAGCAACGTACGCAAAGAAGCCGATGCCAAGATGGCTGCAAACAAGCGCTTGTCTCGTGAGACAGCCGTTGAAGAGGTGTTGGCAGAGCTGGCCGAAAAGGGTGAGCCGTCCACACTGCGCCGCATCTACAATATCATCAAGCATAAACTGGCGCAGTTCTTTGGCCTCAAGCGTGTAACAGATCAAGACGTGCAGCAAGTAGTTGCCAACGCCCGTCGCTACGTTCAAGAAGGTGTTGGCGGCATGGGCGGCGAAGCCCCCGTTGAAGGGGTTAATTACCGCACCGCAGATTACAAGTCCGAAGACGCCTTGTCCAAGTTGGCCAAGCGTGTGGTGGCTACGCCTAAGACTTTGCGCGAGCGTGCCGGTACCAACATCGCCCTGCAGGCCGAGATGCAAGTTGCCGACATGCGTGCCGGTGTCATCAAAGCGCTGAACAACGCAGTGGAAGACCCGAACACTATGGGCAGCACCAAGCTGTTCCGTCAGGCCGTGTTCAGCATTACTGCAGCAGACCAGCACGGCGCTGTTACCCAGATGGCGCTCAGCAATGGCCCGCCCGTGATGCACAAAGACGCCAAGGGTTACTACGAAGTCCGCAGTTCCATGAAGGACGACGCTGGCGCTGTGTTCGACGCAGTTCAGGACATCCCGGATAGCTACGGCAACACCGAAGCCAAGATGGGTGTCGCCTCCATGTACATGATCGCTCAGCGTGCGATGAACAAGGGCTTGAAGAAGCTGGACTTGGGCGCTATGGGGGTGACCGAGCAGGAGCTGGCAGACGTGATGTCTGCGGTCAATGCTGACCCCAAGCTGCGAGCCGCGTTGGAAAACGCCCGTACCAAGTACAACGCTTACAACCGAGGCATGATTGAGTGGTTGGCTTCCCCGCAGGTTGGCGCTATCTCTCAGGCGGATGCCAAGGCGTACTTGAAGGACGAGGACTACGTTCCCTACTACCGCGTTCGTGCAGACGGCGTAGCCGAGCTGGTGTTTGGCGGTGAGAAGACGATCACGATTGGTGACATCTCCCATCAGCCGTACCTCGCTGAACTCAAGGGCGGCGAAGACAAGATCATGCCTCTGGACAAGTCGATCATGCGCAACACCATGCTGCTGGTCACCAAGGGCATGAACAACACGGCTATGAAGAACGTAGCCTACGCGATGCAAGCTGCAGGCCAAGGTCTCGGCCCCGTGGACAAGAACGGCAAGCCCACCAACCTGATGCCCATCCACGCTGGCAAAGGCCCCGCTGACGCTAGCGTTATCCGCTGGACGCAAGAACCTGACCCAAATCGTCCCGACGACAAAGGCGAGCGCTGGTTGCGCGTTCAGACCAACGACACGATCTTTGGCGGCGTACCCGCCGAGCTGATTATCAAGTCGCTGGAGGGCGCGCACCTGACGCTGCCTGCGTTCCTGAAGTGGGGCGGTGTTGCTGGCGACCTGCTGCGCTCTGGCGTGACGCGCACTCCGATTTATCTGGCCAAGCAGTTGTTCCGTGACCCGTTTGCAGCCACGGCTACTTCCGGTTTGGACTACGGCCCAATGACCGCTATTTTCAAGGCCAACAAAGAGTTCCTGAAGATTGCCACGGGCAAGAGCGAAGCCGGGGCCAAGATGATTGAAAAGGGCTTGATCCAAAGCGGTTTGTTCGAGGGCGACCCAGCAAACATGTCCAAGATCGCGCTGCAGTTAGCCAGCGGGAAGTCTCAGGGTGTGTTCGACAAGCTGTTCGCTAAGGCAGACCAACTGGCGCTGCAGGCCGATGCTGCTACCCGTGCGCTGATCTACGACAACGCCATCAAGAACGGCCTGTCCGAAGTCGAGGCCAGCCACGCTGTGCGTGAGTCGATGAACTTCTCCAAGCGAGGTTTGTCGCCCACCGTGCAGTACGCCAGCCGCATGATACCTTTCTTTAACGCCCAGATTCAGGGTCTGAGCGTGCTGTTCAAGGCTGCGACCGGCAACATGCCTGCCAACGATGTGCTGAAGATCAAGCGCAAGTTTTTCAACAACGCCATGATGTTGACCGGCTTCGGCATCGCCTACGCGATGGCTATGGACGACGACGATTACTACAAAAACGCCAAGCCGAAAGATCGGTACAGCAACTTCTTCGTGCCCTTGCCGGGCGTGGATGAGCCGCTCAAGCTACCTATCCCGTACGAGTTCGGTTTCTTCTTCTCGGCAGGCGTGGCGGCAGTAGACGCGATCAAGGGCGAGGTGGACACACCGCAGCAGCTCCGCGCCATCAAGGACATGTTTGTTGGTGCTATCCCCGGCGCTAGCAACGATTTTGTGGTCCCTCAGATTATCAAGCCTATCGCAGAGGTGTACGCCAACAAGAACTTCTACTCAGGCAATCCGCTGGTCTCGGCGCGGTTGGAGAAGCTTGACCCCGAAGCGCAGTACAACGCCAACACCACTGAGTTTGCCAAGTTCATGGCCAAGATGGTGCCGGGCCTATCGCCAATCCAAATCGAGCACATCGTGTCCGGTTACTTGGGGCAGATTCCGCTGATGATTGCTGCTACCACGAACGATATGTTCCGCGAAGGTAAGGCCGAACCCACACGCAAAATGTCTGACCTGCCGCTCATCGGCAGTTCGTTCCAGCGCAAGTACGGCGGTGAAGATGCGGATGTGGTGTACAAGTTGGCAACCGATGCGGCAGCGGCCAAGCGAACCTTCGATAACTACCGCAAGACCGGCAAGATCGAAGACGCCAAGGCATACCTGCAGGAACACCGCGCTGAGATCACGGTTGCTCCGATGGCGTTGCAGTACCAGAAGATCATGGGGGCTTTGCGTACGCAAGAAGAAATTATCAGGGGTTCCAACATGCCGCCTGACGCCAAGGCCAAGCGCATCGACGATCTGGACAAGCAGCGTCAGCTACAGTCCGAGCGCTACCTCAAGGCTATCAGGCGGGCGGAAGAGGCTTCCGGTAGAACATAACGCCCATGAGGCCACCACGGATGCCCACCTTAGCGTGGGCATCCAGTATGTGCAGGAAGACAGCTTTTTTAAGGCCCTCCTCCCGCACTGCTTCGGTGTCTAGGCAGGGGACAAAAAACCCCTGCCCGCGCTGCACCTTAGTCCACGGATAGTGAACCGTCAAACTCATTGTCTTCGCTCAACGGTCTGGTGATACGGATAGCTGTGACACGCATCTGGGGGCCGTTGGTCTTGGCCATCAAGTCCTTGCGCTGCACGTAAGTCACCTTCATCTGTGGGTGCACCTCCAACTGCTTCTTGAAGTCCGTGTAGCCAAAGCTCATGCTGGAGCAGAACGTGCGCAGCACCCGCTCTTCGATGTACATGTCCGAGCAACCGGGGGTCAGGCCGTTCTCAATGCGCCCGTGCACCGAGGATTTCGTAGTGGTCTTGTCGATCACCGCGCCATCGCCCATCTGCGCCAAGATACCTCCGGCAGCGCCGTAGTTGACGATCACGAAGTGGCCGTAGCCTTCCCGTACGAACGCGTTCAGGACATCCTCTGCGCTGCGCTTGTTGCTGTGCATAGCCTTACGCATCACCTCGATACGCTTGCCAAACGCTGCAATGATCTCCGGCATGGGCAGATTGACGATGCCCGCGTTGTTGTCGCTGAACAGAATACCGGCAGCAACCGAAGCGCCGACACCGGCCATCCAGAAGCGCTCATCGTTGGTCGCTCCGTAGGTAGCATACATCTGGCGAACTACATCGGGAACCATCGTGGCTATCTTGTCAAAGTTGTCCACCAAGTACTGCGAAAAAATGTCTCCGGCCATGCCGTAGTTGTGCGCCAAGGACTTGATGATCTCAATCTCGTGCGGCTCCCAAACCAACTGAGTGTCCATGTCGAACTCAATGACGCGGCGAATCTCACCCTCCGATGCGTGCTTGCGGGTACCAAGCAGCGTATCCACCACGTAGGTGTTCGATGACATCAGCGCGTTCGACATCCACGTTGAGTTGTTGATGCGCTCCTTGTTGGTGCCCGCCTCCATGCGCTCTTTGCCACGGCCTTCCGTCATATCCAGCAGGAACTCACTGAACCAATCAGGAGCCGCCCGGTTCTTGCTGGTGATCTCATCTGTAATCAGGGGCAGGCTGTTGAGCATACCCAGACGCTGCTGCATGGCCACAGGAGATGAACTCTTGCCGATGCGGTAGTGCACAGGGTGCCCCCAGATGGACGCCGCGCCTTCCAGCGCCAGCGACTTGCCAGTGCCTGAGTACGTTGACGCGCAATGGAACGTCATGCCGTAGATGCCGGTGAACTTCATCAGCGGAGCGCCAGCGCCCACCAACATGATGGCCAACTGGTCGTACATTTTCTTCTGAATCAGCAGGTTCATTACGTTGCGCCAGCCCTGCAGCGTACCGGTGGGTTTGGTGTTGTTGACGATGTTCTCCAGTCCGACCATAGGGATTTCTGTAGGCTTGGTCTTGGGCGCGTAAATCTTGCCCGCGTACACAAACGTGTTGTCCTTTTGCCAGCCGTAGCTTGCGGGTACCTTAACCGGTAATTTCTCAGTGCTCATTTTTTCTACACTCGCTCGTATGTAATCGTAAAAGTTCTTGTCGTTGCCGGAGCCAAACGCTGCCAACACGTTCTGTGTGGCGAGATACTTCACCGTCTCGTCTTTGCTTACGCAGCTTTTCTGCGGCAGCAGGATGTGTTGTGCGCCCTCGGGCCGCAGCGCCAGCATGTGGACAGTGTGCTCCCCAGCCGTATCAAGGATGTTGAGCGGGAAGATGTCGTAGCTGACGAGCATGGTGAGCTTCTTGGACTCGGAGCCATCCTCGTTCTCTGTACGCTTCTCGATGTACACGCCGCCGTTGCGTCCATACGCATAACCAAACGGTGCCTCGGGGCGCAGCGCTGTACGTACAGTATCCGTACCCGTAGGTTGAACCTCAACTTCTTTCGCTTCTGTAACGACTGCCGTATCACGCCCCAGCGCCAGCGGGTTTGTGATCTTTCCCCAGTGTACACACGTTGTACACACACCGGGGTTCTCCGAGTCAAACTTGGTGCACGGGTAAGGGCCTTTGATCTCGGCCAGCTTGGAGTGCATTCGGTTCTCGTCGTAAGGATGCAACCCGCTCAACCATACGGCTGCGCGTTCACCATCCTCGCACTTCTGAGCAATGCTCAGCATGCCGCGCCACAGCGGCTCCATCCCATCGTCGCTGGCATTCGTGGCGTAGAACGCCAACTGATCGCAGCCATTACCCTTCTTGGTAGCCTTGTAGATGTTGCCGAACTTCGTGATGTTGTTAGCAAAGAGTTGCACGTTTGTCGTAGGCGCAGCCGTTGGCCGTTGGCCGGGTAGCATGAGGGCGGTGCTCGGCGCAGCTTTAACTTCGTAAGCGGTACCCGCCAAGTTGGCCTCAAGCAAACCGCGAATGTCATCGATGTCGAAGAAACCCCCGCTGTGCATGAACCGCACCCTAGTCTCGCCGCGCACGCGCTTGCCGCCTTTGACGCCGGTATTGATTGTTTCCGGCACACGGAGTACTCTGGCTGAATCGCCGGTAACAGTGGGGTCAATACCAAGCTTTTTCTGGACGCACAGGCGCTTGAACGCCTCGGCCACAGGTTTCCACTCAGCGATCTCCACAGCATCACGCAGCGGCCAGTATGCATGCACACCGCCGCCAGACGCCACCATCCACGGGTCGCCCAACCCAGCCAGCCCAACCTCATTGCAGAAGTCAAGTATGGCTTGCGCCGCCATACGCGCTGATGGGTATGCCTTGGGTTTGATCTTGCCGTTCTTGTCCGGCACGTCCTTGGGGTGGTTGCAGTCAATGTCGATAGCAATGCACTTTGCCATCTGGGTGTTGTCGGCTTGGCGGTTGTCCGCGTCCCCAAACGTACTCAGGCCAAAGTAAATATCAAGCTTCGATTTGTTCCAACGCGCTACCGCCGCCTGCGCTTCTTCCAGTGTGTCAACATAAACATGTTCCTTCTTCTTCGTCAGCTCTGCCACGCAGTAGCGCCCGTTGCCGGGCGGTGGCAAAACCGCCGCTAGAAAATCAAGCGGTTCCATAGGTATCCTAGGTTTATTTTTTCTTGCCGTCTGCTATTTCGGCCAAACGCTTTACCAGTTCTTCCACCCAAGCTGTGGGCAGTTCTGCAGCCGCATATAGGGTCGCATAGTGAACCAGCTCTTTATTGGTGAGTGGGCGTGGGTTTACGGAGTCAAGTTGTACTCTTTGCATATTCTTCTCCAAGCTTCGTCCGCCGTCTTTGACGAGGACATTATTGTTAGTAATAGTTCAACACGGTTCTGGTAAGCAACAAAGATGTCCTTGCCCTCGAACCAGTTGTAGACGGTCTGTCGCGTGACGCCAAGCGCATAGGCAATCTTAGTCACGGGGAAGTCCAAGTGAATGGCCCAACGCCCGAGCTTGTTGCCCATCGTCTTAGGTGCCGCTGCAACAGCGTCGATAATTTTTTTTGAGTAGGCCATAGTGATAAAGCACTGGGACACGCAGGGCAGGAAACGCAGTCATAGGTATGTGAGCGTTTATGGTAACGAGGAGGAAAAACACGAATAAACCCTCCCCGACCTGTGCAATGCGACCGCTGCCTGCGGCCCAGCGAAACTAATTACTCGTCGTCCCAGTCAGACACGATATCTGCGAGGCTGGCCTTGGCTGCAGGAACTGCTGATGCCTTCGGTGCGGCTTTACGCACTTCGGGTTCGGGCGCTGTATCCTCTTCGTCTTCCTCGACCACAGGCGCGGGCGCTGGCTTGGTCTTCTTGGGTAACTTGGCTACGCGTGCTGGGGGGTCTGCTTCTTGCTCGTCTGTTTCTTCCTGAGCAACGTCTGTTTCTTTCTGTACAACAGGGCGCTTGCCTGCGATAGCCAAAGGAGCTGCAGCGGCACCGTCCGTCTGAGCAGCGCCCATCACAACCGCCTTCTTAGCGTCGTCGCTGTCAGCCTGATCCTTGATGATGTCGTACTCGTCGTCAGTCAACCAGCGTGTGGGGGCGAAGTGCAGCTTGGGGGACTCCGACTTGGTGTCGAACTTCATGCGGGTCACGATCTGCTCGGGATTGATCGGAGGGTTCTGCGCAGCTAGGTAGCGGGCGAAAGACTGCAAGGGGTGCTTGTCGCCTTCTGCCTTACCAAAAATGGACGTGGCAGGCAACACCATCTGCATGACGGAACCTTCCATGTCGTTGGCCAGCACCACAGCCAGACGCTGCTGGTAGCGGCAGGCGCGGCTATTACCAATACCCGAACCGGCTTGGTTCTGAGGGCAGCTCAGGCAAGTCTCGGACTGTTTGTTTTTGGCCGATGGGTCTGGGCGCTCGCCATCATTGGAAGAGCAGTCCGGTGCGGAAGCTGCAGCATCCTTGTCGTATGCGCCGGAGTAGTACTGACGGCCAACCTTCGGTGCAGCCTTAACGATGATAACGTCCAGATGGCGGTCTTCGATTGCAGCAACTTCTTTGCCGTTGTCCATGAGGCGGAACACGCCGCCTTTGATCGAGATACGCTTGCCAGCAGAAGCGCCAGAACCACCGCCGGTCAGCGCCAGTGCGGTCTCAGACAAGACGTTGTTGCGTGCAAAAGCTGGGACTTTTGATGGGTTAAAAAGAGATACGTTGCTCATAATTTCCTCAGTTAGTAGGCTTGGTTACGCGGATTTCAAAATCCGAAAATTGGTTCAGGCCGGGGGGCACCGAACCGGGGTTCTCCGCCAAGTACTGCGCCATGTTGGTTTGGGCAATACGTTTCTCCAGCAGATCAACGGCATCGTTCTCAACAATAAAGCTTTTAAACGAGTCCCAGTCCTGCGTGGAGTAGCGGGTTTTCTGCACCATCGACACAGTGCCGAAGGTGGTGTTCACAGACTTGACGCCGAGCGCCTTCATCTGATCTTTCATAGCAAACTTTAGCGTGTCTTGCTTTGCTTTCAACGTCTCAACCTTGGTGTCATACTCCTTGGTCAGTTCGTCAATCTCAGCCTTAATCTTGCGGTAGACGCGGGCTAGTTTATCCATTGGTATCGTGTCTTCAGTCACTTTGCTTTCTCCTTTTTGTGTCTATCGTTTGACAAGTGTAGCGTACTTTTTTGCAGTTTTGCTCCTTTCTCAAGAATTTATTTCGGTCTCAAACATCTGGGTCAAGGTAAAGTTATTCACAACCTTTGTGGATAAAGCTGTGAACATCTTCTTTTCTACGGGGCTGCTCTCAATGTGGATAACTGTGACCTTGCCTGCGTTTTGACCCTTACGATCTGCCCGTGCAATACACTGGATGTACTGCTCAACTGACATCAGCGGCCCGTAAAACACCACCGTGTCGGCAGCGGTCAACGTAATCCCGTGCGCTGAAGCCTGCGGCTGCATCACCAACACGCGCGGGTCTTGCTCGTTCTGAAAGCGCCTGATCGTGTCGGCGCGTTTGTTGGGTGTGACACCGCCGTGGATGCACTCTACGGCGAAGCCTTTCTTGGTCAGGTGGTTGTACACCGTGTCGATACTGCTGCGGAACATGGCGAAGATCAATACCTTGCGGTCGGTCTCCTCCAAGATTTCCTCCAGCACCGAGAGCCGAGGGGCAGCATCAAACTCCACCACGTCCTTGTCGTCCGTGTACACAGCGCCGCAACTTATCTGGAGTAGCTTGCTCAGTCCGGCTGCGGCATTGACCGCCGTGATTGTTTCGCCTGCCGCTTGAATCGACATCCGATCTTTGAGCGTGTTGTAGTACTTGGATTGCTGGGGCGTCATGGGCACCAGACGGGTCGTGGTGAGCACCGGTGGTAAGTCCAAGCACTGGGCCTTGGTAAAGCGTATCGCGGGCTGTAGCGCCTCGTGTACGAGCTGTGGGGCATCGGGCTTCGCCGCCCATTTGAACATCGTGACCTTGTGCATCACCTTGTCACGCCACGCCGTGAAGAACATCGGCACACCACTGGGGTTAACCAGCTTGGCCAAGCCGTACGCATCAGCAGGCGACTGCGATGCAGGCGTACCAGTCATCATCCACAGACGTGTGTCGGGCTTCAGGATGCTGGCCAGCGCCTTCCAGCGCTTGGTTGCAGGGGTCTTGTAAGCATTCGCTTCATCCACAATGATGAGATCGAAACGGCCATCGTTCTTGACCTCGTTGGCAATCAGGTTCAAGCCATCGTAATTCGTGATAACAAACTCAAAATTCTCCTGCACCATCTCGATACGGCGGCTAGCCTGCGCATGGTGCGCTACAACGGCAGACCTGTGGATGACGCTGTTGCTCAAGTCCCCAAGCCAAGCGCTCTGCATGATTGAGAGTGGGCACAATATCAGAACCCTACGCACTTTCTTGATGCTCATCAGGTAGTCCGCTGCCCACAATGCACTGAGCGTCTTGCCTGTGCCGGGCTCGCTGAACACGAATGCTCTGCGATGAATCGTTAAGAAGTCTGCGGTCGCCATCTGATGCGACATGGGGGTGTAACGCCCCGGCCAACCATAACGCCCCGTAATGGGCGAAGGTACATCTTTGACGCCTAAGTTTCGCAGTACCTGAACTTCCTCCAAACCCCAATACACCATGATCTCGTACGTCCCGTTATCTTCTGACACGATATGACGTTTTGGGATGAGGGCGTACTTGTCGGGGTTTCTGGTCTTGAAGAGTAGTGCTTTGTTTTCGATGACTTGCATTTGCTTCTCGTGTTTTATTTGATGCTGTGGTCGCTGTTGCGTGCGTATGAGCGGTTGGCTGTCGCACTCTTAACGCGCAAGTTACTGCGTGTCGTTGTGCCGCCTTTGCTCAGCGCTTTCTTGTGATCGACATCTTTGCCGTCACCTTTGTGCACCAAGCCTTCCCGTTCCAGCATGGCGCGGGCTTTGTTGCGTGCTGCACGTTTCTTTTTAACTTCGGGCTTCTGATCGTACGCAGGATAAGCTGCGCGATCTTCTGGGTTTTTGTAAGGCATGACTGTTCCTTTAATGTTTTGGATGGTGGACACAAGTGGTGACTGGGCACCACGGGCAAAGGGGTGAGGCTTTCGGGTTCCACACGCCGGTCTCATGCGCTTGTTCGATGCGGGCGATGCGCTTGCGGTATGACCACCACTCGCCTTCTGCTTGCTCGACTCCCACGCTGATCTTTACCATATCGTTTTTCACGACAAAGAGCAATGCAGCGTTTACCTTACGGATATGCGGGAAGTGTGCGAACACCATGATGGCCATGAGCTTGAGCTGTTCACGGTCAGGGTACTTGTTGTTGCCCGTCTTGTAGTCCGCCACCCACGCCGTCAGGTTGTCATCGTCCATGATGATAAGGTCAGCGATACCACGAACCCACACGTCCTTGGCCGTCCAGTCACAGGGCTGCAGGTCATGTGTCAGCGCCATTTTGTACTCAACCAGCTTGCGTCCGGGCTTGGCATTCAGCGCATCCAACGTACCTTTGATGAACTCGAACTGCGGTGGCAGCGGTGTGCCCTCGCCGATGTAGTCCTCGGCGGCTTTGTGTAGCTCCGTCCCGTACAGCGTTGCCGCTGTCTCGGTAAACTTGTGCTTCTTCAGCACGCGCACCTCGTAGTACTTCTTGGGGCAGGACTCGTAATCCTTGAGCGCTGAATGAGACCAGACGACTTTTGTCATGTTAGAACTTTGCTGAGTCAATGGCTGCGGACAGCCGGTTAGCGAACTCCGAAACGAATCGTTCGTCACGGTTCAATGTGTGCCGTCCCATGTCCTCAAGGATGGCGTGTGTCACCTCGTGCCAGAACGTATCACGAATTTCTGCACCCGCAAGGAAACGCCCAGTGCTGTTGTGCTTGGCCGCGATCTGAATGCTGCGGTCAGCATATTTTGTACGCCCCACACAGTTCTTCTCGATCATAGCCTCGACGACCTCGACCGAATACATCTTCTTGCCCACGCGCATACGCCGTGGAAACATAGCTTTTATTTTTGCCATCATGTGCTTCCCCTAACCTTTAGCCAGTCCATACCTACGGTGTGCGCCACCGTCAGCGTCCAACGGAATCCCCGGCAAATACCGTGGCTCCATAGTCATTTGCGCCAAGACCCAAGTCTTAGCGAACTCCACCTCTGCATCAGGCACAACTACGATCTGCTCATCGTGAACCGTACCGGCCACGAAGTATTTCTTTGACACCCGTAGCATACCATCAGTCATCACGATTCGTGCTGTCGCCTGTGTGACATTGTTCGCAATCTTTCCAGCGTATAGCTTGGTTGCGTCCGCGCCGTACACCCACTCCATCTCCCCCTTCTTGCCATCTTTCTTCTGCTGCTGGCGCAGGTTGGGGTACAGCAGCTTCATGCCGTTGGGCAACTCGATCTCCTCCTTGCGGAAGGTCAGGCACTTGTACTTGAACTCCTGCCCGCCGTGCAGCGAAGTCACGATCAGCCCCGACAACATCTCCCAGAACGACACCACCTGATGCGCTGTTTGCCGGTAGATGTCGATGATCTTCTTGGCAGCAACGCAGTGGATGAGCAGCTCCTTGGTCGTGCAGGTGTGGGGAATCTCCTCCAGCTTCTTGAGGTTGTCATCCCAGCTCAGGAACTTGTCGATGTACTCCTTGGTCACACCCAACTGCAACGCCTCGGCCTTGGAGTAACGCAGCGGCGGAGCGCCAAGGAACCCCACCAGAAGCTGCGTTGCGAACGCCGCCCAACCCAACCCATACCCCGCGCCTAGCAGTGCGCTCTTGGCCGATTGGCGATGCACTGGGTGGCTTTCCTTGGTCATGCCGGAGATTGAGAACATCTGCGCCCCGAAGGCAGCATACGGATCGCCCCCTGCGCGGAAGATGTCGAGCATCTCTTCGTAGTCAGACAGCCACGCCAACACACGGGGTTCGATCTGCGACAAGTCGCCCACCACCAACTGGTAGCCCGGCGGTGCCATGATGGCCTTGCGTAGGAACGAGCCGCGCTTCAAATTCTGCATGTTGATAGCGCTGCCCTTGCTCGCCGTCCAGCGGCCCGTTGCTGCGCCGTAATAACTCAGGGGCACCGGTAGTGTGCCCCGTCCTGCGATCTCCAAGAATCGCTGCGCCCTCGTACGCTCAGTGGTGGACTTGACCTTCAGCCGTGCCTCGCACAGCGCGGCCACGTCTTCGTTGTCTCCGTTGAGCATGGCTTGGAACATGGCGTCTGTCTTGGCAAATGCATAGTTCATACCCTCGGGGTTGGGCGTCTGGGCCGTGGGCTTCTTTTTCTTCATCGGCGGCGGCATGCCGACCGACTCCAACAACGCCGCGAACTGGCCGTTACTGGCCAGCATCGCATCCGTCACACCCAAGCGCTGCAATAACTCCTCACGCTTTTCTTTCTCCTCCTCCAGCGCGTTGGCTAGCATGAGCTTGTCCAACTGCAAGACGGGCTGCGTGTACATCTTCAACGTCATGTCGATAAGGCGTAGTTCCGATGAAGGGTAGCCTTTCGCGAGGCGAGCGAATATTTGTTCGCAGAGATATACGTCGTGCTTGCAATATTCAGCGAGTTCTCGTTCTGTCTCAGCGTCAAGGACGGCCAATCCATCGGTAGAATGTACGGCTCTCCCTTTTGGGGGAAGACCAAAATCCTCTGAAAGCCGGGCGAGGGAATTGCCAATCTCCAAGCCTCGTAAAGCGCGTGCCATTGATAGCGTGTCGAAGATGAAGGCGGGTCTAACGCCGTACCTCCAAGAGAGTATGGAAACATCGAATTGGGCGTTATGTGCCAAGACTGCGGTTCGTCCCCAGTTGTATGTCGATAGGATTCTAGGAAGCTCATCTCCTCGATACCATTGAGTGACTGCACTGCTTCCGAACTCATGGACACAAGCGCCGAAAGGTATGAACCTGCTATCACGTATGTACTCCTCGGTAGTCATCTTGGACAACGTGTAGTCTTTGCTGTCCCATCTTGTTTCAAAGTCGATTGTCAGTATGCGGTCGTACGGTGCGCTCAATGTAGTTCCCCTTTGGGCGGTGCTTCGCCGATTACGTTGTCGTGCATTTGCATATAGGCCATTGACATCAACTCCAGAGCTTCGAGAGGAGCCGTGTTGACTGCGAGCACGATCGCGTTGTTGCCGATACCATGTATCAGAATGCTTGGTCGGCACTCCTCGTCAGCAAAGCTGGCGGACAACAGCTCAAACACGCGTGTCATCTCCTTTGCTCTGTCTTCGCTCATTGCTGCCAGTCGTGCGTCTAGTCGAGCACAGAGTTCTTGAAATTCGTTTTTACCCATGTGATTATTTCCTTCACCTCGTTGATGTTGTTTTCGTTGACCACGAAGGCTAAGCCCCCGTTGTTGTTGATTGCTGCGATTTCTCTGTCTTGCAGCGCTGTGGTCTTGCCCTTGCCTGCCTTGAGTTCCAGCGCCAGAAAGAACCCCTTCACGCAGCAGATGATGTCGGGGATACCCGCACGCCCAAAGCCGTTGGCCGCAGGGCTGAAGTAGTACACCCCCTCGGCGTCCAGCACTTTGCGTACGGCGGCTTTGACCTTGCCTTCAGGCGTCATTGTTCTCCCCCCATCCAAATCCTGACAGCCCGCTTGAGCGAGTACCACAGACTTGAGCGCATCCGGCGTCTCTCCTGCTTCTCGTTCGCTAACAACAACGCGTTGTTGTCGGGGTGCAGTTGTCTTTTCAGCGACTCGTTCTCTAGCAGCAGCTCGCTGTTGTGCTTCGACATCAGCTCCCATGCTTTTTCTATTTCTTCATTTGTCATTGTTCTTTCTCCTTGTAGTGTGCTTGCTCGTTGTCGTAGTCGGCTTTCCAGTCGTAGTACTTCTTCTCGCAGTCGGGGCACCCGCACTGCCACTCGAAGGAATCGGGATCGGCGATGCCCCCCTCCCTTTTGATCGGGGCTTTTCCAAAGTCACTCATTTAATGCGCTCCAGCATTTCTTTACGTGCGGCTTCAAGCGCTGCCTTGGCGTCCAGCTTCAGGTGCTCGTTCTCTTCTTGCAGCTCCTGCATACGGATGTACGCCTCGGTTGCGAAGTTGGCCAAGTTCTGATTGCTCCATGCGGCAAAGTTGGGGGTATCTTTTTTAGGTGTCATGTGTTGCTCTGGTAGGGGGACTTGCTGAGAGACCGCACGAAGCGGGCGTGGGGGGTTGCTAGTGAACGCGGCTCATCAAAGAACACACGCTCTTTCATTGTTGCATAGGTTTGAAACATCTCGGGGTAAAACTCCTTGAGTTGGGCAATATACGCCTCCAAAGCTACGTTGGGGTACACGGGGTATTCGCTGCCCTGTGGCTGTACTTTGCTCAGGTCTTGCAGACGCTGGCGCTGTGTGGTGTTGAAAGGGCTTACGCAGTCGTTGATTGCGCGTTCATTTAATGTCATAGGTCTCTTTCTGGTTGGGTTTGGGGCAATTTTCTGGGGGCACTACTACGCACCATACGGCAGCGTAGTTATTTTTTGCATTGATCTTCTGCCATCGGTCTATGTAGGCATCTGGCATGGTGCGTAGTAGTCTATTGATGGTTTTATATGGCGCGTTAATCAGGGATGCTACCTGCGCTACCGTTAGCCCATCAGGGGTATCCCGTAGTACCTGCCGCACTTGCTTGTTGTAGCTATACACTGGTTCCCCTTGCTCGGATTGCTGAAATAAGTTCTTGTTTTGCTTTGACACCAAGCCAGTACGAATACTCTTGGATAAAGCCAACAACCTTCTCACGCTCATCGGCACGGATGGCAGCAGCAAACCTAAGCGCAGCATCTGCCCAATCAGGATGATTAACAGGGAGCTTTGCTTGCTTTGCAAGTTCAATGTCTCGTTCGTTCATGTGTTCCCCTTGTTTTTCAGGTAATAAAAATACACCTGTTCATCTTGCATCCACAAAGGGGTCTGTTTGTACATCCTAAGTATCGCGGGCCATTTGGATAGCATTCGCTCATAGCGCTCTTTCCAGATACCCATTGGAGGAGGTGGTGTAAAGTTTTTGTAGAACTCTATCCAATTAATCGGTTTAGTAAGGTTCAAGCTAGTCATATCTTCTCCGGTTTAGGGCAGTTCTCAGGCGGTACAACCACGCACCAAATTGCGGTCATGTGTTTCTCCAATAAGTTTTTACAACGTCAGGCCACTGCCTGCGAATAACTGCCTGTGCATCTAGCCTGCTGGAGAACCAACGAGCCAGCTTGCGGTCGCAGTCCTGCAGCAAGAACATGGTGATAGGCCAGCCGGTACTACCCACTGTTCTTCTCCTTGAGTTTGGCTTCAACCATATCAATCAAATTACTCGGTGTCCGGCAGTTGTCGTAAAGCCACTGCGCTTCCTCATCAGTCAGCCCTACCCACGGGCGCTGGGGTGGGGTGGTGTCAATAAAACCTAGCGGGGAATAACAATCATCATCTTTTGGGTCTTCAAAGACAACCAAAAAAGGCTCGCCATCATCGTATGGCCCGTGTTTAAACCACGCCACAGGCTCCTGCGCTGGCTGTGCTGCGGGTGGGGTGTCAGCACGGACATACTCAATCCCATAGCCGCTTGCGTTATCTTCACTCCATGTCACATCACAAAGTTCGCGGAAAGAAATCTCTGCCTCGTCTTGCGGGTCAAAACCAATGTCAAGCCAAATGCGGTCAGGTGCAGTGCTTACAACCTTTGCCACAGGCTCCTGCGCTGGTTCGGCTAAGGCTTCTTTGATTGCGGTTCCCGCACCCAATAGCAAATCTTGTGCGTATTCATGTTTTGTTTTGGTGGTCAATTGCTTTTTCAAACACGCATCTGCATATTCCATCGCCTCAAGCGCTTGCTCCAATTTTTTTCGTTCAATGTTTACCACGGTGCGTCCTCATAGTTGTCAGGGTTAGGTTTAAGCGGCGGTGCTTTGGCCGGCATTGGCCTAGGGTATGGTGGGAAAGGCCAAGTCATGTGTTCTCCTGCTCGTCCATCATTTCTTTCAGCTTTGGGTAGAACTGCCCTACGCTTACCAGCGTTGAGGTAGCAGTAGCGGGATTAAACCCGTACTTTAAATGTTGTTGTAGGTTTAAGTGCGCCCCTGCCAGCAGTCCGTAAATCTCCACGTTCTCACTCCGTAACCTTACGACTTCGTTCTGCAAACGCTTTACTTCTCGCTTCAGGCTAAGTTCCTCTTCTTCGGTCATGTCAAACCCTCCGCTTTCATAGCTTTTTTCAGCACTTCGGTTTGGTACTCCGTTTGTCGTGTGGCGTTTTTCCAAAACTGGATTAGGGCACGGTGTTCCACATGCCATATAAGCTTGCGAACCTCGGGCGTAAGTTCTACCCCCAGCCCTGCGGCGATTGTTTCTATTTCTTCGTCCATCACAACCCCCTGCTCTGCACACGCAGGAAGTCATTGGCGCCACGCCGCACATAGCCCTGCTCCGGTACGTACACGGGGCGTTCCCACAGGCTCATCTTGGGCGGTGGTACTGTTAATGGCGCATCAGGGGCTTTATGTAAAGCTAATGTTACATTTTTCGTTTGTGGCTTATTTACTTTCATCTTTACCTCCTACTATTTCGACTTCCTCACTGGCGCTGATGTGATATATGTCGCCGTTTTCGTCTGTACACACGCTGTACATCCCATCAATGTGGTGGAACAAAAGAACGACCCCATCACCCAGCTTGATTTTGGTATTACGCGGTACGTTATAGAGTTTCATTTCGACTCCTTGTTGGCTAAGTAATATTCCATTGCAATTTGGTACGCATCCAGCAGTGGGAGCGGGGAGTTACCGCCGCCGCCATCATCGTAAAAGTAGTAGGTAGGTTTGCTCTCATCCACTACCGTAACCACAACGCCATCTACGACTTTGTGGTATCTCGTTTGAGACTTC
>Ga0209189_1000306_pt1 | contig 41715 bp, 44 predicted proteins | sample C_130820_EF_Meta_FD_187308 | JGI IMG/M metagenome (GOLD analysis project Ga0209189, IMG submission 187308) | Freshwater microbial communities from Lake Croche, Canada to study carbon cycling - C_130820_EF_MetaG (SPAdes) (version 3) | ecosystem: Environmental > Aquatic > Freshwater > Lake...
CGATGATTGATGAGATTCATCAGCAATTTATTGCGGTGGTCAAAGCAGGTCGTGGTGATCGTTTAAAAGAAACTCCAGAAATGTTTTCGGGCCGCGTTTGGAATGGCGAGCAAGCAATCAAAATTGGTTTAGTGGATGGTTATGGAACAGTAGAGACCGTGGCGCGCGATATCTTCAAAGCGCCAGATATTCTCGACTACACCATGAAAGAGAATTTTGCTGAACGTGTTGCTAAACGTTTCGGTGCTGAAGTTGGTGCTGCAGCAGGTAAGGCTTTAATTAAGACGCCCGATCTAAAATAAAAACGCCAGACAAGTAAGGTAGCAAACGCAAAACACTTAGGCCAGCAATAGAAATACTGCTGGCCTATTTTGTAATGAGGCGCAGGCAGCTTCATTTTGAAAGCGCTTGCGCCAATCTGCAATTGATAGCGTAGTGATCATCTCAGTTGGCAAGCTCAGATCCATTCCCATGCAAAGCATTGATTGTGGTGACAGTGTATTCAGGCAGGCCATCAGCATTGCAGTATTGCGGTACGGCGTCTCAATCCAAATTTGCGTCTGCTGTAATTTTCGAGACTCTACTTCCAGCTGTTTCAGTCGCGCAGTACGATCTTGAGCATCATGCGGAACATAACCCTGAAACGCAAAGCGTTGACCATTTAAACCGCTGGCCATCAGGCCCAGCAAAATAGAGCTTGGACCAACCAAAGGTTTCACTTTGGCGCCCAGCTTATGCGCTGCCAGTACGAGTTCTGCACCAGGATCCGCCACCCCCGGAACGCCAGCTTCTGACATGAGGCCCATGTCTTTACCGGCGATGAGGGGCTTGAGTAAATCCATTGGTTTAACGGCGTCACCAAACTTAGCATTGCGTGCAACACCGCGCCACTCGCTCATCTGCATTTCTTGAATAGTGCAAGCTAAAGGCAAAACAGTGTCGACTGCTTTTAAAAAAGCACGGGCTGTTTTTGCATCCTCCACAATCCAGTGGGTGAGCTTGGCAGTTTGGGTAATAGTTTCACTTGGCAAAACCCAAGGTAACTGATCCACCCGAGCATCATCGCCCAATGTATTAGGAATTAAAAAGAGGGTGCCTGGCGTTGAACTCATTATTTTTTACCTGGAATAACAAAGCCAGCTTCACGCAATAGGCTGCTTAGTGCAATTAATGGTAAGCCAATTAATGCAGTGGGATCATCGCTTTTGATGGATTCCAAGAGTGAGATTCCTAAGCCTTCAGACTTAGCGCTACCAGCACAGTCATAGGGCTCTTCGGCATGGAGGTAGGCCTCCAGAACATCATCAGTAAGTTTGCGAAAGGTAACCTCCGTAGGAATATTGATTGTTGTTTCGAAATCGCCATGCATCAGACACAGCGCTGTTTGAAAAGTCACAGTGGCACCACGCATGAGTTGCAGTTGCGCCATGGCGCGCTCAAAGTTTCCCGGCTTACCAATAGCCGCTCCACACAGGTCGGCCACTTGATCTGAGCCAATCACCCAAGCTTCTGGATGATCTTTGGCCACTGCCGTAGCTTTTGCTTGAGCTAAGCGCAAGGCTAAATTCACAGTGTCTTCTCCTGGGAGAGGGGTTTCATCCACCTGGGGAGAGATGACATCAAAGGGAATACGCAGGCGCTCTAAAAGCTCCCGACGGTAGACCGAGGTAGATGCCAGAATTAGTTTTTTTGCAGAATTACTCATCGCTACTTGTACTTTCGCTAAAGCCTTCATTTAGACTGATGTCATGAATCGTAATCAAGTTTTACCTCAAGTTGAGCTATCCGTTGATCCCAAGGCTTTGAGCCGGATCGACTTTTGCGCCCCTCAGTCCTATAAAGGGACTGGATTTTTGGAGATTTCAGTCCTGCCTAGGCTGACTGATGAGGCCTCTAGTATTGAGCCGGGCGATGGCTTTCATTGGGAATTAAAGACCCATTTTGCAGATTCGCCTGGTTCTGAGCCCCGGCAAATCTTGAAATTAGCTGTAAAAGGCCGTATTCACCTAGTTTGTCAGAGCTGTTTGCAGGATTGCGTTCTAGAGTTAGCTCAAGAGAGTCGATTTGTCATGGTGGCCACCGAGGAGGAGGCTGACGCCTTTCCTATGGAAGATGATCAACAAGAGCCTTTGGTGGCAAGTCAGCACTTTGATCTTCTAGGGCTGATTGAGGATGAAATCCTCTTATCCATCCCCTTAATTCCAAAGCATCCAGAGGGCGCTTGCCAGCCCCACGCTTCTTCATTTAGCGAGGGTGGTGAAGCTTTGGATACCCCTGAAAAACCCCAAAATCCCTTTAACATATTGAAAAATATGAAGAAAAATTGATTTAGCCCCGCCCTTTGGGGGTGGGTTTTCAAATCTGCTTTATCAGGAAATCAGGCATTTATCTCAATTTACATGCTAGAATGTCGCCTTGCTTAGGAGTTCAATATGGCCGTCCAACAGAATAAAAAATCCCCATCCAAACGTGGCATGCACCGTGCGCACGACTTTTTGACCGCACCTGCTACGGCTGTTGAAGCCACAACTGGTGAGGCTCATTTGCGCCACCACATTTCACCAAACGGCTACTACCGTGGTCGTAAAGTTGTTAAAACAAAAAACGACTAATCCTTTAGTCTGAAAGATAGAAGCGGCTCCAGTTAAAGCCGCTTTTTTCTTTGAAAAAACCCACTTGCAGCAATACCTGATTTTATGAGCGTCACACTTGCCATCGATGCTATGGGCGGAGATCACGGGATAGTTGTTACTGTTCCGGCTTGTTGCGATTTTCTCGAAAAACATACTGATGTGAAGATTGTTTTAGTTGGAAATTCGGAGGCGCTCGAGCAAGCCTTGAGTCAATTTCCAAAAGCGCTAATGGAGCGCATTCAAATTATTTCCGCTAGTGAAGTCGTCTCGATGGATGACCCCATTGAGGTGGCATTGCGTCGTAAAAAAGATTCTTCCATGCGAGTTGCTATCGAGCAGGTTAAAGAAGGTCTGGCTGACGCGATCATTTCCTCTGGCAATACCGGCGCCTTGATGGCCATCTCTCGCTATGTTCTCAAAACGCTGGATGGTGTGGATCGCCCCGCAATTGCTACTGCAATCCCGAATGAAAAAGGGCGCGGTACCACGATGTTAGATCTTGGTGCTAACGCAGATTGTGAGCCTATGCATCTGGTGCAATTTGCACAAATGGCTAACGTGATGGTTCAAGTAGTCGATGGCACACAAAATCCTTCTATCGGTCTTCTGAATATCGGTGAAGAAGTGATTAAAGGTAATGAAGTAGTGAAGCAGACTAGTGAGTTGCTGCGCCAAACAAACCTCAACTTTTATGGCAACGTAGAAGGCAATGATATTTTTAAAGGCACTACGGATATTGTGGTGTGTGATGGCTTTGTTGGCAACGTTGTCCTAAAGGCAAGCGAAGGCTTGGCAAAGATGATGAGTGGCTTAATTAAACAAGAATTCAATCGCTCATGGCTGACTAAACTCATGGCGATCTGTGCCATGGTGCCCTTATTACGTGTTCGCAAGCGTGTGGATCATCGCCGCTATAACGGGGCGGTATTATTGGGTTTACGTGGTTGCGTGATTAAGAGCCACGGTTCAGCGGATCGTTTTGCATTTGGTTTTGCGCTCGAGCGCGCACATGAAGCAGCAAAAAATCGCATGGTAGAGCGTATCGCTCAAGCTTTTGCGGCGGAGACAAAATAATCATGAGCATCTACTCGCGGATAGCCGGAACTGGAAGTTATCTTCCAGAGCAGCGTTTGAGCAATCAAGACCTAGTTGAGCGTTTAGCGAAGATTGGTCTTGAAACTAGCGATGAATGGATTGTGACTAGAAGTGGAATTTACGCTCGTCACTTTGCTGCAGAAAATCAACTCACGAGTGATCTGGCAGTCAAGGCAGCCCAAGCGGCATTAGAGGCGGCTGGCTGCACTTCTGAAGATCTTGACCTCATTATTTTGGCGACATCCACACCAGATCATTTAGGTGGTTTTCCAAGTACAGCTTGCGTAGTGCAAGATAAGCTAGGCGCCCATACCAATTGCGCAGCATTCGATGTCCAGGCAGTCTGTGCTGGCTTTACTTATACACTCGCTATTGCAGATGCATTTATTCGTACGGGCACTTACAAAAAAGTATTAGTTCTCGGTGCAGAAACTTTCTCTCGTATTTTGGATTTCCAAGATCGCACTACTTCTGTTTTGTTTGGCGATGGTGCCGGCGCAGTGGTTCTCGAGGCTTCGAAGGAGCCAGGCATTTTGGCAACAGCCTTGCATGCTGATGGCAGTCAACGCGATATTCTGTGTGTGCCAGGTCGTGCTAAGCAGGGTGGTGTAGAAGGCTCCGCTTACTTAACTATGGACGGCCCTGCGGTATTTAAGTTGGCCGTCAAAGTGCTTGAGCAAGTCGCTCATGAGGCTTTAGAAAAAGCCAATCTCAAGCCAGAGCAAATTGACTGGTTGGTGCCGCATCAAGCCAACATTCGGATCATGGAGAGCACGGCACGCAAGATGGGTATGTCAATGGACAAGGTCATTGTGACCGTCCATGAGCACGGCAATACTTCTGCGGCATCTATTCCGCTTGCGCTCGATGTTGGCGTGCGCTCTGGTCAAATTCAACGTGGTCAACATCTGTTGCTAGAGGGTGTGGGCGGTGGCTTTGCTTGGGGCGCAGCAGTAATAAAGTACTAAAGCGAAGTACTAAAGCAAAGCACAAAAGCTAAAAATACATTCACAACTATTATTCAGCGATTATTCCTATGACATTTGCATTTGTATTCCCTGGCCAAGGTTCCCAATCTGTTGGGATGCTCAACACCATTGCTGATCGCCCTGAAGTCCGCGAGACTTTGCAGGAAGCTTCAGAAGCTTTAGGTGAAGATGTTGCAAAACTCATTGCTGAGGGTCCTGCTGAGGCATTGTCCTTAACCACTAATACACAACCTGTGATGTTGACTGCAGCGATTGCGTTTTATCGCGCTTGGTTAGCTTCGGGCGGCGCCGTTCCGAAGATGATGGCTGGTCATAGCTTGGGCGAGTACTCTGCTTTAGTTGCTGCAGGCGTAATCTCTTTTAAAGATGCTGTGCCCTTGGTGCGTTTTCGTGCTGAGGCGATGCAGACAGCAGTACCAGTAGGTACTGGCGGTATGGCCGCAATCTTGGGTTTAGATGATGCGATAGTGAAGACGGTTTGTGCTGAGGCTGCTGTAGCCTCTGGTGGTGTAGTGGAAGCAGTGAACTTCAATGCTCCAGGCCAAGTGGTAATCGCTGGTGGCAGTGACGCAGTGACTAAGGCTTGTGAATTACTCAAGGCAGCTGGCGCAAAACGTGCTTTGCCATTACCTGTATCCGCACCATTCCATTCATCATTGCTACAACCTGCTTCTGAAAAACTCAAAGGCTACTTGGCTGTTATTGAATTTAAGGTTCCGACCATCTCCGTAGTCAATAACGTGGATGTCAATGTATTGAATGACCCAGCAGCTATTAAGGATGCCTTAGTGCGTCAAGCTGCCAAGCCTGTGCGTTGGCAAGAGACGATTAATGCGATGGCGCAGCAGGGAGTTACTCAAGTGGTTGAATGCGGCCCCGGCAAGGTACTGGCTGGATTAACTAAGCGCATCAATGAAAATATTGTTGGGTTGCCCATCTTCGATGAGCTCAGCCTCAATGAAGCCTTGGCTGCCGTAAAGTAACAATACGAATCAGCAATAGAAGAAATACGAAATAAAGAACGGAAGACAAATATGAATCTCGACTTAAGCGGACAAATTGCATTAGTGACAGGCGCATCGCGCGGTATTGGCCAAGCCATTGCGGACGAGCTAGTGAAATGTGGTGCCAAGGTAATCGGTACTGCCACGTCTGAGGATGGCGCCAAAGCAATCAACACCCGTTTACAAGCGAGCGGTGGTCGTGGCGAAGTATTGAATGTGACTGATCCTAAGGCTTGCGAAGACATTATTGATTTGATCGTCAAAGATTTTGGCGGTATTAGTATTTTGGTCAATAACGCAGGCATCACTCGCGATAACCTTTCAATGCGTATGAAAACAGATGAGTGGACCGATGTGATCGATACCAACTTAAGCGCTGTTTTCCGTTTATCGCAGGCGGTAATGCGCCCCATGATGAAAGCGCGCGCTGGACGAATTATTAATATCACTTCGATTGTTGGCCACATGGGTAACCCTGGGCAGGCTAATTACGCTGCCGCAAAATCGGGTGTTTCAGGTATGACCCGTGCTTTGGCCCGCGAAATCGGTAGCCGCAATATCACTGTGAATTGTGTTGCCCCTGGCTTTATTGATACAGATATGACCCGTGCTTTGAGTGAAGAGCAGCAAAATGCCCTAAAAGCCAATATTCCTCTGGCACGTCTGGGTAGCCCAGAAGATGTAGCCCAGGCAGTGGCGTTTTTAGCCTCTCCAGCGGCCGGATACATTACTGGAAATACCTTGCATGTCAATGGCGGACTCTATTTAGCCTAATAACAAAGCAGGAATTGATCATTTTTTGGCGGATTTACTAATTTAGCCTGCCAAGCTGATAAAATCCTCTTCATCGTTTTTTTACAACCCTTGGGGGAATTAATGGATAACATCGAACAACGCGTTAAGAAGATCGTCGCTGAGCAATTGGGCGTCGCAGAAGCAGAGATCAAAAATGAATCTTCTTTTGTGAATGACTTGGGCGCAGACTCTCTTGACACTGTTGAATTGGTAATGGCTTTGGAAGATGAGTTCGGGATTGAAATTCCGGATGAAGAAGCTGAGAAAATTACTACTGTTCAGCTTGCTATCGATTTTGCTCAGTCAAAAGCTCAGGGTTAATTCCCTAGCTTAGTTAAAAGCTATTACTGTGTCAGCATCAAATGGCCGCCGCCGGGTTGTTGTTACCGGCCTAGGCCTGATTTCACCAGTTGGTAACTCGGTTGATGTAGCTTGGTCTAATTTACTCGCGGGCAAATCAGGCATTGCTACTATCACCAAGTTTGACCACACTCCGCTCAGCGTGCACTTCGCTGGCGAGGTGAAAGATTTCAATGTCGAAGAATATGTTTCTGCCAAAGAGGCGCGCCATATGGATACCTTTATCCATTTCGGTATCGCAGCTGGTTCGCAAGCAATTCGTGATAGCGGTTTACAGATAACGGAAGAGAACGCAGAGCGCGTGGGCGTCATGGTCGGCTCAGGAATTGGTGGTTTGCCGATGATTGAAGAGACGGGCGCTGAATTGTTAGCTCGTGGCCCTCGTCGCATCTCTCCATTCTTTGTGCCAGGGTCAATCATTAATATGATTTCTGGTCATCTCAGTATCTTGTTTGGCCTTAAAGGTCCAAACGTGGCTGCGGTAACTGCCTGCACTACCGGTTTACACAGCATTGGCTTGGCGGCACGCTTAATTCAGTATGGTGATGCTGATGTGATGGTTGCTGGTGGGGCTGAATCCACTATCTCTGCATTGGGTGTTGGCGGCTTCGCTTCAGCTCGTGCACTATCCACTCGCAACGATGATCCTGCAACTGCTTCACGCCCATGGGACAAAGACCGTGATGGTTTCGTATTGGGTGAGGGTGCTGGTGTTGTGGTGCTAGAAGAGTATGAGCACGCTAAAGCACGTGGCGCAAAAATCTACTGTGAGCTCTTAGGTTTCGGTATGAGTGGTGACGCGTATCACATGACCGCTCCAAATATGGATGGCCCACGTCGCTGTATGGTCAACGCCATGCGCGATGCCGGTTTAAATCCAGATCAAATTCAATATATAAATGCACACGGCACCTCTACACCTTTAGGTGATAAGAATGAAACCGGTGCGATTAAAGCTGCCCTTGGCGATCACGCTAAGAAGACATTGATTAACTCTACTAAGTCGATGACCGGCCACCTCTTAGGTGGTGCTGGCGGTTTAGAGTCTGTCTTTACTATTCTGGCGCTCCATAACCAGAAATCTCCACCAACCATCAACATCTTCAATCAAGATCCAGAGTGTGATTTGGACTACTGCGCCAATACTGCTCGCGATGTGAAGATTGACCATGCCGTGAAAAACAACTTTGGCTTTGGGGGTACTAACGGTACCTTGATTTTTGGCAAATTGACCTAATATCCTTATTAGTTAGTTTTCTTCCTCTTTTTTCTTTAATTATTGGTTTTTACCAAGCAGGTCTATAGCACTATGAAAAAGTATTTTATTGCGTTCTTGGCTATGTTTAGCTTGGGGCAAATTGCGCTTATCCCCCAGGCCTGTGCCCAGAGCCCACGTGTCTCTATTCCTGACTTTGCTGATTTGGTTGAGCGAGCTAGTCCTGCTGTGGTGAATATTCGAACCACTGAAAAAGTAATGCAGCAGCAAGCTCAGGGCGGTATTCCAGGGATGCCTGAGGATCAGGCCGAGTTCTTCCGTCGCTTCTTTGGTGTGCCCATGCCAGGATTGCCTGGCGGACCCAAGCAGGCGCAACCCAATCCTGGCAAGCCTCAAGAGGCTGATCGAGGTGTAGGCTCCGGCTTCATTATTGAATCCAATGGCTTAATTTTGACCAATGCCCACGTGGTCGAGGGTGCAAATACTATCTACGTCACCTTGACAGACAAACGCGAGTTCAAAGCCAAATTATTGGGTATGGATAAGCGAACCGATATGGCGGTTGTCAAAATCGATGCACGTGATTTGCCTAAGTTGCCACTAGGTGACTCTTCCCGAGTGAGGGTGGGTGAATGGGTATTGGCTATTGGCTCTCCATTTGGTCTAGAAAATACCGTGACTGCTGGCATCGTGTCTGCCAAGAGTCGTGACACTGGGGATTACTTACCCTTCATTCAGACTGACGTGGCTGTGAATCCTGGTAACTCGGGTGGACCGCTATTAAATACAGCCGGACAGGTGATTGGCATTAACTCGCAAATCTTTAGTCGCTCTGGTGGATATATGGGCATCTCTTTTGCCATTCCCATTGATGAAGCGATGCGAGTTGCAGAGCAGTTGCGTAGCAACGGAAAAATGACTCGTGGCCGTATTGGTGTCGCTTTAGGTGAAATGACTAAAGAGATTGCGGAGAGCTTGGGTCTAGGTAAACCTCGCGGCGCTTTTGTCCGCAATGTTGAGCCAGGTGGCCCAGCAGCAGCAGGCGGTATTGAGTCTGGAGACGTGATTCTGAGCTTTAATGGCCGTGATATTGGTAAATCGACTGATTTGCCAAGAGCAGTCGGGGAAACCAAGCCAGGAACTAGCGCCAACGTACAGGTTTGGCGTAAAGGCTCCACTAAGGATTTGATGGTCTCTGTAGTGGATACCGAAGCAGGTCAAGCTGCTGTGAAGAAGTCGGATAACTCAGGTTCATCTGGTGCAAATGCTAATTCTCTTGGGGTGGCAGTTTCTGAGCCCTCAGACAGCAAGAAAAAGGAGCTCAATATTCGCGGAGGTGTCGAGGTTACCGGTTTAGGGGATGGCCCCTTAGCGCGCTCAGGGGTGCGTCCTGGGGATGTCATCATCCGAATTGCCGATGCCGATATCACTGGGGTAAAGCAGTTTGAGGGTCTTGTAAAGGGTTTGGACGCTAATAAGTCAGTTCCGGTCTTTGTTCGTCGGGCTGATAGCACTCTGATTATTCCGGTAAGGCCAAAATAAGCTAAAACCTTGTTTTTGGACGAAATAAGGGGGTTTGGCGCTAATTTGGCGCCACCCATTACAATCGTCCCAAGACGGCTTTTTGCAGCGCATCATCGTGGTGCGCTCTGACAAGGCGTTTTTTGAAGACTACACAAGACGCTATGGATTTAATCCGCAATTTTTCTATCATCGCCCATATTGATCACGGCAAATCAACGCTTGCTGATCGCATTATTCAGCTCTGCGGCGGTCTTACTGATCGTGAAATGGAAGCCCAGGTTCTCGATTCGATGGATATCGAGCGTGAGCGTGGCATCACCATCAAAGCCCAAACTGCGGCGCTGAGTTATAAATCTAAAGACGGCAAAACCTACAACATCAATTTGATTGATACCCCAGGGCACGTTGACTTCTCCTATGAGGTTAGCCGCTCCCTGTCAGCATGCGAAGGCGCATTGTTAGTGGTTGATGCCAGTCAAGGTGTTGAAGCCCAAACAGTTGCTAACTGCTACATGGCCCTAGAGTTGGGTGTTGAAGTGGTGCCCGTGCTCAATAAGATTGATTTGCCGCAGGCAGATCCTGAACGCGCTAAACAAGAAATTGAAGATGTCATTGGTATTGATGCATCTGAAGCAGTGACTTGTTCAGCTAAAACGGGATTAGGTGTGCAGGAAGTCATCGAAGAAATGATTGCTCGCGTACCTCCTCCAAAAGGTAGTGCAACAGATCCATTACAAGCTTTGATTATCGATTCGTGGTTTGATAACTATGTTGGTGTAGTGATGTTGGTGCGTGTTGTGAATGGCACCTTAAAGCCAAAAGAAAAAATTACCTTGATGTCCAATGGCTCAAGTCATTTAGTTGAGCATGTTGGTGTCTTTAGTCCAAAGTCGGTAGATCGCCCAGAATTGTCTGCTGGTCAAGTAGGCTTTGTGATTGCCGGCATTAAAGAGTTAAAAGCTGCCAAGGTGGGTGATACGGTTACGCATACACCAGGGCAGCAAGGCCGCATTCCTGCTACAGCACCACTTCCAGGTTTTAAAGAGGTCAAGCCTCAGGTCTTTGCTGGGCTATACCCAGTAGAGTCGAGTGAATACGATCAACTGCGCGAGTCTTTGGAGAAGTTGCAGTTAAATGATGCCTCACTCTTGTATGAGCCAGAGGTGTCACAGGCTCTTGGTTTTGGATTCCGTTGCGGCTTCTTGGGCCTGCTCCATATGGAGATCGTGCAAGAGCGCTTAGAGCGCCAGTACGGTATGAACCTCATTACGACCGCGCCAACGGTGGTGTATCAGGTGGAGCAATCTGATGGCAGTATCTTATCGGTCGATAACCCATCGAAGATGCCTGAGGCTAGCAAGATCAATACGATTCTTGAGCCGATCGTGACAGTCAATCTGTATATGCCGCAAGAGTATGTAGGCGCGATTATTACTCTGTGCGTTGGTAAGCGTGGTATTCAGATGGATATGAATTATCTCGGTCGTCAAGTGAAACTCACATATGAGTTACCGATGGCAGAGATTGTTTTAGATTTCTTCGACAAAATGAAATCGATCTCTCGTGGCTATGCATCTATGGACTATGAGTTCAAGGAATATCGTCCAGCCGATGTAGTTAAAGTTGACATCCTCATTAATAGCGAACGAGTTGATGCCCTATCGGTGATCGTTCACCGTAGCAATAGCCAACATCGTGGTCGTGAAGTAGTTGCCAAGATGCGCGGCATTATTCCGCGTCAAATGTTTGATGTAGCTATTCAGGCGGCAATTGGTAGCAACATCGTTGCTCGCGAAAACGTCAAGGCCTTGCGTAAGAACGTATTAGCTAAATGTTACGGCGGTGATATTTCCCGTAAACGTAAATTATTAGAGAAGCAAAAAGAAGGTAAGAAACGCATGAAGCAGGTGGGTAATGTGGAGATTCCACAGGAAGCCTTCTTAGCCATTTTGCAGGTAGACGACTAATGAACTTTGCCCTCATCCTCTTTATCTTGGTAGTGGTCTCTGGCATTGCTTGGATTGCTGACCGCTATTACTTTGCTCCACAAAGACGCAAGGTTGGCATCGATCGCATGCCATTGTGGCTGGAATACACGGCAGGGTTCTTTCCAGTCATTTGCGCGGTCTTTGTATTACGCTCATTTATTGTGGAGCCCTTCAAAATTCCTTCGGGCTCGATGATTCCAACCCTACAGATTGGTGACTTTATTCTGGTGAATAAATTTACTTATGGCATTCGTCTGCCGGTGATTAATCAGAAGGTTGTCGATCTAGGCTCCCCTAAACGTGGTGATGTTGTGGTATTCCGCTACCCCCGTGATGAGTCTATTGACTACATCAAGCGTGTTGTCGCTTTGCCAGGCGATACGATTACTTATCAAGACAAGCGTTTAACAGTAAATGGTCAGCCATTGCAATACAGTGGTGGCGAGTCCTATCTTGACCCGGAAAATATGCGTTATGCCAAGCGATTTGCAGAATCTTACCCTGCAGACTTAGGCGGCAATAAGCATGAGATTTTGAATGATCCCGATCGTCCTGCTGGCATGTTCCCTGCAGAGCGTTTTCCTGGATTTGAAAACTGTCAATATATTAATGCTGGGCTCACCTGTACTGTCCCAGCAGGACATTACTTCGCTATGGGTGATAACCGTGATAACAGTGCTGATTCTCGCTACTGGGGATTTGTGCCGGATAAGAATATTGTTGGTAGAGCATTCTTTGTTTGGTTGAACCTCGGAAATCTTGGCCGTATTGGCGGCTTCGAATAAGACTATGAACGCCCGCGCCGCTATCGAAACTGCACCGCTGCAAGCGCAATTAGGTTATACGTTTAAAAAACTAGAGCTGCTCAATCAAGCCCTAACGCACCGCAGCCATAGCAAGAAAAATAATGAGCGCCTCGAGTTTCTGGGTGATTCGATTCTCAATTGCGTTGTTGCTGAAATGCTCTATGAGCGTTATTCCGATCTAGATGAAGGCGATCTTTCACGCGTGCGGGCTAATCTGGTTAAGCAGCAGGCACTCTATGAGATCGCTCAAACTCTTTCGCTGTCTGACTACCTACGTTTAGGCGAGGGAGAATTAAAGAGCGGCGGCTTCCGTCGGCCATCTATTCTGGCTGATACGCTTGAGGCAGTCACTGGTGCAATATTCTTAGATGGTGGATTTGATGCTGCCAAGGCCTGTTTGCGTAAGCTCTACACTATCATCCTGGCTAACGTTGATCCCAAAACCTTGGGCAAAGATGATAAGACTTTGTTACAGGAGTGTTTGCAAAGCTATCAGCTGCCGCTGCCTACCTATAACGTCACTGGCACTAGTGGCGCAGCCCACAATCAGCAGTTTGAAGTGGAATGTTTAATACCAAACCTGAACGTTGCCGTGAAAGGTGAGGGCGCCTCTCGACGTGCGGCAGAGCAGGCTGCGGCAAAGCTAGCACTCATTGCAGCACTGAAGGCTTTGCCACAGGCGCTAGGTAAACCCAAAAAGACTCGGTCCGCCAAAAAGAAGGCAGCTAAAAAAGTGGTAACTGAAGAGCAATTAAATCTTAAGCTGAAGGGCTAATCGTGTTTAGATGCGGCACTATCGCCATTGTTGGCCGTCCTAATATGGGTAAATCAACTCTCTTAAATGCCTTAGTTGGGCAGAAGATTAGTATTACCTCGCGTAAGGCACAAACTACGCGTCATCGTATTTTAGGTATTCAGAATCGCAAAGAAGCACAATTCATTTTCATTGATACTCCGGGCTTTCAGACGCGTTTGATGAATACCCTCAACAAGGCCTTGAACCGCACTGTAACCACAGCTCTGCAAGATGTGAATGTGGCTTGCTTTGTAGTTGAGGCTGGTTACTTTGGTGAGGATGACAAGAAGGTTTTGAAATTACTGCCAGATGACTTACCCGCTGTCTTAGTGTTAAATAAATTGGATCTATTTAATAGCCGCTTTCAGACTCCCTCTGAGCGCGATCAGGCCTTACTCAATTTCATGAAAGAAATGAGCCAGCCTTGGTGTGAATTAGGTGGTCATGAAGATCAGAAGTGTGAGTTTGCTGAAATCGTCCCGATGAGCGCTAAGAGCCCAGGGGATATTGAAAGATTATTAGACGTACTTGAGGGCTATTTACCTGAAGCTCCCGCAGTTTACGATGGTGACACTATTACTGATCGCAGTGAGCGTTTCTTGGCCGCTGAGATCCTGCGTGAGAAGGTTTTTCGCTTTACTGGTGAGGAATTGCCTTACACCAGCACGGTAGTGATTGATCAGTTCAAGATGGATGGCAAGATGCGACGTATCGCAGCAACGATTTTGGTTGATCGCGATAGCCATAAGGCGATGATTATTGGTGCCAAGGGTGAGCGCCTGAAGAAGATCTCTACCGATGCACGCATTGATATGGAAAAGCTCTTTGACGGCAAAGTCTTTCTGGAGACCTGGGTTAAGGTCAAACGTGGCTGGGCAGATGATCGTGCTGAATTACGGGCGCAGGGACTAGAGTAAGTAGCCATGGCCTCCATTCGTGTTGCTGACGAACCCGCTTTTGTATTGCACAGCATTCCTTATAAGGAAACTAGCTTAATTCTGGATGTCTTTACACGGCAATATGGCCGTATGGCACTGATTGCCAAAGGTGCTAAACGCCCGCACTCGGTGTTGCGTCCTGTCTTACAGCGTTTTCAACCACTATTGGTTTCTTGGAGCGGCAAGTCTGAGCTGCGTACTTTAACAAAGTCAGAGTGGGTTGGTGGTACGCCCTCTTTGGTAGGCGATGCCTTGCTCTGCGGCTTCTATCTCAATGAGTTGTTAGTGAAGTTTCTGGCGCGTGAAGACGACTATGAAAAACTCTATGACCATTACACCGATACCATCTCCGCCTTATCTAATCTCGAATTTCAATCCAAGGGTCTAGAAGAAATTTTGCGCCCATTTGAGCTAACACTCTTGCAGGAGACTGGATATGCAGCGGCATTAGACTACTGTGTTGAAACCCACAGCGCTCCAGTCTCACAAGAACAGTACATCTATCAGCCGGAGCGTGGTGTTAGGCCTGTACAGGTAGATGATCCAGGCCATTGGCCAGTCTTGAGTGGTAAATCTCTATTGGCTATTGCAGCGGGAGACTTTTCTGATCAGGAAACGCTTTCTGAGAGTAAGCAGTTGATGCGCTTTTTGTTGGGCTTGCACCTGCAAGATCAGGTGCTCACTACCCGTCAGATTTTGATTGACCTCAAGAAAATCTAGTAATCTACAAATATGAGTAACTCCAATATCCTTGAACTTGGTATTAATATCGACCACGTTGCCACCTTACGTAATGCTCGTGGCACGGTCTACCCCGACCCGTTAAAAGCCGCTCGATTGGCAGAAGAGGCGGGTGCTGATTTAATTACCTTGCATTTGCGTGAGGATCGTCGTCATATTAAAGATGCAGATTTAATGGCGCTTCGCCCTTTGATTCAGACGCGTATGAACCTGGAATGTGCTGTTACTCCAGAGATGATTAACATCGCCTGTCATATTCAGCCACATGATGTTTGCCTTGTTCCTGAGAAGCGTGAAGAGGTGACTACAGAGGGTGGTTTAGATGTCGTGGGTCACTTTGAAGCAGTCAAGGCTGCCACTACACAATTAAAAGCTGCTGGCATACGGGTTTCACTTTTTATTGATCCAGAAGAGCGGCAAATTCAAGCTGCAAAAGATGCAGGTGCCACAGTCATCGAGTTACATACTGGTCGTTACGCAGATCTGTCTGGTGATCAACAGAAGCAAGAGCTGGAGCGGATTAGAATAGCAGCGCAGTTTGGAAAAAGCATTGGCTTACGAGTCAATGCTGGCCATGGCTTGCATGAGGGCAATGTTATTCCAGTTGCTGGCATTGCCGAGCTATCCGAGCTTAATATCGGGCATGCTATTGTTGCTGAAGCACTCTTTAAAGGTTGGCAAAAGGCAATCACGGATATGAAGTACCTGATGGTTCAGGGTAGGTCTAAAGCTTAAGATATTTAACATCAAATGATCATTGGTATAGGCACAGACATCTTACAAATTGAGCGGCTTCAAGCTGCTTACGATCGCACTAATGGTCGCCTTGCTGAAAAAATTCTGGGCCCAGATGAGATATTGGTTTTTAAACATCGCTTAGCCAGAAATCACAAGCGGGGCATTGCTTTTTTGGCAACGCGCTTTGTTGCAAAAGAGGCTTTCTCCAAAGCCATTGGCTTGGGTATGAGAATGCCCATGACCTGGCGCTCTTTGCAAACACTCAATGAGCCTAGCGGTAAGCCGGCTACCTCCTATCTGGGGGCGCTCGCGCAATTTATGCAGGAAAAGAACTGGGAAGCTCAGGTCACTGTTAGTGATGAGCAAGATATGGCAATAGCCCATGTCATCGTGGTTCAAAAATAAAACCACTCTCAAAAGTATATAAAACAAAAAATTTCGAGGAATCCATGGCTACGCTGACTATGAAACCAGGCCCAGTTACATTAGATGTTGTTGGTCTCGAATTAAATGCAGAGGATCGTCGTCGCATCTTGCACCCCCTTACCGGTGGCGTGATTTTGTTTGGCAGAAATTTTGCTAATCGCAAGCAGCTCACCAAACTCACTGCAGAGATTAAAAAAATCCGCTCTGATGTATTGATCTCGATTGATCATGAAGGTGGACGAGTGCAGCGCTGCAGGACTGATGGCTTTACCCATTTGCCTGCTATGCGTAAGCTTGGCGAGCTTTGGGGGGCTAAAAATAAATCAACAGATAAATCAAAACATGCCGCTGAATCAGCCGCCATCGCTATGGCTGCAGTTACCGCCTGTGGATATATCCTGGCTGCCGAGTTAAGAGCTTGTGGTGTGGACTTTAGTTTTACTCCTGTCCTGGATTTAGACTTTGGTCGTAGCGGTGTAATCGGCGATCGTGCATTTAGTCGTGATCCACAAATTACCTTTGCATTGGCTAAGAGTTTGAATGAGGGCCTACGACTCGCGGGTATGGCAAATTGCGGAAAGCATTTTCCAGGTCATGGCTGGGCAGAGGCGGATTCTCATGTGGCTATTCCAGTGGATGAGCGTCCATTAGAGATCATTCTGAATGAGGATGCCAAGCCTTATGAGTGGTTAGATCTGAGCTTGACTGCCGTAATGCCGGCGCATGTAATTTATCCGCAAGTAGATAAAAACCCAGCAGGGTTTTCTAAGGTTTGGCTACACTCCATCTTGCGTCAAGAGTTGGGATTTGAAGGTGTGATCTTTAGTGATGACCTTTCCATGGAGGGCGCCAGTGTCGCTGGTTCTGTGGTGAAGGGCGCCGACATGGCGCTTGAGGCAGGATGCGATGCAGTATTGATTTGCAATCGCCCCGATCTCGCAGATCAATTACTCAGTCAACTGAAAGTCTCTAAAGCAAAACAAGCTGAATCTGCTACTCGATTAAATCGCTTGATGCCTACTTCCACAGCTCCCGCCTGGGATGAGCTGCAATCCGAAGCGCAATACCAGCATGCTAAAGGCTTGCTCCAGCAGTTGAAGCTCATTTCTTAGGAAATAAAAAAGCCCGGCGTACCGGGCTTTTACTTATCGAGCGAGCTAATTAGTTAGCGCGGCTACGATATTCACCAGTGCGCGTATCGATCTCGATCTTGTCACCGGTGTTACAGAATAATGGCACTTGCAATTCATAGCCGGTAGCCAATTTTGCATTCTTCAATACTTTGCCAGAGCTGGTATCACCTTTAACTGCTGGCTCTGTGTAAATGATTTCACGAACCAAAGAGTTCGGCATGGCTACTGATAGTGCTTTACCTTCGTAGAACACCACTTCACAAGGCATGCTTTCTTCGAGGTAATGCAATGCATCGCCCATGAATTCAGCTTCTACTTCATATTGGTTGTACTCGGTATCCATAAATACATACATTGGATCTGCAAAGTAAGAGTAGGTGCAATCTTTCTTATCCAAGATCACTACATCGAACTTGTCATCTGCTTTGAATACGCCTTCGTTAGGCGCACCAGTTAACAAGTTCTTGAATTTCATTTTCACAACTGAGGAGTTACGGCCTGAGCGACTGTATTCTGCTTTTAAAACGACCATGGCATCAGTGCCGATCATGACTACGTTACCAACGCGGAGTTCTTGTGCTGTTTTCATCTTGCTATTCCTGGGTGCAGAGCTGATTTTCTGCGGTTTTTATCAAAAACAAGATTGTAACCGCCCGCAGGCGTATTTCGCCTAAGATCAGGCTACAAAGCGCATTAGACGAGCAGCCAGGCCACCATCGCCTTGTTTTTCAAGTAAATCTGCTCGCCAAGCCTTGGAATGGGTGTTCCATTCATCAATTGATTCATGCCACTTGCTGGGCATTGCCCAAGTCATTGCTTCAATGACGGCGTGTTTAAGCTCTTGTGATGCATCTTCAAGATAGAGATCTAAAAATGCAGCCAACTTGGTTTCATGGGCACGATCTGCTTGGGGGTAGATATGCCAGATGAAGGGCTTGCCAGCCAACTGCGCTCGGACAAAAGAATCCTCACCCCGAACAATATTAAAGTCGCATTGAGAGAGAGTCCAATCATATTCATCTTGAGAGACAAAAGGAATTGAGATTAGTTGAATGGAGTTAGGTAGGCTAATTGCTTTAGTAGGGTGACCTGAGCTGAACTGCAATTGCTCAAGCTGGCCATGAGTCAACACAATGTCGAAGTTCTTATCTAATGTTGCTAGATTTTCTAACCATTTGAGGAGCGGCGCACCTGGGTAGCAAAAAACACTAATGCGTTTTGCATTAGGTCGCAATAGCTTCCAGCTTATCCCGAGGCTCTCAGGAATCAATTGCGCAGTCAATGATGACTCCTGAGGAATTGGATCAGTCAAAATGCCGCCCGCATTAGCCTGAAAACCTGGAAAGAAAAAGTATTTCGGAATACCGTGTGCCTGCGGAGATGCTCTCTGATGAAAGTCCACTATCCAGGGCTCTGCAGTTAAATACTCCAGATTAATGATGATGGGTTTTTTGGGGGCAATCAGTAGGCCTGCAAGGTAGCGATCGGGAAGGTCGCATCCAAACGCCTCAATCACTACATCGGGTGCCTCAACAGGGTGGCGGCTATTGTTATGACTCGCTTCCCAGGGTTGGACGTCGATACGACGATTGATTTCTGGGTCAACCCCAGAAGCGAGTAAATTAAGGGTTGGGAGATTGTCACAGAAAATGCGCACGTCTTGGCCATGAAGACTTGTTAAGCTTCTCGCTAGGCGCCAGCAAACACCGGCATCACCATAGTTGTCTACGATTTGACAGAAAATATCCCAACGCATGAGCAATTCGCTTTTTGAAACCCTTCAGCAGGATGTTAAACGGCTACCCGGATTGCCGGGGGTGTATCGCTTCTTTGATGAGGCAGGACATATTCTGTATGTCGGAAAAGCGCGCAACCTCAAAAAGCGGGTATCTAGTTACTTCCAGCGAACTCCGCTTTCACCACGGATAGAACTGATGGTGGGAAAAATTGTCCGCTACGAAACTACAGTAACACGCTCAGAAACCGAAGCCTTAATTCTAGAGAACAATTTAATTAAGGAGTTAGCTCCTCCATTTAATATTCTCTTCCGAGATGATAAGTCCTATCCCTATGTGATGTTGACGGGACACCAGTTTCCACGTCTAGCCTCCTATCGAGGAAAAACGGATAAGCGCAATCACTACTTTGGACCATTCCCAAATTCATGGGCGGTGCGCAATAGCGTGCAGATTTTGCAAAAAGTCTTTCGTCTGAGAACTTGTGAAGACTCTGTTTTTAAAAACCGGAGCCGTCCTTGTTTATTGCATCAAATTCATCGTTGTAGTGCACCTTGTGTCGGTCGCCTGAATGCGGAGCAATATGGGCAGGACGTAGCACAAGCAAAACGTTTCTTAGAGGGTGACCATAGTCGCGTACTCTCTGAGCTTGAAAAAAAGATGCACGCTTACAGTGATGCTATGGAATTTGAGATGGCTGCAGTACTAAGAGATCGCATTGCCGATCTTTCCAGTGTCCTGCAACAGCAGTCGATGGACACCGTTGCTGATGGCGAAGGTGATGTTGATGTCATCGCTGTAGCTCAAATGGAAGGTGTGGTCTGCGTCAATCTCGCAATGATTCGTGGTGGTCGCCATTTAGGTGATCGGGCCTATTTCCCGAAAGGCTTGCGTTCAAGCTCGGGAGAGTTGCCACCCCCCGCAGAAATCTTAGAAGCCTTTATCGCTCAGCATTACCTTGAGGAGAAGTCAGGTGATGGTGAGGCGACCACCAATTTAATTCCACCTGTACTCATTCTGAATCACCCATTGAGAAAGTTGGTGGATGATATCGCGGTATCAGAAGAAATTACTGAAGATGGTGTCGAGCAAGAAATTCCAGAAGGTTTGCATGATTTACTCAATGCTCAGGCTGGTAAGCGTATTACTTTCCTTCATCAACCACAAGGTCAGAGGCGACATTGGTTGGCGATGGCTGAGGGTAATGCCAAGATTGCGATAGCGAAGCGTTTGGTCGAGACTGGTGGACAACTAGCGAGAGCACGAGCACTAGCTGATGTTTTAGTTTTGGAATTAGAAAGTCTTGAGCAGTTGCGTATCGAGTGTTTTGACATTAGCCATACATCCGGTGAGGCTACGCAAGCTTCTTGTGTGGTGTATTCCAAAAATGCGATGCAGCCTAGTGAATATCGCCGTTTTAACATTAATGACATTACACCGGGTGATGATTACGCGGCAATGCGTCAGGTCTTACAGCGCCGTTATGTGAACTTCCAAGAGCTTCCTATTGAGAAGATGCCGCAAGTGATTTTGATTGACGGTGGCAAAGGTCAGGTTGAGATGGCAAGACAAGTTCTCTCTGAATTTGGTATGGATATCAGCTTGATTGTTGGTATTGCTAAAGGGGAAGGGCGTAAGGTAGGTCTTGAGACGCTCATTTTTGCGGACGGACGGAAATCGCTCGAACTCGGTATCGATAGTGCGGCTTTGTTATTAGTAGCGCAAATCCGTGATGAGGCGCATCGCTTTGCCATTACGGGCATGCGCGCTAAGCGTGCAAAAGCGAGGACAGTTTCTCAGTTGGAGGAGATTGAGGGTATCGGAGCGAAACGCCGTCAAAAATTACTAGCCCGTTTCGGGGGTTTGCGTGGTGTTTCCAATGCCACCATCGAAGAGCTCTCCAGTGTCGAGGGAATATCCACTGCATTGGCAGAGCAAATCTATAGGCAGCTCCATTGATTACCCAGCACGCTCGCATTAGTTTATGCTTGAGCTATGCCTTTTAATTTACCCATTGCCCTGACCTGGTTGCGTGTTGCCGCCATTCCGCTGGTCGTTGCAGTGTTCTATTTGCCTGATAGCTGGCTAACTCCTTTTGAAAAGAATCTCACAGCCACAGTCATTTTTGTTTTTGCAGCAGTAACTGACTGGTTAGATGGTTACTTAGCTCGCAAAATGAAACAAGAGTCGGCGTTCGGTCAATTCTTAGACCCGGTAGCGGATAAGTTAATTGTTGCCGCTGCATTGTTGGTTCTCCTCAACATGGATCGTGTTCAGGTTTGGGTTGCCCTTATCATCATTGGGCGTGAAATTACCATCTCCGCCTTGAGAGAGTGGATGGCGCTCTTAGGCGCAGGGAAAAGTGTTGCTGTACACATGGTTGGTAAACTTAAGACCACTGCACAACTGGTAGCGATTCCATTTTTATTGTTGAACGACACCATATTTGGTTGGCTAAATTGCGCACAAGTGGGTACTTGGTTAATCTGGATTGCATCCTTTTTGACACTTTGGTCCATGTTCTATTACATGAAAAAGGCTTTGCCTCAGTTGGTTGAAAAAGCTAAGTAAGGTCTACAAACCCATTACTGATAAGGACTTAGTCTAAATGTGAGCCTTGCTGGTAGATGGCCTTGCTCATGAATAATGCGTTCTCTCAAATTGTTTGCTAAACTGTTGCCCTGTTATGCGGGAATAGCTCAGCTGGTAGAGCGATACCTTGCCAAGGTATAGGTCGGGAGTTCGAACCTCCTTTCCCGCTCCAAGTTCGATGGGAAGCCCTAAAAAAGCTTCCCATTTTTGATTCATGCATATGGCGCGTTGGCCGAGTGGTTAGGCAGGAGCCTGCAAAGCTTCGTACGGGGGTTCGATTCCCTCACGCGCCTCCAGCATTTGATTTGACGAATGAAGCGTGTATGTAGCCTAAAATACTTACAAATGCTGTAAGCTCTAATGCGTTAACCACTTTGGGCTATCAAGGTAAACAATGACATTTCAAACTCTAAAACTTAATGCGCTTTGCTTAGTCTTATCTGCTCTACTGGGTGGATGTGCATCTTCTGGTGACTCTCCAACAGGTACGTCTAGTGAAGTCCAAGAAATTCAATCGCAACTCTTAGGTGATATGCCATTACCTGCAGCATCAAAAATTATTGGCTCTGATTCACTGATTATTGGTCGCGGCGATAACTGGGTAGGGCGTGTTGTTTTATCTGGTGTGCAAACCCCAACAGATATTTATGCATTCTTCCAATCTGAATACCCTAGGGTAGGCTGGACTACCGTGAGTGCAGTGAAATCAAAAACGAGTATTTTGGTTTTCACTAAAGGTGATCGCACCTCAACCATAGAGTTAAATGAAGGTCCATTCACTGGTCCAAAGACAATCATCACTATTACTGCGTCTCCTAAGAATGCAAATGTAGTTGCACCTAGTAAAAAATAAATAATAGAAAAAATTGAGTAACACGAATGCTGTAGTTCCGCTTTGCAGTTGAATAAGGCCTCATATAGAGGCCTTTCGTTTTAGTAGTCTAGGATCAGAGTCCGCCAGCCCTGATTAGACCGACAGCTTGACCTTCAACTGCAAAGTTCGGTTGACGTCTGTCTACCAAAATATTTTTGAAGTCTGGGTTCTCGGCTTGTAATTCAATCACCATGCCATCCGCAGTTTTCTTTTGGTTCCAACGTTTTACAGTGACTTCATCATCTAAGCGCGCAACTACGATATCGCCGTTACGAACCTCGGAAGTTTTTCGTACTGCAAGATAGTCACCATCCAGAATGCCAGCATCGCGCATACTCATACCTACCACCTTAAGTAAGTAATCAGCACCTTTACTAAACAAGCTTGGATCAATTGGCACTTGTTTTTCAATATGCTCAACAGCCATGATTGGAGAGCCTGCAGCAACACGACCAATGAGTGGCAGTGTGAGTTGCTGAAGGGCGCCAGAAGGTAATGACATCTGACGATATTTATTGGGATTGTGCGTTTGATTAAATCGTTGCGGAATTCGAATGCCACGGGACGTTCCCGGCGTCAGTTCGATGTACCCTTTTTTTGCTAATGCGCGTAAGTGTTCCTCAGCAGCGTTGGCAGAAGCAAAGCCCAGTTGCGTCGCAATTTCAGCGCGTGTTGGGGGGGAACCGCTTTCATCGATCGCCTTGGTAATCAATTCCAAAATCTCACTTTGACGTGAGGTGAGTTTGGGGAGGGCAGTCAGCTCCTCCGGAAAATCGACTGTATTTATATCCATACTGGGATTGTATACAGCACTTTTTGAATATTCAAGCAATTTGGAGGCGGATAATGGAGGAATGAGCTCAAAACCCAACATTTCTGAAAATACACCCCATCTTCTGGTTTTAGGCATGGGAGGCACCATTGCAGGCCTCGCACCCAATCCGAAAGAAAGCCCGCTTCAATACAAGGCCGGCCAAGTCGGGGTTGACGCTTTAGTAGCCCAGGTTCAGTCAGTGGTTCCTGCAGAGCTAAGGCTGGTTTCGCGTCAACTGGCTAATATCAACAGCCGCAATCTGACTGATGCTCACCTTACCGTGCTCGGGCATTCTGTAAGAGAGGCTCTGCTAGATGCTTCTGTGAGGGGAATTGTGATCACCCACGGCACCGATACGATTGAGGAAACAGGCTTATTTTTGCAGGCAACCTGTGGAAAGTTAGCGCAGACTCAGTCTAAGAGGGTTATTTTGACTGGGGCTATGCTCCCGAGTAATGTACCTGGAGCTGATGGACCCTCAAATCTATTGGATGCCTTGCGCTGGGCTTCCACACCTATTGATAACTGTCCTGGTGGCGTTTATGCAGTGATGGATGGACGTGGATGTATGGCAATGGATTTAGCTAAGCGCCACGCTACGGCTTTGAATGCACCATTACAAAATGCCCCATCGAGTTCGGTAGGCCTAATTAATCCATCTTGGTTATCTGGCGTGAAGGCCGTACAGGCTGCTTGGAATGAGGATTTACCTATTCCGCAGGAGGGCGAGTGGCCTTGGGTGGAGATTCTGACTAGTCATGCGGGTGCTCGTCCTGAAACCATCAGCCATTGGCTCAGTAGCGCTGTTCAAGGCTTTGTGCTTGCTGGTTCGGGGCAGGGCGGCTTTCATGATGACTGGATTAAACCTTTGGACCAGGCGATGACTCAGGGCATTGCTCTGGTCAGGACGACTAGAACGGGTGCCGGAACTACTGTGCACAATATTCCCGAGGCAGATGCGCCTGGATGTTGTGCTTCAGGGGGTTTAACAGGACCTCGAGCCAGAATTGCCCTCCAATTGGCTCTAAATGCAGCAAAGCAGGCAAATAAAGCAGGTAAACCCCTGACTTGGCAGGATTTTTTTGCTAGAATAGCGGACTTACCTGAAATTCGGTAGGGACTAAAAGCTGTAAATATGTGTAGTTAGTTTTACCTACAATTTGTTACTACCTTGTCACACTGGCGCTAACTTTAAAACCATCGGAAGTTAGCAAGATGCTCAGGTGACTTTATCCTTAAGGAGTGTTAGATGCGTCATTATGAAATCGTCTTTATCGTCCATCCGGACCAAAGCGAGCAAGTGCCTGCGATGATCGATCGCTACAAAGCGACATTAGCTGCTGCTGGCGGCAAAATTCATCGTATGGAAGATTGGGGTCGTCGTCAGATGGCTTACATGATCGATAAACTTGCTAAAGCCCATTACGTTTGCATGAACATTGAGTGCGACCAGAAAACTCTGGACGAGCTCGAGCATGCATTTAAATTTAACGATGCTGTTTTGCGTCACCTCATCATCAAGACGAAGAAAGCTGAAACAGAGCCTTCCATCATGATGAAAGAAGTGCAACGTGAAGAAGCGCGCAAATCAGCTCAATCCGACGCTCCTGTAGTAGCGGCTTAAGTTAGAAATTTGAAGAGGAATACACAGACTAGAAAACGTATCAGAGTGACGGAGCGGCGTTGAATCATTTCACCCTAACTGCATTCTTGGTATCTAAAGACGCGATTCGATTTACACCAGCAGGAATACCGGTGATGCATTGCCAGCTAGAACATAGCGGCGAAGTGAACGAGGTAGGAGTGACTAGGAAAATTCAGATGAGTGTTGAAGCCATAGCAATTGGTCCGATACAAAAGGGCTTAGAGCAAATGGATTTAGGAGCCGAGGCAGTGTTTGAAGGATTCTTAGCACCCAAGACTCAACGTAATCAAAGACTTGTTTTCCATATCACCCATATTCAATTGAAAAATTAAAGAGGAAATCATCATGGCGTTTGGAAAGAAACCCGATTTCAAAAAGAAGCCAGCTCAAAACCCATTGTTTAAGCGTAAGCGTTATTGCCGTTTCACTGTTGCTGGCGTAGAACAGATTGACTACAAAGATGTAGACACATTGAAGGACTTCATTGGCGAAAACGCCAAGATCACTCCTGCACGTTTGACAGGCACAAAAGCTAAATATCAGCGTCAGTTAGACACTGCTATCAAGCGTGCTCGTTACTTGGCTTTGTTGCCATTCTCCGATCAACACAAGAAATAATTGGGAGCCCTCAATGCAAATCATTCTTTTAGAAAAAGTAATTAACCTGGGCAACCTCGGTGACATCGTTCGTGTTAAAGACGGTTACGCTCGTAATTTCCTAATCCCCCAACGCAAAGCTCGTCGTGCAACTGAAACAGCCATCGCTGACTTTGCAGTACGTCGCGCTGAGTTGGAAAAGTTAGCTGCTGAGAAATTGGCTGCTGCGCAAGCAGTTGGCACAAAGCTCAAAGACTTGGTTCTCGAAATCGGTCAAAAAGCAGGTGTTGACGGTCGTTTGTTTGGTTCTGTAACCAATCATGACATCGCTGATGCTTTGAAAGCAAAAGGCTTTGTAATCGAAAAAGCTTCTATACGTATGCCTACTGGCCCGTTGAAGATGGTTGGTGATCACCCTGTAGCGGTATCTGTTCATACCGATGTAGTGGCTGACATCACTATCCGTGTAGTTGGCGAGCAAGCGTAAGTTTTAGATCTTCGGTTTTTTAATAAATCGCAAGCCTCATGGCTGAATCCCGCTCACGTTCCCTTATGTCAAATCCTGGCATGATGGGTTCTGGGGATCAAGCCTTGCAGGCTTTAAAAGTACCGCCGCATTCTGTAGAAGCCGAGCAATCTTTGCTCGGCGGTCTACTGATCGATAACACAGCCTGGGATCGCCTAGGTGGTGTGTTAACTGATAAAGATTTCTATCGTCCTGAACATGCTCTGATCTATAAGGTCATTCAGCGTTTAGTTGGCGACAATCATCCCGCTGACGTCATTACTGTTCATGAGGCTGTTAAGTCCGAGCAGGGCGGTGACCTAGTTGGTATTGATTACCTCAATTCATTAGCGCAAAGCACTCCAAGCGCAGCTAACATTAAAGGCTATGCCGACATTGTTCGTGATCGTAGCATCCTGCGTCGCCTAATCGAAGTGTCTGACAATATTGTGAACTCGGCATTTGTTCCAGAAGGCCGTTCAGTGAGAACGCTTTTGGATGAAGCAGAGTCGCGCATTCTGCAAATTGGTGAAGAGGGCAGTCGCAAAGCCGACTACCTCGAGATCGAGCCATTACTTAAAACTGTTGTCGCTCGTATTGATGAACTCTACAACCGTCAGGGCGGAAGTGATATCACCGGTATTGCAACTGGCTTTATTGATCTAGATAAACAAACCAGTGGTCTGCAAAAAGGCGACTTGGTGATTGTTGCTGGTAGACCATCGATGGGTAAAGCACAGCCACTAGATGCCAAAGTAAAAACGGTTGACGGCTGGAAGTTGATGGGCGACTTGCTTTTTGGCGATCGCCTGGCCTCTGTAGATGGTCAGCATTCCATGGTGACTGGTGTCTATCCGCAAGGCATTAAACAGATTTACAAAGTCACTTTCTCTGATGGTCGTGAAGCTGAGTGCTGCGATGAACATCTCTGGCGCGTCATGTACCGCGATTGGGATGCGCCCAAAGTCATTAATACTGCGCGTTTAATGGAAATGCTTTCTTATGTTCGCTACAAGAACCGTCTGTGGATAGATCCTGTTTCAGGTGATTTTGGTCATTCAAATACATTGCCAATAAACCCTTGGGTGTTAGGTGCATTACTCGGTGATGGAACTCTGGCCTTATCTCACGGCAGCGTGATGTTCTCGACCAAGTCTCCGGAACTTATTGAGCGCATGAATGCTCTAGCTGGCTATGAGATGGAGCTGGTTCATGCCAACGCATATGACTGGAGATTGGTTTCTAAAGCCAGAATTTCTGCCAATGGCCAACGTCAGTCTGTACCAACAAGTTACTTCCGCTCTGCCTTACAAGATATAGGCGTTCTCGGCTGCAGAAGCTTTGATAAATATATTCCTGCGACTTATCTCGAGGCGAATAAGACTTCTCGTCTCGCGCTGTTTCAGGGCTTGATGGACACTGATGGCTGGATTGAGAAGTGGGGATCTATTCGTTTTTGTACGGCAAGTAAGCAATTATCAGAAGACGTAGCCTCTTTAGCTAGATCATTAGGCGGCTTTTGCTCAATCGCGCAAAAACAGTCAAGCTATACCTACAAAGGTGAGAAGAAGCAGGGTCGTTTAGCTTATGTTTTAAATATGAGTTTTGCTCCTGGCTTCCAGGTATTCACTTTGCCTGAGAAGAAAGAAAGACTCAGATCAACGTGGGATCGCCAACGCAGACTTACCTTTAAAAGTATTGAGCCATCCAGAGTGACTGAGGCCCAATGTATCTCTGTTAGCCACCCAGACAGAACCTACATAACAAATGATTACGTAGTGACCCACAACACTGCATTTGCCCTCAATATCGCAGAGAACGTTGCATTAGCCGAAGGCTTACCAGTCGTTGTTTTCTCAATGGAGATGTCAGGTGAGCAATTGGCATCCCGTTTATTAGGTTCGGTAGGTCGCGTGGACCAAAGTCGTATGCGTACCGGTAAGCTGCAAGATGACGAGTGGCCGCGTGTTACTGATGCCATTGCCCGCTTGAGTAATACCCAAATTTTGATTGATGAGACTGGTGCTCTTTCCAGTCTAGAGTTGCGTGCACGCGCACGTCGTATTGCGCGTAACTTTGGTGGAACACTTGGCCTGGTTGTGATTGATTACTTGCAGTTGATGAGCGGCTCTGGTTCTGAGAATCGTGCTACTGAGATTTCTGAGATCTCACGCTCACTCAAATCACTTGCAAAAGAGTTACAGTGCCCAGTTGTTGCCCTCTCACAGTTAAATCGCGGTCTTGAGCAACGCCCTAATAAGCGCCCAATCATGTCTGATTTACGTGAGTCCGGCGCGATCGAGCAAGATGCCGACTTAATTATGTTCATCTACCGTGATGAGGTGTATCACCCAGATACCACTCAGGATAAAGGCATGGCGGAGATCATTATTGGTAAGCAGCGTAATGGACCAATTGGTACAGTGCGCTTAAGCTGGCAAGGTCCGTATACCAAGTTTGATAATTTGGCGATGGGATCGGTGGGTTATTCTTCTGGTGGCTATGAGCCGTTCTAATTCAGAAGAAAAATAATAAGCAGTAGTAATATATAAACAGTAATTAAGAATAAAAAAAGCCTCGCATTGCGAGACTTTTTAACTTGATGCGAAAGGTATTTACTTGCCGCCTTCACACTTCTTGATGGATGCAGCTTTAGCAGCACCATAGAGCGGCTTACCGTCTTTGCTTAGTGCTTTAGCTTCGCAATCATTGGGCTTGGCATCGCCCATACATTTCTTAATAGATGCATCTTTAGCAGCACCATAGAGCGGCTTACCGTCTTTGCTAACTGCTTTGGCTTCACAGGCTGCTTGATCTGCAAAAGCAAAAGATGGAATTGCAAAGCTAAATGCAATAGTTAAAGCGATGATGATTTTCTTCATACGAGCCACTCCCAAATGAGTAATTTAAAGAACCAATTGTTCTATCTGAAATGTAAACAATATTTAGGATTTTGGGAATACGGTGTAATGCTATCAGCTCAAAGGCTAATAATTAAGGCGTCAATCTTCTAGCTTCAGTAAATCTGGCTGCCCAGTAGGGTGTAGTGATGTATTCCAAGCGCACAGTTCCACCAGCGCTTGGCGCATGCACAAATCTGCCTTGACCGACATAGATGCCTGCATGCGAGTACTTTGTACCAGTAGTGTTGAAGAAGACGAGGTCTCCTGGTGCGGGTGGACCACTGTCTACGCTTTGACCTCGATTACTCATCTCCTGAATGGTCCTTGGTAACTTGATGTTCGCAGACTTGTTATAGACATAAGCAATTAAGCCACTGCAATCAAATCCCCCGCTAGGATTGTTGCCGCCATAGCGATAGGGCACGCCAACCAAACCAACTGCTGCAATGGAGATGTCTTCGGTACCTACGCTAGTATCTTGTTTAAATTGAGCTACTTTGGTCGCATTACTCTTTGAGCCAAAGCTGCTGCAACCCGACAGTATTGCTAGGGTGCAAATAAAAATGCCGCACCCTATCAGAGTGCGGCATGAGAAAGTTTGCTTAGAGCGCGTCAGCAGCATGATCCGCAAGACGGGAGCGCTCACCGCGAGCCAGAGTCACATGTCCACCATGACGCCAGCCTTTGAAGCGATCCACCACATAAGTGAGGCCTGAAGAGCCTTCGGTTAAGTAAGGTGTGTCGATCTGCGCAATATTACCTAAGCAAATAATCTTGGTTCCTGGACCTGCACGCGTAACCAAGGTTTTCATTTGCTTTGGAGTTAAATTCTGCGCCTCATCAATAATCACAAACTTACTGACAAAGGTTCTACCGCGCATGAAGTTCATACTCTTTACCTTAATGCGTGAACGAATCAATTCTTGTGTGGCAGCACGACCCCATTCACCAGCGCTACCGTCCTCATTACGTTGTAGTACTTCAAGGTTGTCATCAAATGCACCCATCCAAGGCTGCATCTTCTCTTCTTCAGTGCCAGGTAAAAAGCCAATATCTTCACCTACTGGAACAGTGGCTCGAGTGATGATGATCTCGTTATAGCGTTTGCTGTCCAACACTTGCTCCAAGCCTGCAGCCAAGGCCAGCAGAGTTTTACCAGTGCCCGCTTGCCCCAATAATGTGACGAAATCCACATCCGGGTTCATGAGTAGGTTCATGGCAAAGTTCTGCTCGCGATTGCGCGCGGTCACGCTCCAGACATTATTTTTCTGATGAGAGAAGTCCCTCAAGGTTTGTAGTAGGGCGGTCTTGCCGTTAATCTCTTTGACTTGGGCATAGAAGGGTGTTGAGCCATCAGGGTTTTCTTGATAGACAAACTGATTTACTAACATGCCGAGAACTGAAGGACCGGTTACACGATAAAACATCGTGCCAGATTTACCGTCAGCCCAACTCTCCATATCTTTGCCATGCTTTGGCCAAAAGTCTGCAGGTAGTGCCATCACTCCGGAATACATTAAGTCGCGATCTTCTAAGACCTGGTCGTTGAAGTAATCTTCAGCAGGCAAGCCAAGCGCGCGCGCTTTAATGCGCATATTGATATCTTTAGATACCAGCACAACTTCCTGGCCTTTACGTGTCTTTTGCAGCTCACTCACTACTGCCAAGATCAGGTTATCGCCCTTACCTTCAGGCAAACCTTCGGGGAGCGCTTGGGTAGTCAGCTTTGTCTGGAAAAAGAGTCGACCAGATACATCTTGATTGCCAAGCTTATTCAGGGGAATGCCATCGTCTAATGTGCCGCTGGTACCGGCTACTAATTGATCTAAAGAGCGGCTTACTGTACGGGCGTTACGAGCAACCTCCGTCATACCCTTTTTATGGTTGTCCAGCTCCTCAAGAGTAGTCATTGGCAAGAAGAGATCATGCTCAGAGAAGCGGAACAGAGAACTTGGATCGTGCATTAATACATTGGTGTCTAAAACGAATAGACTCGGAGGGCCGGTGCGATTAATACGCTTTGGTTTTTCAGGTACATTCGCTATCTTGTTATCACTACGCCCACTACGCACAACTACTGGGTTGTGATCGCTTTTAATTTTCTCAAGCACTACTTCAGCAGCAGAAAGATCTTCATCTGCATCTGTTGCCCAATCTGGGGCATGACTCTCCATCACAACAGTTTTTGCTGGCGCAGGACGTTTATTTAAATTCGGGGTGTCCTTGCTACTAATTTTGACTTGGCCGGCAATTTGAGTTGGGATTGGGGGCAATGGCATGCAGACTCTCCTAAAAGAAAAAACCGTCAAGCGGGTTGCATTGACGGCTTATAACGAAACTGAGTGTAAAACGATCTGTAAAACAGCGGGGGTTGTTTACCGAGCCTGATCTTAAGTATTCAGGCTGATGAGTCAAACGGATTGTGAGACTTTCCCGTCGTTTACGGTGCATAGAGACTACTTTACCCCAAATTTTAGGCTTTGCAAGTGCCCCAGATTAAATTAATTTAAAAATTATTTAGTGGCTTGGGCTGCTTGTAATACCTCTGTCACATGTCCGGGAATTTTAAGGCCGCGCCACTCTTTTACCAGCGTGCCCGAAGAGTCAAAGAGGAAGGTACTGCGCTCTACGCCACGAACTTGCTTGCCATACATGTTCTTCATTTTCATGACGCCAAAAAGCTGGCATAGGGTTTCTTCGGTATCGGCAACGAGTTCAAATGGCAGCTCTAGTTTGCTTCGGAAGTTATCGTGAGATTTGAGGCTATCTCGAGATACGCCAACGATCAAAGTATTTGCTTTAGTGAAGGCGTCTATGTTGTCCCGAAATTCACCAGACTCCGCGGTGCAACCTGGAGTCATATCTTTTGGATAAAAGTAGACAACCAGTTTTTTGCCTTTGGCTGAGTCTGGGGTAAAGGTCAATCCTGATGTTGCCGGGATTGCACATTGGGGCATTGATTTACCAATTTCTACTGTCATGATGGGGCTCTCTTATTTAACTTAATGTATTACGTATTCTGAGCTAACTCATACCGTTTGCAAAATGAGCTCGCCACTTCTATTGGGTATTTCCCCCCAGGAGACTGGCTGCACGGCTATTTTATCCAGTTGCTTAGTGGCTGCCCAAGATTGATGAAGTTCACCCATAGTCACAAGGTCGTGCCCTTGGTTCAGCCAGCCCGCCAATAGTTGCTCAAAGGCAGGTAGAAGCTTCTGGCCTTCAAGTTCTGCATGCAGGGTAAATACTTGATCATTTGGATTGCTTTGGGTGATTTCTAGCAGCTTCTTTACAGCAGCAAATTCATCGGCATCATCAATTCCAATCAGCTCATCAAAAGTGGGTAGGGTGGTTGGATATTGCACGTGCTTTGCTTTGCCGGAAGGTAAAGTAAAACGGTATGGCATTAAGTTAGGCTCAGCTCTGCCATCGGAAGAATATTGAATGCCCCATTGATCAAGTTGCTCAAAGGCTGCTTCATTCATTTGCCAACCAGCGGCACCATAAGTGACTGGTGGGTGACCAAAGATCTCTACAAAACGATCCCAACTTTTTTGCATCTGTGCTTTAGTCCACTGGGCATCGCGATGACGCACAGCATCTTGCCAAGCTACGTGATCCCAGGTGTGAATACCAGTCTCATGACCAGCCGCATCTATGGCACGCATTTCTTTAGCAGCTTGTTTGCCAATATCGGGACCAGGAAGAAGGACGCCGTAAAGCAAAGTCTTAATACCGTAGTGTTCAACAACGGAAGTGCGACTCACTTTCTTGAGAAAGCCTGGCTTAAAGACTCGCTTGAGCGCCCAGCCAGTGTGGTCAGGGCCCAGGCTAAATAGGAAGGTGGCTTTCAGGCCAAAACGTTCAAGCGTACGCGCTAGATTGGGGACACCTTCTTTGGTGCCGCGCAGAGTATCAACATCTACCTTGAGTGCAATCTTAGCCATGAAACCCTAAGTGTACTTTCGCCTATTCTTTATCAACTAAATGACGTGCGTTCTCTACGTCATGGCGGTAGGCTTCAAAAATGTTCTTCAGCGCATCGCTCATATTGATCGTTGGCTTCCAGCCTAATTCAGTCATCGTGTTATCAATTGCAGGAACACGGTTCTGAACATCCTGATAGCCTTCACCGTAATAAGCGCCAGAAGTAGTTTCTACAATCTTCACTTCATTCGCCATCTTTGCGTACTCTGGAATACTGCGAGCGATATCCAGCATCTGATTGGCGAGTTCACGAATAGAGTGATTATTCTTTGGATTGCCGATGTTATAGATCTTGCCGTCAGCAATGCCATCTTTATTGTCGATGATGCGCATTAAGGCGTCGATACCATCATCAATATAAGTAAAGGCACGTTTTTGCGCGCCACCGTCAACCACGTTGATGGGTTCGCCGCGAACAATATGACCCAAAAACTGAGTTACGACACGGGAAGAACCTTCTTTTGGTGTGTAGATGCTATCTAGTCCAGGACCAATCCAGTTAAATGGGCGAAAGAGGGTGAAGCGCAAACCTTCCATGCCATAACCCCAGATCACACGATCCATCAATTGCTTAGAGCAAGCATAGATCCAGCGTGGCTTGTTGATTGGGCCGTAAACCATATTCGACGCAGCGGGATCAAACTCACCGTCTTCACACATGCCATAGACTTCGGATGTGGAGGGGAACACCAAATGCTTTTTGTATTTAACTGCTGAGCGCACGATTGGTAGGTTAGCTTCGAAGTCGAGTTCAAATACTTTTAATGGTTGCTGAACATAAGTTGCCGGTGTCGCAATCGCTACTAAGGGTAGGATGACATCGCATTTACGGATATGGTATTCAACCCATTCTTTATTGATGGTGATATCACCTTCAAAAAAGTGCATGCGGGGATGGCTTACTAAATCACCAAGGCGATCATTTTGCATATCCATGCCATAGACATCCCAATCAGTTGTCTCTAGGATGCGCTTTGAAAGGTGATGGCCAATAAAGCCGTTTACGCCAAGAATGAGTACTTTTTTCATCTTTACTGTCTCGTTTTTTAATCTAAAGAGTGCTACTTTTAATTAGTTAGCTGTCTGCTGGGAACCAGTCCAGTATCACTACCGCTTTTTGGTCCCCACAAACGCCGAATACCTGATTATCAACCACTTGGATACCAGAAACCTGAAGATCTAGCTCTCTCGGAAATGGGCCTTCTAGGCTGGTGCGAGCCACGATCCTGCGCTCACCTTGCCAGTCTGTAAAAGCGCCGGGATAGGGGGGCGCAACGGCTCTCACGAGGTTATGAACCTGCTGAGCAGTTTGATGCCACAGGATTTGCCCATCAGCAGGCTTGCGGCCCCCAAAATAGCTTCCTTGAGTCAGATTATTAAGTTTTCTGGGGATGTGGCCTTTAAGAAGTTCGGGTAGAACCTGGTTTATTACCGAGATGGCTGCTTGGCTTACTTTGTCAAAGACATCCGTAGCAGTTTCATTGGCGCCAATAGAGACAGTCGACTGCCCAACAATATCGCCTGCATCTGGTTTGGTTTCCATGATGTGCAATGTGGCACCAGTTTGCGTTTCTCCATGTAGGATGGCCCAATTGACTGGGGCACGACCTCGGTACTTTGGCAGTAGCGAGCCATGCATATTAAGAGCGGCAACCTTGGCGCAAGCCAAGAGCTCTGCCGGAATCATGTGGCGATAGTAAAAAGAGAACAGGTAATCAGGTGCTAGTTTTTGGATCCGCGGCACCAGATCCATCAACTGATTGGAATTCGGTGTGATGTAAGTAATCCTTTGATCTTCACAGAGCTTGGTAACACTCTTAAACCAAATATTCTCATTGGGATCATCTTGATGCGTGATCACTAGATCAATCTGTATGCCCGCATGAAGTAATGCTTTAAGGCAATGAACCCCAACATCGTGATAAGCGAATACGACTGCGTGCAATTACTTTTTCTCTAAAACGGTTTTTACTATGTAACGAGGACGATTGCGGATCTGCTGATAAATACGACCAATGTATTCGCCTAAGAGGCCAAGACCAAAAAGGATTACGCCAATTAGAAAAAAGGTCAGTGCAAACAGGGTAAAAAGTCCCTCAGACTCAGCGCCTAGAACAAAACGGCGAACTGCTAAGTATACAAACAAGCTACCCGCCGCGATAGATAGCAACATTCCCAGAATCGAGAAAATCTGCAAAGGCATAATAGAAAAGCCGGTCACTAAATCAAAATTCAAACGAATCAGCTGATAAAGGCTGTATTTTGATTCACCAGCAAAACGCTCTTCATGTTTCACGCTAATTTCAATTGGGTTAGCTGCAAAGGTATAGGCTAATGCAGGGATGAAAGTATTGCTCTCATCACACTGTCGAACGAGATTAACAAGTCGACGGCTATAGCCACGCAACATGCACCCTTGATCGGTCATCGTAATATGAGTAATGCTCTCACGTAAACGATTCATGGCGCGTGAAGCAAGCTTTCTGAAGAAGCTATCGCGGCGATCAGCGCGGACTGTACCAACATAGTCATAACCTTTTACCAGCTGTTCGGTAAGTAAGTCGATTTCTTCAGGTGGATTTTGTAAGTCTGCATCTAAAGTAATGATGAATTCACCTTTGGCGTATTCAAATCCAGCCATAATGGCCATATGCTGACCAAAATTGCTATGAAACATTACTGCGCGTGTAACGTCAGGCCGCATGTCCACTTGATTGGCAAGAATTCCAGCCGAACGATCCTTGCTACCGTCGTTTACAAAAACGATCTCATAGGTAATACTGCGTTGGGTGGCAAGGCGATCTAAGGCTGGATAGAGACGATCGAATAGGGCTTGGAGCCCATCTTCCTCGTTATAAACGGGGATAATAATACTCAATGTTGGAGTGGGGGCTGAATTTGCAATCATAAGGCAATTTTGCCTGATTCTGGGGATTAAACCCAATAAGAGCTAGATTTTGCTGTATTTCTTTAGGATTCCTACAATTCCGCTTGCTATTCGGTCAATATCCTCATCAGCCATATCAGGAAATAAGGGGAGCGTAAGAATTGAGCGGCCAATACGTTCAGCCACTGGTGTGTCCAGTGTTTTATAGCCCTGATCTTTGTATAGAGTAAAGCCAGTGATAGCGGGGTAATGAACCCCCGTTCCAATACCGAGGTCTTTAAGTTCGGTCATCACTTGCGCGCGATCACAATTTAATTGCTCGAGCGGCAGCACCACCTGAAACATATGCCAATTACTATCAATGAAATTCTCAACAGGAAGTTCTAAATGAAGGTTATGCAATCCGGTAGATTTGAGTTTTTCGCGGATCGCATTGAAATATCGCCGTGCAAGCACAACTCGTCTTGCTTGATAAGTGGACAATTTTTTTAGTTGCTGAAGGCCAATAACCGCATTTATATCGGTCAAATTATCTTTGCCGCCTAAAATATCCACATCCATGCCGTCCATACCCTGTCGAGTTAGACCTTGTAGCCTTAATTTTTCAGCAAACTTGGCCTCATTTATATTATTTAATACAAGGCAACCACCCTCAATGGTGGTCAGATTTTTGTTGGCCTGGAAACTAAAGCTCACCAGATCACCAAAGCTGCCAATCCTTTCACCTTTCCATTGTGAGCCAAATGCCTGCGCTGCATCTTCAATGATACGTAGATTGTTTTGCTTAGATAAAGCGTAAAGTTGATCCATATCAACTGGTAGACCAGCTAAATGTACCGGCATGATAGCGCGAGTTTTAGGGGTGATCGCAGCACTTACTTTATTGAGATCAATATTGCGTGTCACAGCATCAATATCTACAAAGATCGGTTTGGCACCTACACCCAAAATCACATTCGAAGTAGCCACCCAAGATATCGGCGTTGTAATGACTTCGTCACCGATGCCAATGCCTGCAATTTGTAATGCGATCCTCATGGTTGCGGTCCCATTAGCAAAACAGCGCACAGGGCGACCATGAAAATACTCGCTGAGGGTTGTTTCAAACTCTAATAACTTTGGCCCTGAGGTTACCCAACCTGATCGTAACACCGCTGCAACAGCATCAATCGTTTCTTGATCAAAACTAGGGCGGGTAAAAGGGAGAAACGGTTCTGATGACATATACAGATTTAGTAATTCACTGAGGTTGGGCATCGGGGTGTTTGACTACTACTCTTCGAGCATCCTTTCCAACCACTTGCATTTGTAACCCTTTATTTTGAAAGTCAACAAATTGCTCTGGTTTCATTAACGCGAAAGCGCTAGAGTCCTTGCCCCATCTAATAATAAAATCGTCAATTGTTGGAATCCACAAGTGAGGCTCTTGTTTTATGCCGAATTCAAACTCGTAAGGAGTTTCAACCATCGTCATGGTCACGCCTAAATAAAAGGGAAGTGTATTTTCCATGCTGTGAATTGAGTAGAAATTTACATCCTTTGGTATGGCATGCTTTATTTGATTTGCTAAATCAATGCCCGATGTAGCTCTATCAAGCGTCTCGTGCCCCATACCAGCAATCATGCTGCAGAGAAAAAAACCGCAAGCATAGGTAGTAATTCTTTCTTGAAAAGATGAGGTTTTTTTTATTAAAGCTGCTAACGAGAAAGTTATCATTGTCAGAAGTGCAGCAGCAATCCAGTGCCCATATTGACTATAAGCATCCAACTCATCTAACCTAGCTTGATTGCCAATATCAGGAAGAAAATAAAATCCAGCGAGCCCTAATGAGGCAAAAAAAATCGTTTGAAACTTCCATAATGTTTCAAACGATTCATGTTTTATCGAGTCTAAATACTTGGCAATAAGTATGGCTAATGCAGGAAAGATGGGAATAATATAGCCTGGTAACTTAGAGCTAGAGATACTAAAAAAACCAAAAATAACTAAAACCCAACAAACTAGAAGCCGAGAAGCTAAATGAGAATTTTGATTTCTTTTAATGGCTTTCATGAATGCCATTGGTAATTGTGGCACCCAAGGCAGAATTCCTATTAGCAGTAGCGGGATAAAAAAATAAATAGGACCATTCCTGTTGTGACTGTTTTGAGCAAAGCGTTGAAAGTGTTCATGAATAAAGAAAAATTCCAGAAACTCAGGATTTTTTATGGAGACTAAGATAAACCAAGGTGCTGCTATCACAAGGAAGATTAGGCTTCCACTAATGATTCGGATTTGATTGAGAATCTTCCAATCCCTAGTGCTGATGCAGTACAAAATTAATACCAGAGAAGGGAGCACAATGCCAATTAATCCTTTAGAAAGAACGGCTAATGCCATAAAAGCCCAACATAACCAGATCCAGTTTCTTCGCGTGTTGATATTTTCCGCATGCTGTGACAAAAGAAGACTACAAAGTGCAGCAGATAAAAATGATGAAAGCGCTATGTCTAAAGAACTATAGTGACCAGCAACAATCCACATCGGGCTAGAGGAAAGGATAATCGAAGATAACCAACCAACCCGAGGATTAAAGATCTTAGCTGATGTCACGCCAACAAAAATGATAGTCAAGAATCCGGTGAATGCGGACCATAAACGAGCTTGCCAATTTCCAACGTTAAAGATCTCAAAAATAACACTTGTTGCCCACATTTGTAAGGGTGGTTTTTCAAAATATTTATAACCGTTGTAGCGTGGAGTAATCCAATCTCCTGTCGAATACATCTCTCTTGCAATTTCAGCATAGCGAGCCTCATCAGTCGGAATTAATGGCCTAAAGTTGAGACTTCCGAACCAAATAAGAGTAAAAAGTGTAATCAAAACAAACACTTGGGGTCTTATGCTATAATTTGTGTGATTGATATTCAAAATGACGAAAATTGTAAAAAAAAGGAAAAAATGTCTATTACACCCAATTCTAATGGTAGTAGTAATGAATGCCCAGTCAATTCTCATAATGAGTGGGATCCGTTAGAAGAGGTCATTGTTGGCAGTCTTGAAAATGCAACTATTCCCGTCAACCACATTACTTTTACCGGTAACTTACCCAAAACAGCGGCTAGACTTTATAGACCTTTAGCGGGTATGCGTTATCCGAGCATCATCACTGATCCTGCCAAACGGGAGTTAGAGGGTTTAGCGAAACTTCTTGAACAAGAAGGCGTAAAGGTCAGGCGTCCAGATCCAGTTAATTTTCACTTTAACTCTAGAACTCCATTTTGGAGTTCTAAAGGGTTTTGCACAGCAAGCCCTCGAGACGGGATCTTGATCATTGGCAATGAGATGATTGAGACACCAATGGCTTGGCGCTCAAGGTATTTTGAAGTTTATGCATACCGCAAGTTAATGAATGAATATTTTGATCGGGGTGCTAAATGGACTTCAGCCCCAAAACCAATGTTGAATGACGAGTCATTTGATTATGCTTATGTCCCCCCATTGCCCGGTGAAGCGATGCGTTACATGATTACAGAGCATGAGCCTCTATTTGACGCTGCAGACTTTACACGATGTGGCCGTGATATTTTTTACACTCTAAGTAATGTTACTAACAAAAAAGGAGTTGATTGGCTAAGTCGGCATCTGGGAGAAGGTTATCACTTTCATCAGATTAAAACACTATGTACTCAGCCAATGCATATTGATACTACATTTGTGCCGCTAGCTCCTGGCAAAGTATTGATTAATCCAGAGTTTGTCAATGTAGTTGACTTGCCAAGAGTTTTGAAAGATTGGCAAATATTAATTGCGCCTCAACCCGATCCGATTAATTCAAGTTGGCGTTTTTATTTATCATTAGTGAGTAAATGGATTAGTTTGAATATGCTCAAGCTTGATGAAAAAAGAGTTATTTGTGAAGCTTCCCAAGTTTCTATGATCGCATCCTTAAAGTCATGGGGTTTTGATCCAATTCCCCTTCCTTTTATGAATTATAAAATGTTTGGTGGTGGATTTCACTGCGCAACTTTAGACATCCGTAGACGCGGCTCCTTACAATCTTACCTATAGCCAATGGCCATCAGTTCTAATTTTGTAAGGATATTTTTATTATTTGTCTTAGTTAGTTTTTTAGTAAGCTATTTTTATTTTTTTGGCACCCAAGACCCTGATAATTATCTGCAGTTTATCAGGGGTCATAGAGCATCAGCCGAGGATTACTTTAAAAATCAGCCATTAACTTTTATGCTTGGCTCCTGCTTCTTTTACATAATGGCAGTTACTTTTTTCTTGCCGGGAACAGCTTTTTTAAGTGTTGCATTTGGATCGATTTTTGGATTTTATGGGGGTCTAGTTCTAGCCTCTTTCTCTTCTGCTATTGGGGCAACCCTTGCTTTTTGTATTTCTAGATTCTTTTTTCGTAATTGGGTTCAGCAGCATTTTCAAAGTCAATTTAAAACAATCAATAATGGCATTAAGGAAGACGGAGTTTTATATCTTATTTCAATATGCATGACTCCAATTTTTCCTTATGCAGTTATCAATGCCTTGATGGGAATAAGCTCAATGCGTACCTCAACTTTTTATTTGGCGATCCAGTTGGGGATGTTCACTGAAACAATTATTCTTGTGAGTATTGGAACTAAATTATCTGAAGTAGAAAGTCTGTCAAATATTTTTTCTTTAGAATTAATTGGCTTGTTGATCACTCTAGGGCTTTTACCAATTATTTTTAAAAGAATTTACAAGAATCTGAAACCTTAAATAAATTTATCTGAATAAATAGTTGAAATCAAAGAAATATTTTCTCTGTGGGTCTTATTCACAACATGTAAAGTATTCCTCTCTGCTCACAAGACCAGAGCTAGCACTACTTGCCGTCCTTCACTCAGCAAAATGTTGTAAGTTCTGCAAGCTGCTTGGGAGTCCATGATTTCGTAGCCAATTTTCGCTTGAATCAGAGTTTTCAGAAGTTCAAGATTAGGAAAGCGCTGATGCTTGCCAGTACCAATCAGGACTAATTCTGGCTTTAAATCAACGATTTTCAAGAAATGACTGTCTTCTAAGTCGTCAAATGTCTGGACTGACCAATTAGAAATGTGGCCGTCTGAACTCAGCAAGATGGCATGAGTGTAAGGAGCCTTATTGATCTCCACGTAGCCATCGCCGTAGCCAGTGATCATGTTGATTCCGGAATGGGGGTCAGGTTGAAGCTTCACATGGACTCTCTGTCATAATTATACTTATTATAGCCAGCTGTTTTTTCTTTGATTTCAAGTACTCACCCTCTAATTTATTGTGAAACCGATCCTAAAGTCCGAAAAACTCAATCACGTCTGTTATGACATTCGTGGACCCGTGCTGGAGCTCGCACAGCGTATGGAGGAAGAGGGCCACAAAATCATCAAATTAAACATCGGTAATGTGGGTGTTTTTGGGTTTGATCCTCCAGAAGAGATTCAGTTGGACATGATCCGTAATTTGGGTAATGCCTCAGCGTACTCTGATTCCAAGGGAATTTTTGCGGCTCGTAAAGCGATCATGCAATATTGCCAGGAAAAAGGTATTCAGGGTGTCACTTTGGATGACATCTATACCGGTAATGGGGTTTCTGAATTAATCGTTCTCGCAATGAATGCATTGCTTAACAACGGTGATGAAGTCTTGCTACCGGCCCCGGATTACCCCTTGTGGACGGCTGCGGTGAGTCTATCTGGCGGCACCCCAGTTCATTACTTATGTGATGAGTCTAAGGAGTGGGCACCCGATTTGGCCGATCTGCGTAAAAAGATTACACCGCGTACCAAAGCGATTGTGGTGATAAACCCAAATAATCCAACGGGGGCTATTTATTCCAAAGAAGTATTGGCAGAGTTAATTTCAATTGCGCGTGAGCATGACTTAATTTTGTTTGCTGATGAGATTTACGACAAGATGCTATACGACCAAGAGAAGCATGTCTCTTTGGCATCCTTATCTACTGATGTAGTCACGATTACTTTTAATGGTTTAT
>Ga0209189_1000309_pt1 | contig 41435 bp, 33 predicted proteins | sample C_130820_EF_Meta_FD_187308 | JGI IMG/M metagenome (GOLD analysis project Ga0209189, IMG submission 187308) | Freshwater microbial communities from Lake Croche, Canada to study carbon cycling - C_130820_EF_MetaG (SPAdes) (version 3) | ecosystem: Environmental > Aquatic > Freshwater > Lake...
TTTCTCGACGCGGTCGGGATCCGCGTGCTCCTCGTCCATGGCGGAGGGAAAGCGATCAACGCCCGCATGAAGGAAAAGGGACTCGTTCCGCGATTCGTGGGCGGTCTGCGTGTCACCGACGAGGAGACGATCGGCATTGTCCGCGATGCCCTCGATGGGGAGGTGAATCCCGGAATCGTCGCACAACTCCGGGAACTCGGGGTGAGTGCCGAGGGGCTTTCCGGCACAAAGGTCTTTCGTGCCCGCAAACTCGATCCGGTCAAAGATGATGCTGGCTCGGCAGTCGACCTAGGGTTTGTCGGGGAGGCGGAAGAGACTGACCCGTCGCTGGTGAAGAGGATTCTCGCTGGTGGTGCCGTTCCCGTGATCTCGCCCCTCGGAGCCCTTCTGGACGGGCATCCGATGAACATCAACGCCGATGTCTCGGCTGCCGCCCTGGCCGCCGCCCTTCCCGCTTTGAAGCTGATTTTCCTGAGCGACGTGCCGGGTCTCATGCGTGATCCGAAGAATCCCGAGACACTCATTCCCAGCCTGACGTCTTCCCAGATCGAGGATCTCATCACTCGAGGCATCGTGGCCGGCGGGATGATCCCCAAGGTCAGATCCGCCGTGAAAGCGCTCTTCTCAGGCCTCGAAAAGGTTCACTTCCTAGGCGCCGGAACGCCGCATGCGGTTCTGGTCGAAACTTTTTCAGAAGAGGGGGTGGGGACTGAAATTACCCCTTGAGGGGTAGGCCTGGGATATTGGCGGATAGCTGCGTTGTTGCTCGCTCGCGAATAGCATCCCTTGAACCCCCTTCAGGTTTCAGGTCTCAAGTTTCATCCCTCCGGGAGACCTAACAGCCTTCAGTCTCATAGGCTTGGGCTCTTCGAGCACTATCCCGGGGGCCAATGCATGGGCCGGGCGCCTAAAACATGGACATGCAGGTGGGGGACGGTCTCGCCGCCGTCGGGACCGTTGTTGATCACGATGCGGTAGCCGGAGTCGCCGAGGCCTTCCTGACGTGCCGTTGCGGCGGCTGCCGTGAGGAGGGTGCCAAGCAGGGGGCTGTCGGTTGCCTGTGCCTCGTTGATGCGCGGGATGCAGCGCTTCGGGACGACGAGGAAATGAACCGGAGCCTGCGGGGTGATGTCGCGGAAAGCGATCCACTCCTCGCCCTCCGCAATGATGGCGGCGGGGATCTCCCGCGCGGCGATCTTCTCGAAAATCGTCATGGAAAATCAGGAGATCGGGAGGCGGATTTCACGGCGCCGAACAATAGGCCAATGACGTTCAATCACCCCTTGGTTGCCCTCAGCTCAGCTGGATCTCGAGGGGTTCACCGCTCCGGGAGTTTCCCGCAGCCTGTCCGTATTGGCGGATAAAGCCTACGATCTCCTCGCGGAGAACGCGTGCACGGTTCCTGCGGTTGCCCAGCAGGCGCAGGCATCCGGAGAGGTCCTGAATCTCGAGGCGAGCGGCATGGGATCCAGCCGCGCTTTGCAAGCGGTCGCCGAGCAGGCCGAAGAAGGCGAGTTCGTATCCCTCGCCCGCCTCGCGGGCGAGTTCGGTGAGGGAGAGCCTGACGGGGGGATCCGGGAGATGGAAGTGCTCGGCTACTTCATTGAAGCCGAGGGATTGAAGGACACCGAGGACGGCGCTCTGGAGATTCGGGATCTCGACGCTGTTTGCGATGAAGTCACGCTTCAGATAGACGGAGACGCTTTCGGCGATGTGTTCCGCCAACCACCAGCGGTTGTAACCCGCCTGCTCCGCAGCGTTGCGGATGGACGAGGTGATCCACCCCTTGTCGAAGATGGTGTTTCTCCCATCGGGGAGTTTCACAAGCGGCATGCCATCGCTAAGAGCGATCATGGGGGGAATGCGATCATCCGGGGGATTCAGCTGACTTTGTTGAAGAGTTCCTTCTGGTCGTCGGAGACGGGGGCGCGTCGCTCCAGGGACTGGATCTCCTCGATGAACTCACCGATGTCCTCGAAGCGGCGGTAGACCGAGGCAAAGCGGACGTATGCGACAGGGTCGATCCCATGAAGGCGCTCCATGACGCGGGCGCCAATGGCCTTGGTGGAAATCTCGCGCTCCTGACCCGACTCGAGGTCGTTGATAAGGGCGTTAACCGACTCCTCCATGACATCGAGAGAGATGGGCCGCTTTTCACAAGCCTTGATGAAGCTGGAGAGGAGCTTTTGCCTGTCGAAGGGTTCGCGGCGGCCGTCACGCTTCACGGCGAGCATTTCCAGACGCTCGATCTGCTCGTAGGTGGTGAAGCGGCTCTCACAGGCGAGACACTCCCGCCGGCGTCGGATGCTGGTGCCGTCCTTTGACAAGCGCGAGTCGATCACCTTGTCGTCAATGGAGGAACACTTGGGGCAAAGCATTGTGTGAAACCGGATACTTGAGTCAACTTCAACACAAGATCTTGTGGTCTGGAAGGAAAATATCTCCACCCATTGAGGCCCGGAAATTGGAAAATACCGAGGATTGGAGAGGAGAAGGACAGGAAAATGAAAAAGCCACACTCGCGAGGGCATGGCGTTCCCGCAAAGACTTCCGGGAGCACGCGTTTGTGCCGACCCGTTCCGCGAATGATCGGGCGGGATTACTTGCCCGAGAGGTAAGGGATCGCCGCAACGCGGCTCTTCACGTCCCCGAGGCCGTCGACGAGATCGGCGATGGAATCCCATCGTCCGTTCATGAGCGGTTCGCGGGCATGTCCGGGAATCGAGATTACGGCGCGGAAATCAACGTCGTCGGTGCTCACCTTGTTCTCGGTGAGATCGACGGTCACCTGGATGGAAGGGGTCCTCTCGATCAGAGCCGCCAGATCCGAGATGTCCTGCTTGGACATCTTCACGCAGGGGATGCCGAGGGTGGTGGAGTTCCCGAAGAAGATCTCGGCGAAGCTCTCGGCGATGATGGCGCGGAATCCGTAGCGGTAGAGGGCTTGCGGGGCGTGCTCACGGGAGCTGCCGCAGCCGAAGTTCGATCCGGAGATGAGGACGGTGGCGCCTATGAATCGGGAGTCATCCAGGGGATGGATGCGGCCGGCGGCTTTCTCGGCGGCCTTGGCATCGGCAAAGGCGAATTCACCGAGGCCGTCGAAGGTGACGCACTTCATGAAGCGCGCCGGGATGATGCGGTCGGTGTCGATATCGTCACCGGGGACGTAGACGCCGCGGCCGGTGACCTGGGTGATTTTTTCGAGAGCCATGATTTCAGGAGCTGGGAGATGGGGAATGGGGGTTAGTTGATGCCGAAGACCTTGCGGGCGTCGCTCACCTCGCCGGTGAGCGCGGCGGCGGCGACCATGAGAGGGCTCATGAGCATGGTGCGGCCGGTAGGGCTGCCTTGGCGGCCCTTGAAGTTGCGGTTGCTCGAGCTGGCGCAGAGTTGGTCGCCGACAAGTTTGTCGGGATTCATGCCGAGGCACATGGAGCAGCCGGCGCCGCGCCATTCAAAGCCGGCCTCGCGGAAGATCTCCGCCAGCCCCATCTTCTCCGCGACGGCCGCGACTCCTTGGGAACCGGGCACGACAATCGCCTTCACGCTGGATGCGACCTTGCGGCCCTTGATGTGCTTGGCAACTTCCTGAAGGTCGGAGAGGCGCCCGTTGGTGCAGCTGCCGAGGAAGGCGACATCGATCCTGATGCCGGCCGCCGGGGTGCCTGCGGGGAGCCTCATGTGCTCGATCGCCTCGGCGGCGGTGGCGCGGTCTTTCTCGGGAAGGGCGTCGGGGTTCGGGATCGCCTCGTCGATGAAGATCGCCTGACCGGGGGTGATGCCCCAGGTGACCGTCGGGAGGATCTCCTCGGCCTTGAAGTTCACGATGTCGTCGTAGACCGCGTCCTTGTCGGAGGCAACGGCCTTCCAGCGGTCGACAGCGGCATCCCACTCCGCTCCCTTGGGGGAGTAGGGGCGTCCGCGGAGATACTCGAAGGTGGTCTCGTCGGGGTTCACATAGCCGACGCGGGCGCCGCCCTCGATCGACATGTTGCAGACGGTCATGCGCTCCTCCTGGGTGAAGGCATCGAAGGTCGAGCCGCCGTATTCGTAGGCGTACCCGATGCCGCCGTTCACACCGAGCTTGCGGATGATGTGGAGGATGACGTCCTTGGCGTAAACGCCGGGGGCGAGCTTTCCATCGACGTTGATGCGACGGACCTTGGGCTTGCCGATCGCCATGGTCTGGGTGGCGAGGACGTCCCGGACCTGGCTTGTGCCGATGCCGAAGGCGATTGCCCCGAAGGCGCCGTGCGTGGAGGTGTGGGAGTCGCCGCAGGCGATCGTGGTGCCGGGCTGGGTGATGCCCTGTTCGGGACCGACAATATGGACGATGCCCTGATTGCCCGAGGGAAGGTCAAAGAAGGTGACGCCGCTCTCGGCGCAGTTCTTGCGGAGTTCCTTCACCATGGCATCGGCGAGGGGATCGGAGAAGGGTTCCTGGCGCTGGTCGGTCGGGACGATGTGGTCGACCGTGGCGAAGGTGCGGTTCGGGTAGAGTACCTTCAGGCCGAGGTCACGGACCATGCCGAACGCCTGGGGGCTTGTCACCTCGTGGATGAGGTGGGTTCCGATCAGAAGTTGAGTCCTGCCGTCGGGGAGCGTGCGAACGGTGTGTTCCTCCCAGACCTTATCAAGAAGCGTTTTGCCCATAGTTGTTCCAAGTTAGCGGAACCGATTCCGGAGGCAATCCTCTCTTTGATTGATTACGCGCCCCCGTCTCCTTAAGCTCCGCCGGATCATGTCCAAGCCCACCATCCTCTACACCAAGACCGACGAGGCCCCCGCCCTGGCAACCTATTCCTTCCTGCCGATCGTTCAGGCGTTCACGAAGCATGCGGGGGTCGCCGTCGAGTTGCGTGACATCTCGCTCGCCGGGCGCATCATCGCCAATTTCTCCGACTTCCTGAAGCCCGAGCAGCGGATCGGCGACGCGCTTTCCGAACTCGGTGCCCTGACCCTCCGCCCGGAGGCGAACATCATCAAGCTTCCGAACATCAGTGCCTCCATCCCTCAGCTCAAGGCGGCCATTGCGGAACTCCAATCCAAGGGGTATGCCCTTCCGGAGTATCCCGACAATCCCCGGAACGAGGGGGAGAAGGAGATCCGAGCCCGCTATGACAGGATCAAGGGGAGCGCCGTCAATCCGGTGCTGCGCGAGGGAAACTCCGACCGCCGCGCCCCGAAAGCCGTTAAGGAATACGCCCGCAAGCATCCCCACTCCATGGGTGCCTGGACCGCGGATTCCAAGACGAGCGTCGGCACGATGGGGAAGGATGACTTCTTCTCCAATGAGAAGTCGCTAACCGTGCCGGAGGCGACCGATGTGAAGATCGAGTTTGTCGGTGCCGACGGCTCCGTCAAGGTTCTCAAGGAGAAGACCCCGCTCAAGGCGGGCGAGATCCTCGACGCCACCGTGATGCGCCGCAAAGCGCTCATCGCCTTCCTTGAAGGGCAGATCGCGAAGGCCAAGACCGACGGTGTCCTCTTCTCGCTTCACATGAAGGCGACCATGATGAAGGTCTCCGACCCGATCATCTTCGGCCATGCGGTGAAGGTTTTCTTCAAGAACTTGATCGCCAAGCATGCCGCCCTCTTCAACGAACTGGGCGTCGATTTCAACAATGGCTTCGGCGACCTCGTCGCCAAGATCCAGACTCTCCCCCCCGAACAGAAGGCGGCGATCGAGGCCGGCATCAAGGAGGCGATTGCCAAGGGGCCAGCCCTCGCCATGGTAAACTCCGACAAGGGGATCACCAACCTTCATGTCCCGAGCGACGTGATCGTCGATGCCTCCATGCCGGCGATGATCCGAGCCGGAGGCCAGATGTGGGATGCGGCGGGAAAGACCGCCGACACCCTGGCCGTCATTCCCGACAGCTCCTATGCCGGCGTCTACCAAGCGGTGATCGATTTCTGCAAAAAGAACGGCGCCCTGGATCCCAGGACGATGGGATCCGTTCCGAATGTCGGCCTCATGGCCCAGGCCGCGGAGGAATACGGTTCGCATAACAAGACCTTCGAGATCGCCGCCACCGGCACGGTCCGTGTCACGGACGCCTCCGGGCAGGTTCTTCTTGAGCATGCCGTCGAGGAAGGGGATATCTGGCGTGCCTGCCAGACCAAGGATGCCCCGATCCGCGACTGGGTGAAGCTCGCCGTGAACCGTGCACGTGCCACCGGCGATGCCGCCGTCTTCTGGCTCGACGAGAAGCGGGCTCATGACGCCCAGTTGATCGCCAAGGTGAACGCCTATCTCGCCGACCACGACACCAAGGGGCTCGACATCCGCATCCTGCCCCCTGCGGAGGCCTGCACCTTCAGCCTCGAGCGGATCGTCCAGGGCAAGGACACGATCTCCGTCACCGGAAACGTCCTGCGCGATTATCTCACCGACCTCTTCCCGATCCTCGAGGTCGGCACCAGCGCCAAGATGCTCTCGATCGTCCCGCTCATGAACGGCGGAGGCCTCTTCGAGACAGGTGCGGGCGGTTCCGCGCCGAAGCACGTCCAGCAGTTCCTTGAGGAGAATTACCTCCGCTGGGATTCCCTGGGCGAGTTCTTCGCGCTGGCACCTTCCTTCGAGCATGTTGCCGAGACCTTCGGCAATGCGAAGGCCAGGGTGCTGGCCGAGACCCTCGACGCCGCCACCGGCAAGTTCCTCGAGAACGACAAGTCGCCGGGCCGCAAGCTCGGATCCATCGACAACCGCGGCAGTCATTTCTACCTGGCGATGTACTGGGCCCAGGCTCTGGCCGCGCAGACGCAGGATGCGGAGCTGAAAGCCCTCTTCACGCCGATCGCCGCCGAACTCACCGCTAACGAGCAGAAGATCGTCGGGGAACTTGCCGCCGTCCAGGGCAAGCCGACCGATGTCGGCGGCTACTACCTGCCCGATGATGTGAAGGCCAACGCTGCCCTCCGTCCGAGTGAGACATTTAACCAGATCCTGTCAAAAATCTGAGCTTGGTCTTTTCACGGATAGCTTTGTTGCTACTCGGTCGCGCTCCATTCAAAATCCCGGCGCTCGCTACAAATCATCCCGGCCCAACCAAACAAACCCATGAGTAACCCCGCCTGCGGCGAATGCACGATGGAGGAGGTGATCTCCCATCCCGAAAAATGGGAGTGCGTCACCTGCGGGTTTGAGTGGCCGAAAGAAGAGGTTCCGGAAGGCCCCCGTGTGGTCAAGGACGCCCACGGCACCGTGCTGGCCGCCGGTGACTGCGTTGTGCTCATCAAGGATCTGAAGCTCGGCGGCACCTCCGTGCTCAAGGGAGGCTCCAAGTCCAAGCCGATCAAGTTGGTCGACGGAGATCACGAAATCTCCTGCAAGGTGGACGGGATTTCCGTCGGACTCAAAGCCTGCTTTGTGAAAAAGGCATAGGAAGGTGCTGGCGAGACTCAAGGGGTAAGAGGCGTTCTTGACCTTCGGTGGTGCGATATTACTCTTGTAGTCCAGTTTTAGGAAGGGTGGCTGAGCTTGGTTTAAGGCACTCGACTCGAAATCGAACGTGGGGTAATTCCCACCGTGGGTTCGAATCCCACCCCTTCCGCCATTTTCAAGTACGGAAATGGACAACCTTTCATCAGTCGATATTTCCCGTGTGCGCCACGTTCGAGTTCAGAGGAATGGTCTTCCGACCCGGCAAGGAGGTTTTTGCACGTTCCAAGGCTGGTCTGGTGCGTCCCGTCTGGGCGGGGTTTGCCCGAAAGGAAATTCTCGATTGGTGGCTTTTCAAGGGTTCTCTCCTGCTCGATATCCCCGCACAACGTTTTGCGGAGCGTTCCGACATGACGGGTCGTCTTGTCTGGGGGAATGTGCCGGATTCGTCCGTGATTCGAGGATTACTGGACCTCGGGTCGTCGCACCCCGTGTTGAGGATTATTACCAGATCGTCGAACGACTGGGAGTTAACGACATTCCAACATCCCCGGATGCCCGTGCTGGAGCCGCCGCTCTACGGTCCGGTATCGGAAATGGAAACTTCTGCCTACGGGGATCCGCAGGGGAGTTTTTTCTAGCGCTGCAACTACGGCGTGCTACACATCCAGGTTGCGGACGTTGAGGGCGTTGTCCTCGATGAAGATGCGTCGCGGTTCAACCACGTCACCCATGAGGATGTCGAACATGCGCCCGGCCTCGAGGGCGTTGTCGTCGTTGAGTTCCACTTTCAGGAATCTGCGGCGCTCGGGATTCATTGCGGTCTCGTAGAGTTCCTTGGCGTTCATTTCACCCAGACCCTTGAATCGTTTGATCTGGACGCCGCGGCGTCCCACTTCCTTGACGATCTCTAGGATGCGGGGAATGGCGAAGATCTCGTGGGTGGTCTCCGCGTCGACAAGGTGAAAGAGGGGGGCCTTGCTGTCGGCGTAGTGCTCGATCTTGAAGCCCTTCTTGCCGAGTTCGGCGATGAGTTTCTCGATTCCCTTGGACTGGTGGATCTCGACGAGGCGGGCGCGGCGTCGGCGGGCGTTCTTGTCGGCCTTGGCCACGACCTTTTCCCCGTCTCCATTCTCGCCTTCGGCGGTTTCGGAGTCGAAAAGGTTGAGGTCGATGTTCTTGGCGGTGAAGTCGCGGAGTTCGGTCTCGTTGTGGAAGTATTCGACGCTCTCGTTGTTGCCATCGCGGATGACGACGAGATAGGTCGGCAGCGTTCCCTCCGGGGTGCGGGCGTGAAGGTACGCCTCGAACTCGCCGCCAAGCCGACGAATCGACTCACTGGATTTCTCGAGACGGTCGAGCAGTTCGAGGATTTCCTTGAAGGGGGCTGCAGAGATCTCCTTCTTGTCTGACAGCGAGATGAGCTTGAGTTCCTCGGCGCCGAGCGAGATGAGGATCCTGTTGAGCTGGACGTCATCGTCAACGTATTCCTCGCGCTTTTTCCTCTTGATCTGGTAGAGCGGGGGCTGGGCGATGAAAACGTGTCCGCGGCGGATGAGCTGCGGCATCTGGTTGTAGAAGAAGGTGAGGAGCAGGGTCCGGATGTGGGAACCGTCCACGTCGGCATCGGTCATGATGATGATGCGGCCGTAGCGGAGCTTCTCGATGTTGAAGGCCCCCTCCTGGTCGCCGTCACCGATGCCGGTGCCGATCGCCGTGATCATGGTCTGGATCTCGGTGTTCTGGAGGACCTTGTCGAGACGGGCCTTCTGGACATTGATGAGCTTTCCGCGTATGGGGAGAATCGCCTGGAAGCGGCGGTCGCGTCCCTGCTTGGCGGAACCGCCTGCGGAGTCACCCTCGACGATGTAGAGCTCGGTGAGGGCGGGATCGCGCTCGGAGCAGTCGGCGAGCTTGCCGGGAAGACCTCCGCCGGTCAGCGCACTCTTGCGGACAGTCTCGCGGGCCTTGCGCGCGGCCTCGCGGGCGCGGGCGGCGGTGAGGGCCTTCTCGATGACCTTCTTGGCGACCGGGGGATTCGCGTCGAAGTGCTCCATGAGCCCCTCGTAGACGCTCGAATTGACGACGCCCTCGACCTCGGTGTTGACCAGCTTGACCTTGGTCTGCGACTCGAAGCGGGGGTGGGGGAGCTTGACGCTCAGGACGGCCGTGAGGCCTTCGCGGACGTCGTCGCCGGAGAGGGCCGGATCCTTTTCTTTCAGGAGGTTGTTGGCCTTGGCGTACTGGTTGATCGCGCGGGTGAGCGCGGTGCGCAGGCCGGTAAGGTGGGTCCCGCCGTCCGGATTGGGGATCGAGTTGGCGAAGCAGAGGATCTGGTCAGTGTAGGAGTCGTTGTATTGGAGGACGACGTCCACAAAGATCTCCTCGCGCTGGCGGGTGATGACGATCGGCTTGGGATGGAGGACTTGGCGGGCCTCGCTGAGCTGGCGGACGAACTCCTGGATGCCGTGCTTGTAGAAGAAAGTCTCGGAGCGCGGGCGGTGCTCCTCGTCGTCGCGCTCATCGGTGAGGACGATCTCGATGCCGGGGTTGAGGAAGGCGAGTTCGCGGAGGCGTCCGGCGAGGCGCTCGAACTTGAAGGTCGTCGTGATCGTGAAGATCTCGGGATCGGGCAGGAAGGTGACCAGCGTGCCGGTCTGCTTCTTGTTCTTGAGCTCGCTCAGGACGGTGAGCTTCTGGGTGGTCTTGCCCTGGGCGAAGGACATGAAATGGACTTTTCCCTCGCGCATGACCTCGACCTTGAACCAGGTTGAGAGGGCGTTGACGCACTTGGCGCCGACGCCGTGGAGACCACCCGAGTATTTGTAGGCACCCTGACCGAACTTTCCGCCCGCATGGAGATTGGTCAGTACGAGTTCGAGCGTCGGGATCTTGAACTTGGGATGGACCTCGACCGGGATGCCCCGGCCGTTGTCCTTGATCGAGACGGATCCGTCGGAGTGGATCGCCACCTCGACGCGCGTGCAGAATCCGGCCAGATGCTCGTCGATCGAGTTGTCGAGCACCTCGAAAACGCAATGGTGAAGACCCCGCTCGTCGGGATCGCCGATGTACATGCCGGGGCGCTTGCGCACCGCCTCGAGGCCCTCGAGTTTGTCGATCTGGGCCGCTCCGTACTCCTGCCCTCCTTTGGTGTCCTGCTTCTCGGGAATGTCGGAATCGTCGAGGGGGATGATCGGTTCTGCGGGTGGTTTTTTGGCCATGGGAAGGGGTCGGGAGAGGGGGCTGATCACCCCTGAAAAGGGGTGGTTTGTGGTGTCCGAAAGGGTAGGGAGAGTCGAGGGGCTGGGCAACGCTTTTTTGGCACTTTTGGGCCCTGAAACGCAGGATATGGGCATACCCTGGAATCGTATACACTATATCTTGAACTCGGGAATCAAGAGGAAGCCCAGAATCATGAGGAAGCCACCCCAAGGAATCACGGGGCTCCAAAGTCTCGGGATCCGGTTCGGATACCTTCAAAGTGACCAAAGAGTCACTTCCTCATCCCAACTTCCGTCAGAGAGGCAACTCAACTTCCAAGGTCTTTTTTCCGACCGTCTCCTCGATCTTGAGGGTCTGCTGGACCGCGGGCAGCACTGGGCGATCCCAGAAGTAGCGGCGGAGGAGCACCTTGAGTGTCGCGGTGAGCGGAACGGCCAGCAGGGCACCCAGGAGTCCCCCCAGCACGATGGTCCAGGCAAAGACGGAGATGATGACGGTCATCGGGTGGAGGCCGACGGAGTTTCCGATGACTTTCGGCGAGATGAGGATCCCGTCCAGGTTATGCGCCACCAGAAAGATGATGAGGACGAGTGTCGGGTGCCAGATGTCGCCGTACTGGGCCAGGGCGATCAGGATGGCAGGGGCCAGGCAGAGAACCATTCCTAGGTAGGGGATGAGGCAGAGGATCCCCACCATCAGGCCGATGAGGAACGCAAAGTCGAGGCGGACGAAAAGGAACAAGGCCAACCCGACAATCGCCCCGTCGATAAGGCTTACGAGCAGTTGGCCGCGGAAAAAATGAATCAGGTAGTCGTTGATCTCGTTGAAGAGAGAGACGATTTCCTCTTTGAGGGGCGAGGCGCGTAGGGGGAGGTAGCGACTCCAGTGCAGGGCGATTCCAGGGGACTCGATCAGGAAGAAAAAAAGGAAAACGGGGACCAGCACTAGGCTGAGCAGGAAGCCCAGGACGCCGAACACGCCTCCGATGCTTTTTTGCAGGAAGGTCCCGGTGGAAGAGGCGAGGGTGGGAAGCTTCTCTTGGAACCAAGCAAGTCCCTTGTTGGCGAGTTCGACACCGTAGAGTTTGATGCTCTCAGGGGTCAGATTCTCCAGCGGCGAAGCATGCTCCGGGGTTGCCGCTCTCATGGCAGCGAGTTTCTGCAATTCAGCGGCCGATTCCTTCGCCAGGGAACTGACTTTCTGGCTGTATGCCGGGATCTTGGAAGCGAAGATGCTTCCCTGATGCTCCAAGGCCGGAGCGATCGTGATGCCGATCAGTGCAAGCCCCCCGCTGAAGAGCACAAAGACGACCACGACGGCCCAGGTTCTGGGCAGGCGCCAGCGGCAGAGAAGGCCGACCACCGGGGTAAGCAGATAAGCGAGCACGGCCGCGATCGCAATCGGTGTCAGGACGGGCTTCAGATAGGCGCAGAGGGAGACGACGCTCCATCCTGCAAGCAGGATGACGGAAACGAGGGTCAAGGCAGCGAGCGACGTGATGCCGGCCCAGCAGATCTTGCGCTGGAACGGCGTGGGGGGTTCTCCTAGTGACATGCTGACCTAGGAACTAGCTGCTTTGGGGGGGGTTGTCCAACATGCTTGAAGGCCTGATGACCCTTTGTTCCGTGAGGATCAGATCCATGGCGACATCATGCGATTCCTTCGGGATCGTGGGCAGGAGTCTGGATTCCCAGCACACTCCGGCCTTGGTTGCGCGGAACCCGGAATCCCCAAGCAGCCGATCGTAGAACCCCTTGCCTCTTCCGAGCCTGCGGCCGGAGGCATCGAAGGCAAGCCCCGGAACGAGGGCGAGATCGACTTCGCCCGCCAACGCGGGTTCCCATGAGCCTGGATCGGGTTCACGCACTCCGAATCTCCCGGAGATCCACTCGCTCTCCGGCGACCAGCGGAAGAGTTTCAGGGACTCGCCCGAGACTCTCGGGAAGAGAAATGACTTTCGCCCGTGATGCGAAAGGATCCCGGTGGGATCGGGTTCACCGGGAAGGGGTGCAAAGAGAAGAACCGAACCGGCAGCGTTCCATTCCGCCAGTTCCAGAATGAACGGGAGGAATCCCCCCGTTCCGCGGGGAGGGGCGGGCGGCAGACCCCTCACGTGAGCACGCAACCGTTGCTTTTCGTCCTGAATCATTCACTCTTTCCTTAGCAGAGCAGTCACGATCATGGTCAAAAAACTTCTTATCAAGGGTACCGAAGGGATCAAGAAACAGGCTGCCAAGGTTACCAAGGCGGCCAACAACGCAAGAACAAAGAGACCGGAGCACCATGTCTCGATGAAGCTCGGAGAGGGGTGGCACCGGCGTAATTTTCTGACCGAGGTGATCCTGCCGTCGATGTTTTCCCCCCGGGAGGAGGTGGTTTCCAGTCCGGCCCTTCCCGAACTGGAAGCCGGGCAACTCGGCATCACCTGGATCGGACATGCCTCCTTCCTGATCCAGACGCCGGAGCACTCGGTGCTGATCGATCCGAACTGGGCCAAGTGGCTGAAGGTCATCAAGCGCCTCAAGGAACCCGGACTCGCGATCCATGAACTTCCCGCGATCGATCTCGTGCTGGTGAGCCATGCCCACTTCGATCATCTCGACAGGAAGTCTCTCCGTGCCGTCGCCTCGGAGCAACCGATCGTCGTGCCGGAGCATGTCGGCAATCTGGTGCATGGTCTCGGATTCAACCGGGTGCATGAACTCCGCCGTTGGGAGAGCATGGAACTCGGATCGCTCAAGATCACGCTGACCCCCGCCCAGCACTGGGGTGCACGGGTTCTCCACGACAGGCACCGGGGATTCGGGGGATTCCTCATCGAATACGGGGGGCGCACCATCTACCACTGCGGGGACAGCGCCTGGTTCGAAGGGTTTGCCGAAATCGGCCGCCGCGCCCCCATTGACATCGCCCTCCTCCCCATCGGCGCCTACGACGCGCCCACCGGACGTGATGTCCACATGAATCCCGAGGAGGCGCTACGTGCCTTCCAGGCGTTGCGCGCGGGACTCATGATCCCCATGCACTACGGCACCTTCAGGCTTGGTTTCGAACCGCTGGACGAGCCCCCGGACCGTTTGCTGGGCCATGCCCGATCACTGGGACTTGACGAGAGGATCCGCATCCTGCGCGAAGGGGAGACGTCGGTTTTCTAGGAAGCCGCCAGCGGCTTCCCAATCTCAGGCCGGAACCGGTGCAGCGAGACCGCCTGCCGGATAATCGGGTTTGCTCGGCTTGCTCACTTCCGCAGGGGAGGCGTCGCTGGGTGGAGGAGGGAGAGGCGGCGGTTGCTGGGCGATCACGGGGGGATTGCGCATGGATCCCAGATTGATCAGGTCCTCTATCTGGGATCCCTCGAGTGTCTCGAATTCAAGCAGGGCCTTGGCGATCAGCTCGACCTTGTCCTTCTTGGTTTCAAGGATCTCGGTTGCCTGGCGGTAGGCATCGTCGATCAACTTCTTGACCTCCGCGTCGATCTGCCGTGCCGTCTCCTCGCTGTATTCGCGAGCACGTGATGCGTCGCGGCCTAGGAAGACATACTCGTTCTCCTCGCTGAAACGGATCATTCCGAGACTGCTCATGCCCCACTCGCAGACCATCCGGCGGGCGAGTTTCGTGGCCTGGGTGATGTCGCCCGAGGCGCCGTTGGAGATGTCGCCCGTGAACATCTCCTCGGCGATGCGGCCACCCATGGTCATCACGAGGCTGGCAAGCGCCTCCTTGCGCTGGGTGGCGTACTTGTCACCCTCGGGAAGGTACATGGTGGCCCCGAGATACTGTCCGCGCGGGATGATGGTTACCTTGTGGAGGGGGTGGGTGTGGTCGATAACCACGTTGAGCAGGGCGTGGCCCGCCTCGTGCCATGCGGTGGAGATTTTCTCCCGTTCGCTCATGGCCATGCTGCGGCGTTCCTTGCCCCAGCGGACTTTGTCGCGGGCCTCCTCGAGGTCGGCTTGCCCGATCGCCTTCTGTCCCTTTCTGGCGGCCATGAGGGCGGCCTCGTTGAGGACGTTGGCGAGTTCGGCTCCGGAGTACCCCGGAGTGCCCCGCGCGATCAGGCTGAGGTCGACCGATTCGGAGAGTTTCACCTTCTTGGCATGGACACGGAGGATCTCCTCGCGTCCCTTCACATCGGGCAGGGAGACGGTGACCTGGCGGTCGAAGCGCCCGGGTCGCAGAAGCGCGGGATCGAGGACGTCGGGGCGGTTCGTTGCCGCGATGATGATGACCCCGTCCTGGGCATCGAAGCCGTCCATCTCGACGAGGAGTTGGTTGAGGGTCTGCTCCCGTTCGTCATGGCCGCCGCCGACCCCGTGGCCGCGATGACGGCCAACCGCGTCGATCTCGTCGATGAAGATGAGGCAGGGGGCGTTCTTGCGGCCCTGCTCGAACATGTCGCGGACGCGGGAGGCGCCGACCCCGACGAACATCTCGACGAAGTCGGAACCGCTGATGTTGAAGAACGGGACGTCGGCCTCGCCCGCGATGGCGCGCGCCAGCAGAGTCTTGCCCGTTCCGGGGGAGCCGATCATGAGGATGCCCTTGGGAATGCGACCCCCGAGCATCTGGAACTTCTTTGGATCCTTCAGGAACTCCACAAGTTCCTGCACCTCGTCCTTGGCTTCCTCGACGCCGGCCACATCCTTGAAGGTGATCTTGTTCTTCTCCCTGGCGAGCATCTTGGCCTTGCTCTTGCCGAAGTTCATGGCGCCTCGACCCGCCATCTTGATCTGGGATCGGAAGAAGAAGTAGAGGACTGCCAGGAAGAGGACGATCGGGAGGATATTCAGGATCGTGGAGGCGAGGACATTCGACTCTGGGCGGACATTCGGCGTGATTCCTACCGCAGCCAGTTCTTTTTCAAGGGTGGTGCCGTTGAAGGGCATGTAAACGGAGGTCTTGAACGGTGTCGGGATCTCCTCGGTGGCGGGTGCCACGCCCTTCTTGCGGTAGAATCCGGAGAGATACTGGGTATTGCGCCCCTCCTCGATGACCAGATCCAGGGGTTTCTCGGCCGTGGAGATGATCTTTCCCTCCTTCAGGAGCGACTCGAACTTCGCCAGGGTGATCTCCTCGGTGGTCGCGAGGCTACTCCCCCGGAAGAGGAACGCTCCACCGATCAGGGCAAAGGCGATGGCAAAGAGAAGAAGACCGCGCCAGTTGAACTGGGGTTCCTGACCTCCGGGTGGCCGTGAAGGACGCGGGGACTTGGATGAGTTTTCGGAATCGGGTGTCTCGTCTGGCATTGGTCGGATCTACAGACTACACCAGATAACACACCCTGCGGCCAATGCAAACTGCACCACCCAATTCCCCTGTGGACGCCCCCCCGCAAAAAAGGGGGATAGGCTTGGCGCCTTCCCTGATTGTCTCGATCCACGATCTCTCGACCGTCACCCGGGGAACCGTTGCACGGATGCTCGAGGATCTCGGGGATGTCGGGGTTCCCGTCACGTCCCTCCTCGTGATTCCCGACCATCATCACAGGGGACGCATCGATGCCGATCCCGCCTTCGGCGAAATGCTCCGGAGGGCGGTTGCCCAAGGTCACGAAGCGGTCTTGCATGGTTTTTATCATTTGCGCCCCACCAAGGATGGGGAGGGGTTGGCGACCCGGTGGATCACGCGCTCCTACACCGCCGGAGAGGGGGAGTTCTACGACCTTGGCCGCACGGAGGCCTCCGAATTGCTCCGCATTGGGAAGGAGGCCCTCGGGAAGACTCTTGGCAATCGCGGTGTCCCGCTCACCGGCTTCATCGCGCCGGCCTGGTTGCTGGGGGCTGAGGCCGAGGAGGCGGTCCGGGCAGAGGGGTTCGAGTATACGACCCGGATCGGCTCGGTGATCGAATGCGGGGAGGGGCGTCAGGACGCCTTCCCCTCAAGAAGCATGGTCTACAGCGTCAGGGCCCCCTGGCGCCGTGCGCTGAGCCTTTTCTGGAACGAGGCTCTTTTTCACGCCTTGAGGAAGTCACCGCTTCTCCGCATCGGTCTGCATCCTCCGGATTGGGAACACGGGGCGATCCGCCGCCATGCCCTCGACTGCATCAGGAAAGCGGCCGCCGAGAGGCAGGTTACGACTTATGGGAAGTGGGTGTCGCAGAAAGGAAGGATGAAAAAGGCAGGATGAAGAATCACATGTCAAACCGCCTTCCGGGGCGGATGGATCGTTCATTCCAAGGATGGGGCCCGGGGATAACGGTTCCCAACCCTCTTTTCACTCCTTCTTCATGTTTCATCCTCCTTTTGCCTTCCCTGCCGCCTTCCGGGAGTGCATGAACGGGTGAGACGCTGAATCCATGTCCCGCGCCGATCTTCATCTGCACACCCGCCACAGCCGCCGCTCCCCGGAGTGGTTGCTCCGACGCCTGGAAGTGCCGGCAAGTGTTTCCGACCCCAAGGAGTTGCTCGTCAAGTTGCGCCGGGCCGGGATGGATTTCTTCACCTTCACGGACGACGACACAATCGACGGGTGTCTTGAGATTGCGGGTGAGCCCGGCACCTTCCTGAGCGAGTCGGTGACGGCTGTATTCCCCGAGGATGGGATTCGCGTCTCCATTCTTGTTTGGGGGATCTCGGAACTCCAGCACCGCGAGATCCAGCAACTGCGTCCGAACATTTACGAACTCCAGCAGTATCTCGTGCAGGCCGGGATCGCCCATGGTGTTGCCATGCCGCTGCAGGGACTGGCCGACAAGCTCCGTCCGGGCCACCTCATGCGCCTCGCGCTGCTCTTCCGCCATGTCGAGGGCATCAATGGCCGAGCCATGGGCCTCCTCTCGACGGTGACCCGTCATCTCTTCGACCTCACGGCCATCGACATTGCGCGCTTCAGTTCCCTGACTGGGCTGCAACCAACCCATGCCGAGCCGTGGAAGAAGGTCTGGTTCGGAGGGTCGGACGACCATGGCGGCACAACCCCCGCCGGTGCCTACACCGAGACCCCCAACGCGCAGGATCCCGCCGCCTTCCTGAGCCATCTCAGGGAGGGATGCTGCGAGGCGCGAGGTTCCTCAGGGACACCGCTGCGTGCCGCCCTCGATACCTATCAGGTGGCTTTTTCGCATGCGAAGGAGCGGTTGGCCGGTCACTCGGCCTCGCCGACCATACGCCTCGTGGAGAAGGCCTTTGCCCGGTTCATGGAGGGGAAGGATCCGACGGTCTTCACCGCGGGGGAGAAGTTCGCATTCCTGGCCCAGGGAGTGGCCAGCGGAAAGATCTTCGAGTTGGCCAATCCCGGCCCCCGTTCCCTTTGGAAGGAACTCTCCGGAGCGCTGAATGAACCGGCGATGCGTGCGGAGATGAACAAGGAATTGGAGGGGGTTGAGGATGCCAGCCGCCGCGCCTTCCTGACGGCCAACATGATGGCCAGTCGCCTTGCCTACCGCCTGACCATGCAGTTCCTCCAACAACTTCTGGAGGGACGCTTTCTCGAGAGCATCCAGATGGTGGGGCCGGTGGTGCCGCTTGTGGCGCTGCTGAGCCCCTATCTTTACGCCTTCCGTACCCCGCCCCGCTCACGTCTCCGCGAGGCGGCGATGCTCCTGCGTGGAGAGCTTCCCCCGGAGTTGCGCAACTTCCGCCGCGCCTGGTTCACCGACACGCTGGATGACGTCAACGGCGTCTCCACCACGATCCAGCGGATGAGCGGCGCGCTTGCCGCGAACGGAAAGAGCATCGAGGTGATGGTCTCCCGCAAGGAAGTCTCCTTGCAGGGCATCCCGCTGAGGAACTTTCCGCCGATCGGTGAATTCGAACTGCCCGAGTATGAACTGCAGAAGCTGAGTTTCCCTCCGCTGCTCCAGATCATTGATCATCTGCAGACCGGGGGATTCACCGAGGTCATCATCAGCACGCCGGGACCGGTCGGGCTTGCAGCACTTGCCGCCGCCAAGGTGCTCGGCCTTCCCACCATCGGGATCTATCACACCGACTTTCCCGAATATGTCCGCATCCTGACCGAGGATGGCCTGATGGAATCGCTGACCTGGAACTACATGCACTGGTTCTACTCGCAGTTGGACGCGATCTACGTGAACTCAGAGCACTATCGTCAGTGCTGGGCGGAACGTGGAATCGCTCCCGAGAAACTGAGGATCCTGCCTCGTGGTCTCGACACGGGGCTTTTTCATCCGGAAAAAAGGCGGGGTGATTTTTGGAAGAGTCGCGGTCTGCTTGACGGTGAGGTCGGTGCGCTCTATGTGGGTCGCGTCTCCCGAGAGAAGAACCTCGATCTCTTCGCCGCCGCCTGCTGCCGTCTGCTGGCCGCCGGGGTGAGTGTCCGTCCCCTAGTGGTCGGCGACGGTCCCTACGCCGCCATGATGAAGGAACTTCTCCCCGAGGGAATCTACACCGGAAGCCTCCACAGGGAGGAGTTGGCGGCCGCCTACGCCTCGGCGGATTTTTTTGTCTTCCCCAGCACGACCGACACCTTCGGAAACGTGGTCATCGAGGCGCAGGCGAGCGGGATACCCGTGATCGTCTCCGATATCGGCGGGCCTAAGGATCTCGTCGAGGATGGAGCCGATGGTCGCATCACCAAGGGACTTGATCTGAATGCCCTCACCGAGGCAATCAGGCAACTCGCGGAGGATGCAACTCTTCGCAAAAAGATGGGCCTCGCCTCACGGGCCCGTGTTGCTGAGAGGGATTGGTCTCGCGCCGCCCGTCTCTTTTGGGAGGGAAGCGAGGAGTAGAAGAAAAGGAGGAAGGATGAATTAGGAATGATGGTGCGCGGATCCGCCCATCAATCCTTCTACAAAAGCGCAGTTCCTTGCCGTTGCTCCTTGGTGTGGTTCAAGGACGCTGGTGGCGGCGATGATCATGGCGGCTCTTTTTTCCTTGTTGTCAAGGAGCGCTCGCACGGAGGAAACGATGCTCCGGTGATCCTTCACCCGGATGGCGGCACCCGCGCCGCAGAGTTGCGTGGCGATGGGTTCAAAATTTCCGGTGTGTGGCCCGATGAGCACGGGAACGCCGGCCTGGAGCGGTTCGATCATGTTCTGGCCGCCGTGATGGACCGAGCAGGGGAGACTCTTTCCGACGAAGGCGAGAGTGGCCTTGGAATACCACGCGTTCAATTCTCCCGTTGTATCGAGTAGCAGGGGTTCCCCGGAGAGGTCGCCTCCTTCCGTGCGGAGGCGGCATGAGATGCCGAGATTCCGCAGGGATGTGCGAATCTCACCGCGTCTCTCCGCATGGCGTGGCGTGATCACCAGACGGAGGTTCGGGAATTCCCTGCTCAGCGTGAGCCATGCCGCGGCGATTTCCGACTCCTCCCCTGCGTGGGTGCTGGCGGCAAGAAGGATGGTCTCGCCTGTGCGGGGGGAATCAGGACTGTTCGGGGCGTCATGCTTGATGTTTCCGGCAAGGCGGAGGAGTTCGGGTTTTACGCCGAGGGAAATCCACCGAGACTGATCCCCCGGATCGGTCAGTGTTATCAGGTCGAGTTGGTTGAAGAAGGGAGACGTGAAGAACCGGGCCCTCCTGAAGCGTCCTTCCGAGCGACGGGAGAGCCTGGCATTGAGGAGTGCCGCCGGGATCCCCTGTTTTTTGCATGCGGCAACCCGATTGGGCCAGAGATCGGCTTCCACCATGAGCAGTGCGGAGGGTCTTAGTTTTTTGATCAGGTGTCCGGTCATGACAGGGAAGTCGACGGGATTGGCAACCGGTTCCAACCAGTCTGAGGAAGATCTTTCAAGGATGGCGAGGCCGGTTGAGGTGGTGCAGCTGACAAGAAACCGGACGGTGGGGTTGCGGCGGCGGTATTCGTTCGCGAATTTCAGGGCGATACCGACCTCACCGACGCTCACGGCGTGAAGCCAGATCCGCCCCCCGCCGATGCGTGCCAACGTGCTCGTGTCAAGGATGCCGAACCGCTGGAGCGCCTTGTTCCGGTAACCGCCGCGCCTGCAGATCCTTACCAAGTAGCCCGGAAGCAGGATCAAGAGGATGGGAACAAAGAAGAGATTGTAGAGAAAGAGCGTGAGTTGCTTCATGACAAACTCCTGAGAATCAGGATGCGTGATTCGCCGTAGGATCGGTCGGTGAGGATCTCCCAAGCTTCCACCGAGGGAAGCGACTGCCTGCGTTCACACTCCAGGATGAGAAGGCCATCGTCGCCGAGAGTTCCTGAGAGTTTCGGATGGGAAAGCACCATGTCGGCATGGTTCGGTGTTTCCCCGGCGGCAGGGGGCGCTTCCTTGAGGTAGGGTGGGTCCGCAAAAACGAGGTCGAAACTCCCTGCGGGGGCATAGAGGTCCAGAAAGCGCATGGCATCCATCTGCTGCACGCTGGCCCCCGACCCATGGAGATGCGTGGTCTGGAGATTCTTCCGGATCAGACCCGCCGTGGGAGCGTGGTGCTCGACAAAGGTAGCGGATGAGGCACCCCTGCTGAGTGCCTCGATGCCCAGGGCTCCGCTTCCCGCATACAGGTCGAGCACCCGGGCACCCGGAACCCGTTCTCCGAGCGAGGAGAAGACCGCTCCGCGAACACGGTCCATGGTGGGGCGTGTTCCCTTCCCGGGAGCCTGCAGGGAGAGGCCTCCGGCTGATCCGGCAATCACTCGCATCGTGAATTCAGGGGAGGGGTGAGGCGTGTGGTTGCGGCTGAGGTTGCGGTGCACCGAAGAGACCCTGGATCAGTCCGCCAAGTCCCCCGAGATCACCGCCGATCCTGATGCCTGTCAGCCGCCCGAGCAGATCGGTCCTGGGATTCAGGGCCGGCCCCGAGACATGGAACGGTATCTGCGTGTATCCGGGCTCGGGTGCCGTTGTCAGTTTGTTCCCAAGAAGCCCCCGGAGCCTTCCTGTGAGGTTTTCATTAAGGAGGAGTCGCGAATCGAGATTCAGCTCGCCGCTGGAATCAAGGGGCCCCTTGGCTGAGAGAATCAGGTTCTCCGAGCGCAGGAAGAGGTCGTCGATCACAAAGCGTCCCTGATCAATCCGGAAGAGGCACTTTCCCTCGGCCAACCGAAGCAACTTCAGTTCGTCGATGTTCAGGAATTCCCCGATCTGTTTCAGAAAGGCGGCGGGTTCCACCGTGACCTGCTTGCAGAGAAGCTTTCCCTCCCCGTTCATCGTGGCTCCCCGGCCGGCGGTTCCGGTGATGCGAAGCTCCCCGGTAACGCCACCCTGTGCGGAGGAATTGCCGATCGATGCATCGGCCAGCAGTCTTTCCAAGCCGGCATTGCCGAGATGCAGATTGAGCGAATAGCCGGGAGATTCCCACAGGGAGGTCAGGCGTCCCTTTCCGGAAAGAAGTCCTCCGCCAAACGACGCGGTCAGGGGGTCGAGGTCCAGCGACGCAAAATTCCCGGGTGCCGTGAGATCGGCCATGAGGTCACGGAGGATTATTCCCGATCCGATGACAGCCGCCGCAGCCGCCAATCGGCCGCTCCAGATTCCCCGTTCCGCCGAACCCGTCAGGACTACCCCCCGCAGCGTGACGATGGGCCTCCCCCGTTCATCAAGGTAGCTGAAGCCCCCGCCCGTGATCCGAAGGCTCTTCGGAAGAGGTCGAGAGGCCGTGAAAGTCTCCCCCGGGGGCGCGGCCGGTTTTTTGGAAAGATCTGATTCCGGACGGATGGGAGGTGAGGCGAGGGAGTTTCCGGAAGCAGTCGTTGAGGGGGTGGCTCCCCGTTTCCGGGAAATCCTGAGGGAGGGATTCCTCATCTCCAAGGCGGCCGCAACAACCCTCCCTCGCAGCAGGGAGTCCCAATCGGGACGGATGGTGATGGAATCCGCACGGAATTGATCGGACTGCCCCTGGTTTTCAACCCCGGCGCCGCCGATCCTGATGGCCCCGACGGGATAGGGAAGAGCCGTGAGTGAACCGATCGTGACAGACATTCCGACGCCCCTGCTGATCTCCTGACGCACCTGTTCCCGCGTTGCGGGAAGGGAGAGGAAGGCATTGAGCACGAGCCATCCGGCAAAGACCACCACGATCAGAAGAGTTGCTGCGGTAAGAATGGGCTTGGCAATCGGGCGCACGGGAACAAGTTAGGAGACCTGACGCAATTGTGAAGTGTGAAGAAACCCCTGATCATCCTTAATCCCGCCGCGCACAGTGACAAGGCCGGGCGTCTCCCCGAGCGACTCGCCTCCCTTTGCGAGGGGGCCGAGATTCTCATGACCGGCATGCCCGGAGATGCCGAGAGGATTGCTCGAGAGGCCGCCGAGGCGGGAGCCTCCACCGTGATCGCCGCCGGCGGCGATGGGACGATCAACGAAGTGGTCAACGGCATCATGACTGCGGGCAAGCCCGGTGTCCGCCTGGGCATCCTGCCCGTCGGGACGATGAATGTTTTTGCCGTGGAGCTCGGCATCCCGCTCAACTCGCTTTCAAAAGCCTGGGAGATCATCCTGAGGGGGGAGGTCCGCCATCTGGATCTTCCGATCAGCAGCACGGCGGAGGGATCCCGTTATTTTGTGCAACTAGCCGGGGTGGGCCTGGATGCCGAAGTGGTCCGCCGCACCACGAGAGAGTCAAAGAAGGCCCTCGGCCCGCTGAGCTATCTGCTTTCACTCGCCCATGTTGCCGGGGAAAAACCTCCACCCGTCACGCTTGAGGACGGGGAGGGGATGGTCAGGAGCGGCTCCTTTGTCCTGATCGGAAACGGACGCTTCTACGGAGGGCCTTTCACGATGTTCCGCCGGGGATCCCCCTGCGATGGCCTGATTGATGTCCTGGTCTTCAGGAACCAAAGCCCCTGGGATCTTCTCCGCTACATGCACGCCATCCTGATCGGTCAGCATGCATCCCTTGAGGACGTGGAGTATTTCCAGACCACCTCGCTCGCCCTGAGATCCGAAAGCCCTGTCCCTTACGAACTCGACGGGGAGATGGCCGGGTATCTGCCACTCTCGCTCCGTGTGGAGAAAGCCGCCCTCTCCGTCTTTGCGCCGTCACCCGCGGAATCAACCCGTTCACAACAGCGAGGAACCGAAATGTTCCCAGACGCCTTAATCTCACGGTAGACCATGGAACGACTCCGCCAGTCACCCGTCACGTTGGTTCTCTTGGGAATCAATCTGGCTTTTTTTTTCATCGAGGAGATCTTTCGCGTCTTTTTCGACACCTCCCTGTTCCCGTTCATGGCACTGAGCCGCGAGGGGGTCTCCGAAGGCGCATGGTGGCAGGTGGTCACCCATGCCTTCCTCCACGGCAATCTCTTTCACCTGATGGTGAACATGGTGGCGCTCTGGTTCACGGGGCCTCTGCTGGAGGAACTGCTGGGGGGATGGCGTTACCTTGCCCTGTACTTCGGAGGCATCGTGGCGGGTGGATTGCTTCAGACAGTCGCCAATCCGGAGAGTATCGACCTCGTGGGTGCTTCGGGTGCGGTCTGTGCGCTGCTCGTCGGTTTTGCAACGCTGTTTCCGAGGTTGCAGATCACCGCCCTGATTTTCTTTGTCATTCCGGTCCGGATGAAGGCAGCCACCCTCGGTTGGCTTGTCGCGGGGGGATCCCTCCTCTTCTGGATCCTTGGGATCGAGAAGGGGATCGGTCATCTCGCCCATCTCGGCGGTGCGATCGCGGGATGTGCGATCTGCCTGATCTACCGGAGACTCGGGCTGGTGAAGTCGTTGATGGAACTTCCTCCGCCGATCCCGCAGGCATGATGAATCAGCTGAAGCCTGAAAAAAGGTTACAAGGTACAACCCAAAGTGCCGAAGCCTTGTGTCTCAAGCGTCGATAGAGATCACACGGCAGGATTCCAACGCTTCGACGCTTTGAACACTGGGAACTCAAGTGCCGCGCTAGCTAGAGTCCCTTCAGCCCAGCCAAGAGCAGTTCGGCATTGGTCTTCGTTGTCTCGAGATTGAGGCCGAGAATCTGCATGCCCTCGGCAGCCGGGATCTCCATGAGTTGCTTGCGCAGTTGAAGGATTCGTTCGTATTCATCCGGATGGTAGAGCAGTTCCTCGCGCCGTGTTCCCGACTTGGTGATGTGGATCGCCGGGAAGATGCGCTGCTCCATGATCGAGCGGTCGAGGTAGATTTCCATGTTCCCCGTTCCCTTGTATTCCTCGAAGATCAGATCGTCCATGCGGCTGTGGGTCTCCACAAGAGCCGTGGCCAGGATGGTGAGGCTGCCTCCCTCCTCCACATTCCGCGCGGAGCCGAAGAACTTCTTGGGGCGAGCCAGGGCGGCGGAATCGACGCCACCGCTCATGGTCCTGCCCTTGCCCTTCACGTTGTTATTATAGCCGCGGGAGAGTCGCGTGATGCTGTCGACCAGGATCACGACATCCTTTTTGAGTTCCACGAGCCGTTTGGCGCGCTCGGAGACCATTTCCGAGACCTGGACATGGCGGGATGTGGGCTCGTCGAAGGTGGAGCTAAAGATGTCGCAGTCCAGGGAGCGTCGAAGGTCGGTCACCTCCTCGGGGCGTTCGTCCACGAGGAGCAGCATGAGATGGATATCCGGGTGGTTGGCACGGATGGCCAGAGCCAGGCTCTTGAGCATCATGGTCTTGCCCACGCGGGGAGGGGCCACGATGAGTCCCCGCTGGCCCATGCCAAGCGGCGCGATGAGATCGACGGCGCGCGCGGTGGGGTTGGCCTTTCCGGGTTGCTCGAGGTAAATGCGCCTGTTGGGGAACATCGCGGTGAGCTTGTCGAACTCCACCGGGCTCTTCCATTCCCCGGAGGGAATCCCCTCGATCGCCGCAATGCTCGTGACGCAGAGACGTCGCTCCGACTGGAGGCCGACAGTCCCGGCGATTCGGAGGCCCGGACGCAGCTCGTATTGGCGGAGCAGGGGAACCGGGAGCGTGAGATCGCAGGGGGTTGGTTGGAAGTTCACGATCGGCCAGCGGATCATGGGTGCTTCGGGAGCGAATTCCAGAACCCCCTCGGCGGTCAGGATCCCCCCGCGCTTGATCTGGTCACGGGCGATATCCAGCACCAGATGGTGTTTCGATGAGTCGCGGTAGGCGGGGAGATTCCGCTCCGCCGCCAGCGCAAGCAGGGTTGAATGACCCGAATTCTGGAGATCGGTCATGACCAACGGTGCCGGCGGCGGGGAGTGCGGTGCCGGGGTCGCTTCGTGAGAGTCCTGTTGTTCGAAACTCTCGCTCGGGGGATCCGTGGGATCGCTCATCGTGCAGTAAGGGTGTGAAGAAATCGTCTGATCTGGGAGGTCAAGGAAATCAGGGTGCCGTCGTTCCAGAGAAGGTGGTCTGACCGGGTGATCTTTGCTTCCTGGGACTGCTGTATGGAGAGCCATGCGGCGGCCTTTCCGGGAGGGGTGTCACGGTTGATCCGGAGCCTTTCCTCCCTGACCGCACCAGTGCATCCCAGCAGAAGCGTGCGGTCAAAGAAAGTTTCGAGATTCTTCTCGAAGAGCAGGGGGATTTCCGCGACGAAAAACGCCCCGGGTCTCCCTCGGTGTCCCTCCGCCAAGGGCTTCCAGCGGCTCCGGATTCTGGGATGCAGGATCGACTCCAAGAGGGTCCTGTTCCGTGAATCCGTGGAGATTTTCCGGAAGAGCACCTCCCGGTCGATGGCGCCGCTCCGATTCAGACACGCCTCTCCGAGGTGCTGAGCGATGAGGCGTTTCACGTCAGCGTCGTGCTCAAGCAGGGAACGGTTCATCTCATCGGCGGAGAATCGCTGACAGGGATATCCGGATTCCCTGATCACGGAGCAGAGAATGTTCAGAGCCGTGGTCTTGCCGCTCCCGATGGTGCCGGTGATTGCCAGTGAGGGCATGGAGTGACGTGTCGTTGAGATCCGCTTCAAGCGATGTGTGGCCGTGGGATGCGGAAGGAAACAGTCCCCCTCCTTGCAGGAGGGATTCGGGTCAAGGGATCCGCGCATCCGTTACGGTTGCGCGGGACATTCATCCCTCGATACCCTGCGTTTCCGGATGGTCTATGGTTCCGGAACAAGGAAGGGATGCTCTTATTTACCGCGGACGGCCGATGAAGTGATCGCGGGACCCGGCAGATCCTCCGGCAACCCGATCGGCTTCACGATCTCAGGCTCCTCGGTGTCGCCGCGTCGGGGTTGTCCCTCTGCATCAAGGATCCTAGGTGTCACGAAAATCACCAGATTCTTCTTGAGCTTCTGATCCACATCCGAGCGGAAGAGGCGTCCCGCCAAGGGCATGTCACCCAAGAAGGGAACCTTGTCCTGAACCTTCTGCACATCCTCACGGATCAGGCCACCCAATGCGACCGTCTGTCCATCCCAGACTGTCACGAAGGTATTGACCTCCCGGAAGGAGAAGACCGGCTGATTGATGGTGTTGGTGGTCAGGGTTTGGATAATGGGAATTGAAGCCGGAACCCCGTTGTATGTCCCGATCTGATTTCCCACAGAATTGATGGGTGATCCGTAATTGATGAATCCATCAAAGTCGGTCACTTTGGGATTGAGTTCCAGGTCAATGGTATATCCATCGGGACCGATTGTCGGCTTGGCATCAAGGACAACACCCAGATCCTGCTTGGTGAAATCGCGCGGGAAAGAGGGGGTCACAGTCGGTGGGAGAGTATTGTTCGAGGTGCTTTGGGGAATCGTCGGAGGATCATACTGTTTGGGATAGATGAACTCGTTGACGATCTTGACCGTGGCCTTCACGCCGCTCTTGGTGGTGACCTTCGGGGCCGCCATCAGATCGATCCCCTTCTTTTGGTTGAGGGCGCGGATCACCAGTTGGAACTGGGGCTCGGAGAAGACTCCGGCTATGCTGAAGATCCCGGGTGCTGGTGACGCATCGACACCCGCCTGTCCCGCTAGGAGCGCATCGACGGAGTTCTGGGTGACCCCTTGGTCTCCCGAGCGCAGGGAACCGACGGGACTCATGGGGGCTCCACCTGCCATCGGGTTGCCGAAGGGATAGTTGACACCTGACGCCGCAGTGCTATCGCCCCCGCCGCTACCATAGACGCCACCCCCGACGCTGAAGGGGCCGAGCAGCCAGTCGAATCCGAGCTCCTGGAGGTTGTTCTGGTTGATCTCGACGAACTTGGTCTGGATATCGACCTGGGAGGGGGCCACTCCCATCGCCGCATCCACAAGGGCGGAGATCTGGTCGATGTTGTCACGCGTGTTGCGGATGATCAGCTTGCTTCCCGCCGCCAGATAGTTGGCGCTGGCGCCCGGGGGAAAATCGACACCTTGCGAGGAGAGGTACTCCTTGGCATCCATCCTTTGGGCCACGCGGGCCGCGTTGGGGTTGGGAATGCCGCCGCCTCCGGGTTGGGGCAGATTGCCCGACCCATCAAGGGGCTTGGACGGGATGAAGGTCGGGGGGATTTGATACTCCTTGGTCACCATGACATCGGTCGGTTCCGAGAGGGGAACGATCGAGACCGCGTAGGGGTCGATCTTGAGCTTCAGGTTGGAGAGTTTGGCGATGTAATCGAGCGCGACAAACAGGGGGACCTGATTGAGGGCCAGGGTGACGTGGGGCTCCGTCGCCGGTGCCTGGGGTGTCTCGGCGCTTGGTGTGCCGGGAGTCTGGGTTCCGGTTGGGGGGGGCTGAGCGGTGGCACCGCTCTGGCCGAGCTTGAGGAAAATATTGACCCCCTTCCTGGAGGGGTCCTGCTCAACGCTCTTTTGCTTGAGATACTCCACCGCCTCGCTGACCGGGGAGTCGCTGAGGTCGATCTTGGGGATGATGATGGTGTTGAGCTTGGCGACGATCTGGTCGGTGCCCCTGATATCCTGCTGACGTCCGACCGACTCGGTGGAGCGTCCCTGCTTGGCCTTCCTGGGAGGGCGCTCCCAGGTCTTCTCAACCTGCCAGAGCATCCGTCCGCGCGTCTCATTGTAGGCCTCATCGGCATACTTGATGGTGGCGTTCCGTAGGGACTCCATCCCCTTGCGGGCGGCGCTGTTGTAAGGGTCGATGCAGAGAACCGCTTCGTAGCTCTTGAGGGCCGGTTCGTTCCGTCCGCTCTGCGCGTAGCCCGATGCCTCCTGGAGTAACCGGGTCACCTCGTCACGCTGGGCCGCGAACTTCGGGGTGATGCTCTTGTTGAAAACTCCGGGTTGCTCCAGATCGGAGAGGAAGTGCAGGGCCTGCCGGTCTCCCGGATTGACGGAGGGATCCAGGATGGATTTGGCGACGCTTTCGGCGGAAACGGGAAGCCCCTTGGCATCCCTCTGGCCGTTCTGCACGGCAATGGAGTCGGTGAAGACCCCGTTCTCCGCCAACTGCTTCGCATAGGAAAGCGCAATCGAGGTGTAGGTGCCGATCAGGGTCGTCCGGACGCTTTTGGCGGAAGTTCCCGAAGGTGCCAGAGCGAGCGACTCGCAGGCAAGTTGGTAGGCTCCCTTCAGATTCTTCGAGGCGGCCTGTTCGGTCGCCCGTTTCATGAGCGACTCGGCTTGGATCAGGTCATTCTGACTGCGGACCTCGGCCCTTTGCGAATCGGCGCCCAGAGTGGATTGCCGGACTATCGCTGGTTGCTCCGCCCGGAGGGCAAGCGGTGACAGGATCCCCGCTGCGATCCAAGTCGTGAGGAGAAGAGCCGAGGGAGAGGGGTGGAGGCGCATGAAGGTGGGGAAGTCTGTGTTCATCGGGTGCTTCCTCCCTTGGAAGGCGCCGGGAGGGAGGCGGTGGAGGGGTCGCCGGGAATCGCCTCGGACGTGAGGGCCTTAGGATCGGGAACCAGCAGTTCCTTACCCTCCTCGACAGCCTTGATGAGGGGTTGTCCCGCAGGATCCAGCAGGCCTGCGGTCACAAAAATCAGGAGGTTGCGCTTGATGCGCTGATTCGCGGAACTGCGGAACAGCGAGCCGACCAGGGGGGCATCTCCCAGGATGGGAGTCTTGTCCTGAACCTTCTGGACATCCTCGCGCATGAGCCCCCCGAGAACGACGGTCTGCCCGTCGTAGACGGAGACTTGTGTGTCGACTTGGCGGACACTGAAGACAGGCTGGTTGATCACGTTGGGGGTAATGACGAGGGTCTTGGATGCTAATTGCACTCCACCCAGAACACCGGTTATGGGTGCGATTGTATTAATAGGGGTGCCGTAGTTCACAAATCCCTGAAACTCGGTGATCTGAGGGGAGAGGCTCAGTTCGATGGTATAACCATCCGGTCCCACGGTGGGCGTGACCTCCAACTGGACACCGACATTCCTGGTTTCAAAGGAAGTGGGGGTTGCGGGCGTGGCAGGGTTGATTCCTGTCCCCTGGTTCTGGGGGACGGTCGGTGGAGAATAATCCCTTGGATAGGGAAACTTCCGGCTGATATTGATGGTCGCCGTGCGACCGCTGGTGACGGTGACCTTGGGAGCGGAGACCAGATCGATTCCCTTTTGCTGGTTGATGGCTCGCAGAACCACTTGAAACTGGGGGTTGGTGAAGACACCGGCCAGTGCGAGCACCCCGGCGGCCGGACCGGCCGGTGATCCGAAGAGGAGTCCATCAAGGGCATTGGCCTTGACGGCCGCCGATCCGGTCCGGTTTCCCGCCGTCAGGTTTCCAGTGTTGTTCCCATTGATGGATCCGATAGGTGGAGCGGTTGACACCCCCCCCTGAGTGAAGGGGTACTGGCCGACGTTGCGGGTCTGGTTGCCGACGTTGCCGCCGCCGCCGTACACGCCGCTTCCTCCGGGAAGGTTGAAGGCCCCGAGAAGCCAGTCGAAACCGAGTTCTTGGAGGTTATTCTGGGAGACCTCCAGGAATCGGGACTCGATCTCAACCTGACTGGGAGGAGTGGCCAGAGAGACATCCACAAGCGAGTCAATCAGATCGATGTTGGGCTGGGTATTCTTCACCAGAAGCTTGCTGCTGGAGGCCAGGTAGGTGGCCGATGCCCCCTGAGGGAAAGTGACCCCCTGGGATTCCAGAAAATCCTTGGCTGTGGATTTGCCGACGGTTCCGGGAAGTGATCCGGCGGTGCCGGGTGACGGAGCCTGAGCCCCCGCAGACCCCGTGCCTCCCGTCATGAAGCTTGGGGGGACTTTGTATTCCTTTTGGATCAGGGTATCCGTGGGTTCCGACAACGGGACGATCGCGACGGCATAAGGCTCGATCTTGACCTTAAGGTTCGCCGTGGAAGCGATGTACTTGAGCGCCTCTCCCAGAGGGAGGTCGTTGAGGGAAAGGTTGATCTTGGTTCCACCATCGAGGGCTTCGCGGGCCGGGTCCAACTTAAGCACGATATTGACACCCTTCTTGGAGGGATCCGTTTCGGACGTGTCGAGCGTGCGGGATTTTTTCTGAAGTTTGTCCACGGCTTCCCTGATGCTCTCGTCGGAGAGCATCAGTTGAGGAATCCTGATTTCTTGAAGCTTCCTGCTGATGGCCCCGGTCCCCTTGACCTCGATGGGGCTCTGCTCGACAATCGTGGAGGCTCCGGTGTCGAATTTGGGAACGGGAAGCTCCCAGGCTCGGGCTACCTGGCCGATCATCTCGGATCGGCGCTCGTTGTAGGCGGTCTCGGCATAACTGCTGCGCTGCTTGTTGACCTGCTCCATGCCGAGTCGTGCGGAGGTGTTCTGGGGATCAAGGTTGAGGACCTTCTGGTAGTCGTTGAAGGCGGCGTCGAAGCGACCGGAACCGTAATAACCCTGGGCCTCGGCCAGCAGTTGCTTCACCTGCTCCACCTTGGCGATGAAACCCGGGGTCATGGTTCTGTTGAACCTGTCCGGGTTGTTGAGATCTTTCTTCAGGGCCAGCAGGGGGGCGTAGGTGGATTCGTACGGTTTTTCTGTCGCGGAGGAAACAACAAGCTGGGCGTCCTCGTAGCGACCTTCGGAGATGCGCAACTGGGCGAGTGCAAGCGATGACTTGGAGAAGGTGTCCAGCGCCAGTGTGCGCAGTTTGTCGGTGGCGGCACCTTGGGAGGGCAGGGCATCGAGGGCGCTCTTGGAAAAGGCAAAGGCGGATTCGTAGTCTCGACCGTTGAAATCCTGATCGGAAAGGGCGTTCTGTGCCTTGACGATCTGGTTTTGGGCCCAGTCGCTCCGCTCCTGAAGCAGCCTGATTTGCCTCTCGGATTGACCCACGATCCCGCTTTGCTGCGCCTGTCCCTGGGAATTGATCAGGGAGATCATGCAACCCATCAGGATGATGCGGCCCATGGGATTCGAAAGCTCGTGGAATCTGACGCGGGGATGAGGGAGGGTCACGGGTATTAAGGGGATGAATGGATCAGGACTGGGTTGGGGCTTCTCCTGTGATTTGGTCCTTACTTGAACGATGATTATTTCACGGGAGCGGCTTGGGTGCCTGTCTTCACCGTGAAGCGTTTGCCATTTCTTTCCAAAAGGGCCCCGTTTTGGGAGATGTCCGTGAGTTTATAGGTTTCCGTATGGTTCTTATCAAGACTGTTTAGAGTGAATTCCTTGCCCCGCTCCACCACGATGGTTTCCGGCGTGGCTCCCGCTAACTGGTAGCTGAAGGAGACGCTCTCGACGAGTTCGATGGGTGTTCTTTTGTATTCCCTGGAAGAGTTTTTCTGGGTCAGGGCATGCCGTTCCCCCGTGAGCGTGTTCTCGATGATCAATTCGGAGACATCATACTCGGTGTCGTTGATGGTTTTCTTTTTTTCCAGAAAGTCCACCACCCTCAGGAAGGGAGCTCCAGGGATGGTATCCCCTTTGACGACCGCCCTGCCCGATGTATCGGGACGGTTTCCCTTCGCGGGGTTGGGGAGGGGTTGAACGGGGCGGATCTGGAATTCCTTTCTTCCCTCGTTCTCCTCCTGTCCGGAAAACTCCAGAAGGTAGGTGGACTTGCGGATGCCACTTTCCTCAAAACTCAGCTTGCCGCACAGGGGCGGGAACTGGTTGGGATCGTTGGGATCGGTTCCGGCTTCAAACTCCTCCCTGACGGTGAATCCCTTGTGCTTGGGATCACGATCCAGGATGTTCATGTCCGTATAGTCAAGCTGATGGTCGATGAGCCATGCGTTGGGGACGGGAGGGTAGAGCGGTTCGGTTCCGGCCATCGGGTCGATCAGCTTTCCTTCCTTGAGCAGGTAGGGACGGGAGACATAGGGGGAGGCTCCATCCTCACGGGGATTCCACCGCATCCCTTTTTTGAGGTGATCCATGACGATGGTGGCGTTCGTTGACGGTGTCGGAGTGTATCCGCCGTCCTTTCCTCCCATCGGGGAACTTTTGATCGATTCCTCGAAATCCCGGTTATGAAGGATCAGAAAGGCGGTGCTGCCAAGGGCGATCAGAATGGCTCCCCCAAGAAGGATGAGGTGGTAGCGGCCGGTGATAAGCGACTTCATGATAGGATCATTTGGCTTTGCCGTTTGTTCCCTGCAACTGCTGGGAGCCGTTGAACTCCAGGAATCGCAGCTTCATGGAGACGTTGATCTGCTCCCTGCCCACGATGATCGGAAGGCGTTGAACGGGGGACTGTCCCTGCTGGGAGGGGTCTGGGGGTGGCGCCTGCTGGGAGGACTGGGGTGCGGAATCCCGCCGCGGGGGCTCCGTCACGGTGTTCTGTAACTGGAATGATTCGATCAGCAGGAAATAGGGGCCCGAGGAGATGGCATTGAGGAATTCGCGGAGGGATGCCTGGTCACAGCGGAAGGCGGTGCGCAGGCACCCGATCGATGTCTGCGCCCCCTTCGTTTCCGGTTCCGCGGAGGGGAGTGTTTTTTTGGAGGCACTTGCCGATTTGGGCGCGGTGGATGGCTGAACCCGTGCGAACTCGGAGAGGATGAGTCCGCCTTGTGAGGCGAGTTGGGCCGCAATCCAGTCGAGCACCGTCACTTGCGAGGCGAGAGGCATGACTTCCTCGGGGGAGGGGAGGCGATTCTCGTATTCCTCCATGCCAAGGTAAAACCCCGGAGGCAATGTGACGCCTTTGGATGCGGCGGTGTCCCTGACGGCGGTGACCGCGGCGCGGAGCGAATCCTGAAAAAGCTGGGGTCTGTCCTGGGGCTTGGCTTTCTCGAGGTTGCCGAAAGGTGTCACTCGGAATCCCTGCAACGCTTTGGTGAGAGCGTCAAGGTCGGCCTGCTCCTGGTCGATGTTGGATTGCAATTTGGCTTTGTTGGCCTCGCTTGGAAACGGGTTCTGACGGGTGAGGTTCGCAAGCTTTGCCACGGCATCGGCGTGGGTTTGGGAGGCGGTCGCATAGTCGTCCCAGGCTCCTATGGTCAGCCATCCGCCGATGCCCGCGCAGAGAAGGAAGGCCGCTCCCAGGGATGCGGCGAGTCTGTTTTCCGAGAGCCAGGCAGTGATCTTGTTCATGCTGTTCAGGGAAGGGGTTGGATGGGGGTTCGCAGAGGAATCCTGAGCGAGAAGGGGTAGGCCCAGTACTCGCCGCTGGGGCTGCCGCGCTGAGTGATGGTCTTGGATTTTTCCTTTTCCTCCACGACAAACACATCCGAGGACTGGAGCGCGGTGACGAAGTCATCGATGACCTGCGCCTGACGGGGATTATCAAGATAGAGCCCCTTCACGATCAGCGCCTTGACCGTGGTGTCGCCTCCCTTTGCGGTGCTGCCTTTCGGCGTGGCATCCAGGGCGGGTTGGATCTCCGTGATCCAGAGGTAATGATCGGGGACCTTCGACGCAAGTTCCGCGAGGATCCGCGGATAAGCCTCCCGAAGCAGGACGACGGAGAGGAGTTCGCCGCTCGATTTCTCGATCTCTTCCTGCTGTTTCTGAAGAGTTTGGATGTTTGCCGAGACTCCGGCCGCCTGCGTGGTGAGTTGCGTGATCTCCTCCGTCTTCTGCACGGTGAGCCTGGTCGCGTTGACCGCGTGGAGATACCAGGCTCCAAGGGTTGCGACGGCGATCACCGCAGCTGCGGCCAGAAAGGGGAATCGTTTGGCAAAATTCCGTTTTCTGGAAACCGAGGGAGGAAGCAGGTTGACGGTGGTGCGCTTTCCACCCAACAGATCCAAGGCTCCGCCCACAAGCTCTCCAAGGTTGTTGGGATTGGCATTGACAAACTCCCCGGCATTTTCCGCAATCGTGGTGCCCTCCAAGGGGTTGAAAAAGAGCGTCTCCTTGAGCAGCTTTTCATGGATGAACTCCGCGAGATAGGTCATCGAGGCCATGCCGCCTGTGAGCAGGATCAAGGCGGGGGTGGTGCCGCCCATGGTGGTCCGGTAATAACCGAGGGAGCGGCTGATATCCGCCTGGGTCTTGAGAAGCGTCTGCCTTGAGATTCTGGCAAGATTGGCATCGACGGGATCGGAGGGAGGCTCAAACCCGGGCCCCAACCCGACGCTGCCGCGCGTGACCTTGAGGCGCTCAGCTTCCTCCATCTCGGCATGGATGTCCTTGGCGATTGCCGTCGTGACGGCGAGGCCGCCGGAGGGTATGCTTCTGGAGAAATAGGTGCCCGGTGAGGCGATCACCATGTTGGTCGTCCGCGAGCCGATATCCAGGAGAAGGGTTGGGGTTTCCGAATCGGCGGGACTGGAGTGACGGAAGGCATCGTAGAGAGCGAGGGGCGCCACGGTCACCGAGGTGATCCTGAGTCCGGGGGACGAGACCGCCTGGCTGATGGACTCCAGCAACTCCACCTTGACCGCAAGGAAGACGACATTGAGGGCGCCGGAAGCGGTTTCCCCCATGACGACATAATCCCAAACAACTTCCTCGAGGGGGAAGGGAATGTGCTGCTGCGCCTCGAACCTGACAATGGCGTCCACATTGCCATGGGCGCCCCCCGGAACATCCAGGGGGACGACTCGGGTGAAAACCGTGTGCGAAGGGAGTACGCAGACGACGTTGCCGGATTTCAGCCTCCATTCCCTGAGGATCTCCTGAAGCGCAAGGCGGATCTGGTCGGGACGGGAGGCATCCAGTCCCGGATCAAGAAGGAACTCCCTCCGCGCGCCCCGAAGCAAGGTGAGGTGACCGCCGGCAGAAGCCGAAAACTCGGCCAACCGCAGGGACTGCATCCCCAGGTCGAGGACGAGGAGTTTCCTGGATGCTGCCATGGAGGGTTCGGTGATTCGGAGGGATCGAGGTGGGGGCGCCGACGGTTATTGCCTCTTCACCGATTCGTAGTAATCCCAATTCAGGGAAGCGAACGGCGTCTCCGGTTTGTTGAGAAGGTAGCCCGGGGTTTGCTGGAACTGGGGCCACCATGCACCGTTGCTCTTGAGGCTCTTCTGCGCAACCACCTGTCCCTGCTTGGAGAGGGTCACCCCGATATCGACGACTGCGGCGCTGACGCTGGTTGGAATCTTGCCCTCAAAGAAGCGCTCCATTGATCGGGGACTCAGATAGATCACGCTTTTCAGGTCATTCTGCCTTGCCGGGACGGAGGCCAGGGTGGTCTGGCCGGTCAAAAGCGCTCCCTGGGGGAACTGCGCGCTTTTGTTGGAGAGGAGCACGTAATAATTCAGGACCAGGTCGTCGGAGTATTTTTCAACCTGATTGCCGGCTGGCTGCCAGGCGAAGGTCGTTTCGATTTCCATCCAGCTTTTTGGACGGCCCGGCTTCTGAGGTGCTCCGGAATAGGACACGGCGGGCGTGGTGACGATCTGCGGTTCGATCTTGGTGATTGCGAATTCCGTGGGCGTTTGAGCCGTTGTCAAGGGTGCCGCGGCGAGAAGAAGGGCGACGGTTGCAAACGCAGGCAATGTCCGACGGAGCGTGTTCGGGAGGGGGCGGGGCATGGAGGTGTCGTTTGTCGTTGAAGGGTCATAGACCTCATCAGAAAACCAAATGAAAATCCAGATCTAACTGACGGGTGGCGGAAAAATCCTGCCGCTCGTGATCGCCGCTCAAGCCGGCTGAAGCAGACTTTTTTTGGAGTCCGGAAAAAAAGAGTGTGTTAACGAGCACCCCTGCGGAAGAGTACGGCTGGAATCGTTTGAACGATGATCCAGAGGTCGAGGAGGAGGGAAGCTCTCTCGATGTACTCGATGTCCATCTGGACCCATTCGTCGAAGCTCTTGATGGAATTCCGGCCCCGGATCTGCCAGAAGCAGGTGATGCCGGGTTTGACGCTGAGGCGACGCCTGTGGGTGCTCTTTTCGATCTGCTCGGTCTCGTAGTCGGGAAGCGGTCTCGGTCCGACAAGGCTCATGTCTCCGATCAACACATTGAAGAGTTGAGGTATCTCGTCGAGGCTGGTGTTTCTGAGCAACGCCCCGATCCTGGTAACCCTCGGGTCATGGGTGATCTTGAAAACGGGGCCCTCCATTTCATTGCGCCCCCCCAGTTCGGCATGGAGCTCGGGCGCGTTCGCGATCATCGAGCGGAATTTGTAGATCGTGAAGCGCCGTCCCCTTTTTCCGCTGCGCACCTGGCGGAAGATGACCGGACCCGGTGACGTGAGTTTTATGGCAAACGCAATCACCAGCGCGACCGGCAGCAGCAAGATGATTCCTATAGCGGACCCTGCGATATCGATGAGCCGCTTGAAAAAAGCGTTCCATGAATCGGTTTTCCATGTCCGGAACACGATCATTGGATTGTTGCCGACCTTTTCGAAATCGGGAGTTCCCTTGATCCCGTGAAAGTCACCGGCCGCGAACCAGACATCCAGCCCCTCATCCTCGCAGGAGAGGGGCAGATCCCCGTATTTTGGGGAATCCGGAGAGACAAAGATCACCCTCCCCGCCGATTGTTCGCGGATGCTTTTCCGGAGGGACGGGATGTCCAGCTCATCGGCGTCCAACTGTTTCGAGATCTGAAGTTCCAAGCGCTCCGACATGGAGAGTCCGGCAAGGAATACCTCCGCATCCTTGGCGGATCCGACAAGGACGCTGCGATCCCCCGCCGTGCCCTTGATGTAGTGTTGGCGCAGGATCTTTCTGCCGGCCATGGATCTCAGGATCAGGAAAAACGGCGCGAGAATCAGGGAGATGAGAACCACCGAACGGCTCGGTATCTCAAACCGCCCGAACGAGGCTATCACACCGATGACAAGAATGAGAAAAAAGCCCGCTTTCGCTATTTTGGAGAGCAGGCTTTCGAGGCTCTGGGAAAGAGGTTGATCGTAGAAGCCGAGGAGATCCAGCAGGAGCGGAGTTGCGGGGATGATCACGCCCAAAAGCCACAGGGAATGGAAAAAATCCGGAATAGTCCCCAGTTTGTCGAGGCGAACCCAACCCGATACGCGAATCTCATAGCCGATCCACAGGCACAATCCCATCAAGAGACCATCAAGGATCATTTGTAAATCCTTGGAGATTTCTTTCTTGCGGTTCATGATCGGCAAATTCGAATAAATTTTCAAGCTACCAGCGTCATGCAGACAGGTCAAACTCACAGCCTTCAAAAACTCCTTTCCCGTGGCGGAGCTCTTGTGGTGGGAACGGTTCACGACCGCGCCGGCCTGAGGCTTGTGAAATTCCCCTACTCACGGCTTCGGGGGATCGATGTCCTTGAAGTGCGGTTGGACTCCGTTGGGGAATGGAATCCCCCGTCGGGTTTGAGTCTGCCTTTGATAGCAACCGCTCGTCATCCAGGAGAGGGGGGAGGTGGGAATCTTCCCGTATCCGAAAGACGCCGTTTGCTTCAGGAATCTCTTCCCTGGGCATCCGCTCTGGATATCGAACTGCGGTCGGCCCATGCCCTCGCAGATGTCGTGGCGCAGGCACACCAGCTTGGCCGCACCCTCATCCTCTCGCACCACGATTTCAAGGCCACCCCCTCTCCGGCGGTTCTGAAAAACCTGGCCGACCGGGCGGCCGACCAGGGTGCCGACCTTTTCAAGGTGGCCACCTTCCTGCGCGATCCCCGTGATCTGCAACGTCTGATCGGCTTGCAATTGAGCGCCGCGAAAGTCCCCGTGGTCGCCATGGGGATGGGGGGAGCCGGCCGCTTCTCTCGCATTGTCCTCTCCGGTTTCGGCAGTCCGTTATGCTATGGTTGGCTCGGCAGGCCACAGGTGCCCGGCCAATGGCCGGCGCTCCGCCTTCGCGAATTACTGGCCGAGGTGATGCCCTCGTGAGTCCCGGAGCCCTTCCTGGTTTGGTTGGTGGGATCATGGGTATCCGACTCTCCTTCAGGGGAAGGGTGGCTTCATGCTCCGTCGATTCATCGCGTCGTCCCTTCTCTTGACAGGAATGGTGCTCGTCCTGAGGTGAGGGCCGTTCTATAAACACAGCGCATGGCAGACTCCTTTCCAGACCCGCTTTCGGTTCCCTCGCTTGGAATCGTGGAGATCGATCGTGCCGTGGAGTTGCTTCTATCGGCCGGAGTTGCGGAGGAAGCCAAGGAGCTCTTCCTCGTCGGTCTGCATACGCGGGGTGAGACGGCTGCCGAGTTGGCTGGCTTCGCCCGTGTGCTCCTCGGGCGTGCGGTGACGCCTCTTTTCGATCGAGGTGGGGGGCGGCCTCTGCTTGAGCTCTGCGGGACGGGGGGGGACAGGGCCGGCTATCTGAATATCTCGACCGGCGCGATGTTCGTCGCCGCAGGGGGCGGGGCCAGGGTGGTGAAGCACGGGAACAGGGCTTTCAGTTCCAAGTGCGGCAGTGCCGATGTGCTTGAGTCGCTGGGGATCGGGCTGAATCTTGATCCAGACCGCGTGGGGGAGGTTCTGGAAGAGGCCGGATGCGTCTTCATGCTGGCCGCCAATTTTCATCCCACGGTGGCGGCTGTGGCCCCCTTGCGCAGGAAGCTCGGAAACCGGGGCCAGTTGACCGTCTTCAACCTGCTCGGACCACTCCTGAATCCGTCCCTGCCCGACTATCAGCTCACCGGCATCTACAGACCCGAGATGCTCCCTCTCTACGCCGAGGCGATGGGATTGCTGGGACGCCGGCGGGCCTGGGCCGTCCATGGGGAAGGGGGGGGTGTCGGCGGGGGGGTCGACGAACTCTCCATCTCGGGCTCTTCCCGCATCGTGGAGATCGAGTCGGCCGGTACCGTAGCCACACGCGACTTTCAACTTCATCCCCGTGACTTCGGGATGGCGGTGGTTGCGGATACCGCGCCCCTTCTGGGTGGGGATGCGGCAACCAATGCACGACGTCTCATTTCCATCCTGAAAGGTGAGGAGAAAGGCGCCGCCCGCGGCATGATCCTTCTCAATGCGGCCGCGGCGCTCCACGTGGCCGGGATTGGATCCACCCTGCGCGACTCGGTGTCCATTGCCATGGAGAGCGTCGATTCTGGCAAGGCCTTCCGTGTGCTTGAACGGTTGCGCTCATCGTCTGCCAGGGGTGCGCTGACGAGTTAGGGAATGCCGAGAAAGCCGGGTAACTCCTCCGGACCGAAGTCTGCTAGGCATTTTCCATCGGGAGTGATCAGGACGGGAACCTTGGACTGGCCCGAGATGCGTTTCATTTCGGCAAAGGCGGCCGGATCCGAGAGCACGTCGACGGACTTGTAGGCGATGCCATGCTGCCGAAGCCATGCCTCGGCCATGTGGCACCAGGGACACCCGCGCTTGATAGAGAGGATCATCATGCCTTGGCAGAGTATCCGATCATCTCTCTACTTGCCAGAGCGAGATGGATCCCCTACATTTCATCGCTCACGTCGCCATCGTCTAACGGTTAGGACATGCGGTTCTCATCCGCATAATCGGGGTTCGATTCCCCGTGGCGATGCCAGTTCTTTCATGGAACTGGGGTAACTTGGAGGGGTTTCATTGCCCCGAATGTCCGATGGACGGCTGGACGCATCGCGTGACTTGGCCTAGGTTCCAGACGTGATTTCCAACCCTCCGGAATCGATCGAGCTGTATTGCCGGGCAGCCCAGGAATACAAGGCTTCCGATCTCATCCTTCACGCCGGCGAACCTCCGGTCGTGCGTGTCTCCGGCAGCATCACTCCGATGGAGGCTCCTCCCCTCAATCCCGCTGACCTGAGGGCTTTCAGGGAATGCTGCGGCGTGCCGGATGCTTCCTCCGATCACGATGCCAGTTTCGTTTCTGCCCAAGGGATCCGCTTCAGGGTCAACTTCCACCGCTCGCTGGGACAGGATGCCGCCGTCCTGCGACGGATCAGTTCGACTCCTCCGGATATCGACCAACTTGGCCTCCCTTCCGGAATTCTCAAGGAGATGGCCGCGCGCAAGTCGGGCATCCTGATCGTCTCGGGGCCGACGGGTTCCGGCAAATCAACCACGCTTGCCTCGGTGCTGGAGTGGGTGAACCGCAATCTGGAGCGTCACATCGTGACGGTCGAGGATCCGGTGGAGTTCGTGTTTGAGCGCAAGCAGTCGCTTTTCACCCAGCGTGCCGTGGGCCTCGACACGGCCAGCTTCGCCGAAGGCCTGCGTCGCGCCCTGCGTCAGGCCCCGGACATCATTCTGGTCGGCGAGATCAGGGATGCCGACACCGCCTCCGTCGCCCTGCAGGCCGCGGAGACCGGCCACCTTGTGATGGCCACGCTCCATGCCTCGGATGCGGGCGAGGTGATCGAGCGGTTGATGGCTTTCTTTCCGGAGGAGGAGCGCAAGGGATACCTGCAGGTGCTTTCCGGGCAGTTGCTAGGCGTCTTCTGCCAGAAACTTGTGCCTGCATGCGACGGCGGAGTGGTGTTTGCCTGCGAGTACATGAGCAATATCGGACTCACGCGCCAGTGCATTCTTGACGCTGATCTGCCCGGCCTCCGGGATCATCTGGCCCAAGCCGATCCCTCCGAGTCCCTGGACTTCCTCCGGGCCTTCCAAAAACTGGTTGCCGAGGGTAGGGTGACCGAGGAAACGGCCCTCCTTTCGGTTCCCAATCCCGCGGAACTGCGTCGTCGTCTCAGGGGCATCTCCAGCAACCTCTCCTGACCCACTTCCTCCATGAGCGAACTTCCCGACATCATCGATATCATCGACATTCTCAAGGGAGCCGTTCAGGCCGGCGCTTCCGACATCCATCTCTGCGCCGGACTGCCGCCCTCCATGCGGATTCGCGGAGATATCAAGGCGTGCCATGAGCGAGCGGTTTCGCGACAGGAGTGCCGGGAGATCAT